>Ga0070728_10002744_pt1 | contig 20989 bp, 14 predicted proteins | sample tdDd471_FD_66723 | JGI IMG/M metagenome (GOLD analysis project Ga0070728, IMG submission 66723) | Marine sediment microbial communities from the Atlantic coast under amendment with organic carbon and nitrate - tdDd47.1 | ecosystem: Environmental > Aquatic > Marine > Coastal > Sediment | place... | reverse complement strand
TGATGCTGTTGATGGTATGCACAGGATGCGTGTAAGGATGACTTACAGTACTCCTCCGGTACCATGTGGTGAGGCAAGTTATGGTGAAGTTGAAGACTATACCATTGTTTCCGGTGGCGGAGAGCCCTGGTTGACTGCTTCTCCAACATCAGGAACTTTGGCTCAGAACGAATCGATTACTATCGATGTTAATTTCAACTCAGCTGGTCTTGAAAACGGAGATTACTACGGTGGATTACTCTTCAGCAGTAACGACCCGAATACTCCTGAATTAGATGTACCAGTTATGCTGACTGTTGGTGGTGGTGGTGATGATCCTATCATCGCTGTTGACCCTGCTAGCTTTGAGTTTATGGTTGATTTGGGCGGCACCGATATGGATGTAATGGAAGTTGCAAACATTGGTGGTGGTATGCTCGATTACTCGATGACTATTCAATATACTGCAGCTGCGACTAACAGCAATTATGTACGGACTAATTTCGATTCTTCCAACAGTGAGTTTTCACCTGATGGTGCTACTCCGGGACCAATTCAATATACTGATGATCCGTTTGATCTTCAATTTGAATATCCTGTTGACGAAGCCGTAGGTGGAGCTGGTGTTGAAACGGATGGTAATTTTATCTACATCCCATGGTGGAATGGTGCTACATTCTTCAAGTATAACATGGATGGTTCGTATGTTGGTGAATTCACCGTAGCTGGTGTTTCAAATGTACGTGACCTTGCTTACGACGGAACCTATTTCTATGGTGGAGCAGCTGCTACCACTATATTCCAGATGGATCTAGCCGGTGAAGCACTCATCAGTACCTTTACAGCTCCTGTTGCCACACGTGCTTGTGGATATCAGGATGGTCAGGGTTTCTGGGGTAATAACTGGTCGGATACACCAACTATGTATGACATGACAGGTGCTGTATTGAATTCATTCAACATCAATGGTGACGAAAGTTTCTACGGATTTGCATGGATGGATAATGACGAAGGCACAGGTCTCTGGGGTTATAGCCAAAAGGCTGGTACCAGCCAGAACATGTTGTACCTGTATGATGTAAACACAGGTAACATAACGGATGAATTCGATATGTTGAGTGTTCTTGGAATAGGTACAACTGGAGATATCGCTGGTGGTTTGTTTATGCATCAGAATATCGTACCAGGAACCTGGACACTTGGTGGAGTTTGCCAGGGTGCTTCAGTTTGGGGCGTTGAAATGGGAGCTGAAGAAGGTCCTGTTATGTGGCTGTCAGCTGATCCTATGTCAGGTTCAGTTTCTGGTGGCGACTTCGATGACATCGACGTAATGGTTGATTCTGATGGACTTGATGAAGGTACATACTTTGCTACTATAGAGATTACTTCTAACGATCCAATGACACCAATGGTTTCCGTACCGGTTACCCTGATAGTTGGTGAAGGATGTCCATTGCCTCCTCCTACAGACCTTATTGCTGAAGAGCATTGGAATGGTGATGTTGTTCTGACCTGGGAAGAGCCTATTGTTCCTGGTGGCGTTATCCGTTGGGATGATGGTGTCAATAACGATGGAATCGGACTTACAGGTGGTGGTAACTTCTATTGGGCAGCCAAATGGGATGGTGACATGCTATCTGCACATAATGGATATTACCTGACTCATGTAGACGCCTTCCTGAGGGGAGACAATGCTCCGGCATTAACCCTCTTTGTATGGACTGGTGCAAATGCATCAACCGTTCTGCTCGAGCAGCCACTGTCAGGCGTGAACTATAACGACTGGACCAACATCACACTGTCTACTCCGGTAGAGATTGACGATAGCCAATCATTATGGATTGGTTTCTACGTAGTAGATCCAATTGGTGATTTCCCTGCTGGTTGCGATATAGGTCCTGCTGTTGCTAACTATGGTGATATGATTTCACTGGATGGAAGTACCTGGGAATCAATGTCCATTTCCTATGCCCTCGATTATAACTGGAATATTGCTGGTACCATTGGAGTCGATGCTAATGGCCTGCCACTGGCAGAACCCATTGGTGTTACCCAAACAATCAGTAATCCAGGTACAGACCTTGCGCAAGGATTCTTGCCTAAATCAGAAAATGCAGTTTGGACAGAAGCCATTCGCGATTACCTGTACTTTATTATTTACAGGGATGGAACCGAGATTGCAACCAACATTATGGATACCGAGTACACTGATTACGGTGTAGAGAATGGTAATCATATGTATGTTGTAGCTGCACATTATGATGAGTGCGATGCAATGTCAGAACCAGCTTATGTTACTGTTACTTCAATTAATGAAGTTACTTCAGTAGAAACAGCAATGTATCCTAATCCTGCAACTGATCTTGTAAACATCGAAGCAAGCATGAACATTTCACGTGTTGTGATTGTGAACAATGTTGGCCAGGTGGTTTACGACAGAACTGCAAGTGATAAGTTTGTACAGATCAATACCTCGCTCTTCGAGAAAGGTATCTACTTTGTACAATTCGATACTCCTGTTGGAAAATCAACTGAAAAGCTGATCATCCAATAATCCTTAATTGGAATAAAATAGAAAAGGGAGCCTTCGGGTTCCCTTTTTTTTTTTTTTTGATTTTTTTCGATTCCTGATTTTTGGGATCAGGATAAACCTTTGGAGGATTAAATTATACCAGTTAAATATCAAAAGGAACCAAAGAGATATTCTGATACATAAATGGTAGATGCAGACTTGTTGTTTCTTCAGTTGGCGGATTTGGTAAGCAGGTGTATAATTAAAACGGCATTAAAAGCGAAGTGAATTTATGGCGCATTTTAAATGGCAATCGGTATTATTCGTAGACTTTAAAACAAAGAATTCCTTTATTTTTCTTTGATGAGAAAAATGAAGCAAAAAGCCCCGATAATTATCGGGGTGAAAAAACGATGCATCCAACACACTAGCATACTCTGCCAGCCGTTTATTCGTGAAACTCAATATTCAAAAACGAAGTGCATTGAACATTGTAAGTTGAACGAATCCCGATAACGATCTGTATCGGGATAAATGAGTTTAATACTCCGATGCTCTGCATCGTATTGAATCAAAATTCTTTTTAATGCCTCGTTAGCTCTGCTGCGAGGTAGTTCATTCGGGCCGGCGCACAATTTAATATGATAGTTAATGCTATTTTTCCGGGACAGAATATCTATAAGGAACACATCGCATTTGATGGTTTTGTTTACAACTCAATCTTTAGCATCATGTGCGCTGGTTTTAGTAAGCAATCCACGAGTTCCGAACAGGAAATATAATGAGTTTTGGGAAATCTTATGCTTCGGAACGGCTTGGATTGCGTGAGATGCAGAGAATTAGAGTTGTTACAAAAGCATCAGGAGCGAAAGATTTTTTGCCAACTTTTTGATCTTTCAAAAAGCTGGATGATTAAAATAAAGTTCGAGTATCCTTGCATAAATCTTTTCTAAATCCCCAGGTTTTCGGATTTATCCAATAAAGTTAACCGGATACCATTATCTATAAATAAAAAAAAGGATCACCCGCTAGAGTGATCCTTTTGTATGAATGCTTATACTATTCGTTATATCCTTATCCGCCTAAAGCAAAACGGTAAAATTCAGTTACAGTAAGATCTTTGTCAGATGCCTGTAAATATTGTCCTACAGTTTGTTTGCCGTCTTTAATGAAATCCTGGTTTAACAGGGTATTCTCCTTAAAGAATTTCCCAAGCCTACCCTGAGCAATTTTATCCAATATTGCTTCTGGTTTGCCTTCCTGGCGGGCCAGTTCCTTGCCAACTTCAATTTCTCTGTCTATGGTTTCCTGTGTAACATTCGATTTGTCGATAGCTACCGGGTTCATAGCAGCAATTTGCATAGCGATATCGTGGCCTTTGTCATCAATACCATCAATGTCTGCTTTATTCAAAGCCAGGAGTGTGCCAATTTTATTACCAAGGTGATTATAACCATATACCTTAGGTGCTTCAATGGTTGCAAAGGTGTCAAATTCCATTTTCTCACCTGTCTTTCCAACGAGTTCATCCAATGCTCCGGCTACAGTAACGTTGCCTAATTTCAGGGCTTTCATTGCTTCCAGGTTTGCAGGTTTTTGTTCCAGGGCCAGGTCAGCCAGGCTCGTTACAAAGTTTACAAAATCTGCGCTTTTACCAACAAAGTCGGTTTCACAGTTTACCATTAACAAAACACCAAAGTTTTTGTTGGCGTTGGTTTTAGCGATAACATAGCCTTCAGTTGCCTCTTTGTCAGCTCTCTTGGCAGCAACTTTTGCTCCTTTTTTACGGAGGTAGTCAATTGCTTTTTCAAAATCACCATCATTTTCCTGTAAAGCTTTTTTACAGTCCATCATTCCGGCACCAGTTTGTTTACGGAGTTTTGCAACTTCAGCAGCAGTAATATTTGCCATTTTTATAAATATTTTAAATTATTGGAATTTATTTTTTGATCAATAAAAAAGAGACTCAGAAAGCGGTTTCATCATCTCTTTTTATAATATGTTCTATTAATTGAAAGAATTATTTTTTTCTGATGGTGGTACCTTTACGGGGCCTTCTCGGAGTATCTTTTTTCTCCGATTTTTCATCCGTTTCCTTCAATTTTTTAACTTCTTCTTTCTTTGACTCTTTTCCGTCATCTTCCTCTATCTCCTGCTCGAGTTCTTCTTTGGAGCGGGTTTTGATTTTTGCAGCTTCTTCTCTTTCCAGTTCTTCTTCTTTAGCGCGCTTATCTTTATCCACTTTTCTTTCCATCAAACCTTCCTCGATAGCTCTAACCATGATTTCAACGATCAGGGAAATTGATTTTGAAGCATCATCATTCGCCGGGATTGGGAAATCAACGGCTTTGGGGTCAGAGTTGGTATCTACGATAGCAAAAGTTGGGATGTTTAATTTCTTGGCTTCCGCTACAGAAATCTTTTCCTTAAGAATGTCAACAATAAACAAAGCTGAGGGCAAACGGTTAAGATCGGAAATACTACCCAATTGCTTTTCCAGTTTTGCTCTTTCACGTGTAATTTGTAATCTTTCCCTTTTCGAAATATTCGTAAAACTCTGGTCAGTCATCATCTTGTCGATTGACGACATTTTACGTACAGCTTTACGGATAGTTGCAAAATTTGTTAGCATACCTCCTGGCCAGCGCTCAGTAACATAAGGCATACCTACTCTTTTCATTTTTTCAGCAACAATCTCCTTTGCCTGCTTTTTAGTGGCAACAAAAAGGATTTTTTTACCTGAACGTGCAATTTGTTTCAGAGCTGAAGCAGCTTCTTCTATTTTGGCTGCTGTTTTATAAAGGTCGATAATGTGAATACCGTTGCGCTCCATAAAAATGTAAGGAGCCATGTTAGGATTCCATTTTCTTTTCAGGTGGCCAAAGTGTACACCTGCATCCAGTAATTGTTCGAAATTTGTTCTTGGCATTTAAATTTAATTTTATGTTTACATTCTGATTTAGCAACCGGCAAGTAGTCCAGCATTAGCCGAAGTCTTGTCAGTTTAGATACTAAACATCCTGAATTTCCGGTTTTAACGCTTGCTGAATTGGAATTTCTTACGGGCTTTCTTTTGACCAGGCTTCTTACGTTCAACCATTCTCGGATCTCTGCGCATAAGTCCATTAGCCTTTAGTACAGGACGATATTCTTCGTCAATCTTAACAAGTGCCCTTGAGATTCCAAGGCGGAGTGCCTCAGCTTGTCCGTTGATTCCACCACCATCAAGTAAAGCAACAACATCATATTTATCGATGTTATCAGTAAGGCTGAGTGGTTGACGAACTACATATTGAAGGGTGGCAAGAGGAAAATATTCTTCAACATCCCTTTTATTTACTTTGATGCTACCATTGCCAGGTGTGAGGTATACACGAGCAACGGCAGTTTTCCTTCTGCCTAAAGCATTAATAACTTCCATCGCTTATTTAATTTCGTTTAAGTTAATTTTCTTTGGTTGTTGTGCTTCATTGTTGTGCTCAGGACCTGCATAAACATGCATGTTTCTGAATAAAGCGCTGCCAAGTCTGTTTTTTGGGAGCATGCCTTTTACTGCCCTCTCAACTACAGCAATCGGATTTTTCTTCATCAGTTGCTCAACAGTAAGTGACCTTTGGCCGCCAGGGTAACCTGAGTGGCGGATGTATTCTTTATCCGTCAACTTTTTTCCGGTTAACCGCACTTTCTCAGCATTGATAATAACAACATTATCTCCACAATCAACATGTGGTGTAAAGCTAGGCTTTAATTTTCCTCTAAGGATCATGGCAACTTTTGATGCCAATCGTCCGAGGACTTCATTTTCCGCATCCACCAAAACCCATTCTTTTATAACGGTTTCTTTATTGGCACTTACGGTTTTATAACTTAAGGTATCCATTTATTTATCAGTTATTTCTGTTCAAATACGTAAACCTCCCTGAAAACGGGCTGCAAAAGTAGAACTATTTTTTTATTTAACAAATAATCTTGGAAATAATTATTGATCTTTGAATTATGTGTGCCTTGATAAAATATTACTCAAATTATCATTGGATTTTTGAGCATTGTTTTATATTTATTTTTAAGTTTGCTTAAAAATTATTTCAATGGCTTCAATTTCGGTAGAGGATTTTTTAAAAAATGTTTATGTTTTAAAGAGTTTTGGCTACAGGGCATCAAGTTCTGCACTGGCTAAAAGGCTTATGGTTTCTAATGCTGCCGTTACTGACATGTCGAAGAAACTGTCGAAACAAAATCTTATCGTTTATCAAAAGTATCGTGACATACAATTAACACATGATGGCGAAGTGGTTGCACTTGGCGTGATACGCAGGCATCGATTGTGGGAATTGTTCCTCAATAAGATCCTGAATATTCCCTGGGAAAGGGTACATGATGAGGCCGAAAAGCTGGAACATCAGACTTCAGAATATTTGATTGATGAAATTGACAGGTATCTGGGGTATCCGGGGGTCGATCCTCATGGTGATCCCATTCCCGACCGTTTTGGTAATATTATACAGAATAATTATGTGAAGTTATCTGAACTTGAATCAAGAGCCAATCTATTGGTAAGGAGAATCAAGGAGCATTATGGCGAAACTATGACCTACCTTAACCAGATCGAATTGAAACTTGACCATGAAATATCTTATATAGATGCAATCCCCAATAAGGATGCATTGTTAATTCTTATTGATGGTAATGAAGTTGAAATGCCGGTGAGTATTGCAGAAAATATTTTTGTGGAAATTATTTGATATAACCTTGAATCGTTAAAGAATATTAAAAAACTTAAGCTTACTTAAAAAAAAATTGGTGTGAGACAAATGTGGATTAGTTTTGCAAAAGTTAAGTAAGCTTAAAAATTTAATACAATGAAAAAGAAATATTCTACATTATTTATTGGGTTGATGCTGATGTCCTTTGTTATCAACGCTCAGGAAGTGGAACGGCCTGCGCTTGTAACCGATCGGCCGGATCTAACCGAATCCGCAGCTATTGTACCTAAAGGTGCGTTACAAATTGAAACCGGTTTTGCTTTTGAAGGAGATAAATCCGGAGATACCAGGCAAGATAATTTTTCGATGTTTTCAACTTTGCTTCGTTATGGGGTCAATCAAAATTTTGAATTGCGTCTGGCCACATCATTGAATATGAATAATACTGAAACCAATGGTGAATCGACAAGCCTTATTGGTGTTAGTAATATTGATGTTGGAATGAAATTGAAAATGACTGATGGAGATGGCTTAAAGCCACAAATTGCGTTTTTAACCAGCGTTATCATCCCAAAGTCTGGCTCAGAGGATTATTCAGCTGAGTACCTAACGCCATCCATGGCACTTGCTTTTGCTCACGAATTAAGCAAGACCTTTTCGTTGGGATATAATATTGGTGCTGTATGGAACGGCTTAAATGCAAAGCCGGCAGCTAAATATTCAATTGCCCTTGCGGTTGCCCTGGCAAAAAATTTTGGAGGATATATTGAAACCTATGGTTATTTCCCACAGGATGAGCAGGGTGTTAATATACTCGACTTTGGCCTTACCTACCTGATCAGGCATAACCTGCAAGTTGATGCCTCGGCTGGTTTTGGCCTCTCCGAAGTATCACCGGATTATTTTGTGAGTACTGGTATCAGTTGGAGAATTCCACATTAAAAACAGATAATTATGAAAAAAGTAAAATTAATATACCTTTTGTTTTTCACTCTTATACTTGCCTTTTCTTGCAGCCAGGGTGGGGGATCGGGAAGTTCTGAAGGTGGAAATGAAAAATTAAAAGTCGTTTCTACCACCACCATGTTGACAGATCTTTTAAAACAACTGGCAGGCGACAAGATTGAACTCAAAGGGCTGATGGGCCCTGGGGTTGATCCTCACCTCTACAAAGCAAGCGAAGGAGATGTTTCAAAACTTTTCAATGCGGACGTCATAATATATAATGGCCTCCATCTTGAAGGTAAAATGGTGGATTTATTTGAGAAAATGCAAAAGCAGGGAAAGAAAACCATTGCTATTGCACAGGCAATACCAAAATCTGAATTGATCGATGTTGACGGATCCTCTTCCCACTTTGATCCACATATTTGGTTTAGCGTATCAAACTGGAAATCTGTAAGTGTTTTCGTGGTAGATAAACTAATGGAAATCGATCCAGGTAATGCAAATCATTATAAATCAAATCTTGAGAAGTATTTAAACGAACTTGAAGCACTGGAGGTTTATAACGCTGATAAAATTGAGCAGGTTCCTCAAAACAAGAGGGTTCTGATCACAGCCCATGATGCATTTGAATATTTTGGCAGGGAGTATGGTTTTGAAGTAAAGGGTTTGCAGGGAATTAGCACTGTTTCTGAGGCAGGTGCTGCCGATGTTAAAAATCTGGCAAATTTTATAGCCGAAAGAAAAATACCAGCATTGTTTATTGAATCTTCAGTTTCACACAGAAATATTGAGGCTCTGCAGGCAGCAGTTAAATCACGGGGATATAACGTAATAATAGGAGGTGAGCTTTTTTCAGACGCCCTTGGTAGTGCTGGTACAGCCGAAGGTACTTACATTGGTATGTATAAACACAACATTAAAACGATTACAGATGCACTTAAATAATGATGGATTGCTGGCAGGAAGGAAAAAAGAATAATCTAAGTTGAATCATTGAATCATAACCACCCTGCCACCTTACATCATAATAAAAACCATCACCTTCAAATTAACCTGATAACAAATCATATATGAACTCAAAACCGGCACTAGAAATAAACGACCTCACGGTTGCCTATAAATTCAAACCAGTTTTGTGGGATATTGATCTTGATGTTCCCGAGGGTGTGATGATGGCTATTGTTGGTCCAAACGGGGCAGGTAAATCTACGCTGATCAAATCGATATTGGAGATTGTAAAACCAATTGCAGGAGATATTAAAATCCTGGGAAAATCTTACAGGAATGCACGATCAGAAGTAGGATACGTCCCTCAAAAAGGCAGTGTCGACTGGGATTTCCCTACAACGGTAAAAGATGTAGTATTAATGGGTACCTATGGAAATCTTGGATGGATCAGAAGGCCGGGGAGGTTACAGAAAGTTGAAGCAGAAAAGGCTTTAAAAAAAGTTGGATTATCTGATTTTAGTCACCGACAAATCAGTCAGCTTTCCGGTGGGCAGCAGCAACGGGTTTTTCTAGCAAGGGCATTGGTGCAGGATGCCAATATTTATTTTATGGACGAACCTTTCCAGGGAGTGGACGCAACAACTGAGAAAGCAATTATAAATATTTTAAAAGAATTGCGACAGCGGGGAAAAACTGTAATTGTTGTTCACCATGATCTGCAAACAGTGACTGATTACTTCGATTGGGTTACTTTGCTCAATGTAAAAAAAATTGCGAGCGGGCCCTGTACTGAAGTCTTTAACGAAAAAAACCTGGAACTTACGTATGGTGCAAAATTTACCCTTGCAGTTGATCAATAGAAATGGAATTTATCAATTTTTTCATCGATTTATTTTCTGACTATACCACACGAATTATTGGTATCGGAACTGCTTTGCTTGGAATTGTGAGCGGAGTTTTGGGTGCTTACGCTACATTAAAGAAGCAAAGTTTGTTGGGGGATGCTGTAGCTCATGCTGCACTGCCGGGTATTGCCATTGCTTTCTTAATTACCGGTACAAAAAACCCCATAATATTTTTTGCCGGTGCGGCATTGTCAGGATGGTTGGCTACCCTGTGGATCATGGGGATAACCCGTAACACAAGGATAAAAACCGATACTGCACTGGGAATGATTTTGGCGGTTTTTTTTGGCATTGGCCTGGTACTGCTTACTTATATTCAAAAGTTACCCAATGCCAACCAGGCAGGCCTCGAAACTTTTCTTTTTGGCCAGGCTGCAACTCTTCTCAAAAGTGATGTAATTGCAATGGGAATTATCGGATTTGGAACTATTGTAATAATAATCCTGTTGTGGAAGGAATTCAAACTTTTTACCTTCGATCCTCAATTTGCCAAATCCCTCGGGTACAATACACGATTTCTTGATATTTTGCTTACTTCGTTGATAGTTCTGGCAATCGTTTTGGGTTTACAGGCAGTTGGTGTAGTGTTGATGAGTGCTATGCTGATTGCACCCGCTGCTGCAGCCCGTCAATGGACTGACAGACTGGATCGGATGGTGATCCTTTCTGCGGCGTTTGGTGCATTGTCAGGATTAACCGGAACAGCAATTTCAAGTTATGGTGCTAATATATCTACAGGTCCAACAATTATTTTATCATCTGTTTCAATTGTGATCTTTTCTTTTCTGTTTGCGCCCGGACGTGGCCTGGTAGCCAAATTCCTGATGCGTGAAAAAAACCGCAGAAACCTTGCACTGAATAAAGTTATTTCCGAGATGTATGAAATATGTTCCTCGCATGATAGCCCAACGCATCAGCACTCAGTTGCGATATTGAAAACTCTGCCGGGTTTTAGTTATAGGATGATCAGGCAATTGAAAGAAAAAGATTTGGTTGAAGTCGATTCAGAAAAGCAATGGCATATGACAGCAAAAGGCATTAAAGCAGCCAAGCAAATTAAAGATTTGGGAGGGGCTGAATGATGACTGGCATTCAGATAGAAATACAGGTGATTGCAATACTGGTGGCTGTAAGCTGTGCCTTACCGGGAGTGTTTTTGGTTTTACGAAAAATGGCCATGATAAGTGATGCAATAAGTCATGCCATTTTACCCGGAATAGTTGTAGGATTTTTAATAACAAACTCGATTTCATCACCGCTGTTAATTTTTCTGGCAGCAATAACCGGAGTGGTTACAGTTGCTATTGTTGAATTGATCAGCAAAACAAACCTGGTTAAAGAAGATGCGGCAATCGGGCTTGTATTTCCCATGTTATTCAGTATTGGTGTGATCCTTATCTCCAAAAACACCGGTAATATGCACATCGATACTGACACAGTATTATTGGGCGAATTGGCTTTTGCTCCATTCAACCGTTTTGTTGTATCAGGGATTGACCTGGGGCCAACAGGTGCCTGGGTAATGGGAGCAATATTGCTGTTAAATCTGGTATTTATTGCGGTGTTTTTTAAAGAATTAAAGCTTTCCACTTTTGATGTCGGCCTAGCGGCTAGCCTTGGATTTATGCCCGGTGTGCTGCATTATGCATTGATGAGCATCGTGTCGATTACGACTGTTGGAGCTTTCGATTCCGTTGGTGCGATTTTGGTTGTTGCACTAATGATAGCACCGGCTGCAACAGCATACTTAATTACTGATGATCTTAAATTGATGCTGATTTATGCGGCAATTATTGCAATGTTTTCTGCTATTGCAGGTTATTGGATGGCAAAGCTTATGGATGCTTCAATTGCTGGATCCATGGCATTTATGTGTGGGTTTGTTTTTCTGCTTGTATACCTGTTTGCACCGGTGAGGGGTTTGTTATCGGTTTACAACAGAAGAAAAAGGCAAAAATCTGAGTTTGCGCAAATGACTCTGCTTATTCATATTCATAACCATAGTGGCGAAAACGATGACATCGAGGAGCGCAGAGCCAGTCACCTGAAAAAGCATTTTCTGTGGGATGAACTCTTTATTAAAAAGATTGTCAGACAAGCCCTTTCTGCGGGATTGTTAACCGAAAAGCAGGAACTACTGTCGCTCACCGAAAAAGGAGATCAGTTTATTGATGCTGCAAATGCATTGTTCACTTCGAAACACCACCCGGGATTTGAAGCCCTCAGAAAGGAGTTTATTATTTTTTCTGATTGATCAGTTTGGGAAAGACAATGTAATTATTGCACCACCACTGCTTAAGTTACCTGCTCTAATTTTTCCAGAATGAATGTCCATCACCAGTTTTGCTGAGGCCAGATCCAGGCCAAAACCTTCATTAGAGATATCTACCTTGGTTTTGCCGAATAATTGAAAAAGGTTTGCCATTTCTTCCCTGGTAAACCCACGCCCGGTATCTTCAATGCTTAATACAGTGTAGTATTCTGTTTTTTCTGATTTAAAACTAATAGATCCCTTTAAGGGGGAGTATCTGATTGCATTGTGTATTAAATTCCGAATACTTCTGTTCACAAGATTAAAGTCACCATTTATTACAAGGGCGTCCTCGGCAAAATCATGAATAACCAGAATGGATTTGTCTTTAATTGAATCCGAAAAAGAAATGATGGCTGATTCACAGACTTCCAGTAGATTAACTTTTGAGAAATCCAGTTTTTGATTTCCCGATTGCAGTTCTGTAATCAATAGTGCGCTTTCGGCAAGGTCCATTATTTTGTCTGAAGATTGTTTTAAATATTCAATAGAATCCTTGTGTTTAGATGATTTCAAGGAAGTGTGCAGCTCACCGATAAATCCATTAAGAACATGTATAGGGCTGCGTAATTCGTGACTGATAAGCATCAGGAATTTGCTTTTCGCCTTATCCAGAAGTGCTAGGTTTTCGTGTGCTGATTTAAGCTCATTTGTCCTTGCTTCTACTACTTCTTCAAGTTGAAGGTTCCAGTTCTCCAGTTGTTCGGTCTGTTTTTTGATTTGTAGCTGTGTACTTACCCTGGCAAGTAGTTCTTCCGGATTACATGGTTTTCCAACATAATCAGCAGCACCAAGTTTAAAACCTTTCAGAATACTTTCGGGATCGGTTTTTGCCGTTAAAAAAACGATTGGGATATCCCTGGTGTCTTTATTTTTCTTGATTACATTGCAGACCTCATACCCATCCATGCCCGGCATCAGGACGTCAAGCAGTATCAGGTCGTATATGTTTTTTTTAATAAGCAATAGTGCTTCACGACCGCTTAATGAATAAGAGACCTGGTAGCCACATTGTACAAGAATGTTCCCAATGATTTGTATGTTTTCGCTTAAATCATCAACTACAAGAATTTTACAATCACTGGCTTGATATGAGAAATCCATAATCCTTATTAGTTTTTAAGCTGGTCAATTATTTGCGGGAACCTATCCAGCAATTGAGTTACCTGATCAACATTAAAATTGCGGCCAGCTGTAATCACCCTTTCAGAATATAATGCTACGGATTTAAGCTTGTTTTTATGTGCATACTCTTTGAGATCTTCCGTGAATTCCAGGATCAGGGTCATTGAATTGGAAGCTTGTACTTCGATAAACCTATTTGAGAATGTTGATTCGAGAACAGAAAAAATGTTTTGATCAACTTTAGCCTTGTCAGAAACTATTGCATCTTCCATCTTTTTTTTCTCCGAAATAGAATCATCTGCAGATTGGACGCACTTATGGGGTAAATATTTTGATAATTCTTCAAACAGATCTGTAATATATACCGGCTTTGAGATGAAACCGGAAAATGGTAGTTTTTCTTCCCTGGTCAGGTCAGTAAACAGGCTTGAGGCACTAAACGCCAATATTGGAATATCCTTAGTTTCGGGATGTTGTTTTAAGGTTTTGGCAGCTGTAAAACCATCCATTACGGGCATCTTAAAATCCATAAGGATAAGCTGTGGCATTGTTTTAAGAGCCATTTCAATGGCTTCTTCTCCATTCGAAGCCTGGAAGACATGAACCTGGGTATCTGAAAAACTGCTATTGACTAGACTTCTGTTCATTACCTCATCATCTGCAATTAATATGCGGCATTCCTGGAATTTTATATCTGAGATTTCCGAAAGTGACCTTGCAGCAGCTACAACATCGGCTTTTGGTGCAGCAATAGGAATGCCTTTAAAATACATAGTAAAAACCGAACCCTTTCCCGGCTCGCTAATAAATGTAAGTGTACCTCCCATCAATTCCATTAATCGTCTTGAAATGGGCAGGCCCAGGCCTGTTCCATCAATCTTGAATTGACTTTTTTCATGGATTTGCCTGAATGATTCAAATATTACCTCATCGTAGCCCGATGGGATTCCTAAACCGGTATCTTCAATATCAATTTTAAAATCGATTTTCGATGGTGGATTGTCATGGTTGAATTCAGGTGCAGATAGATAAACCCTGATCTTCACATGCCCTTCATTTGTAAATTTGATGGCGTTACCAACCAGGTTTACAAGTACTTGCCTGGTCCTGATTTCATCCAGCACCATTAATGTTGGTATATTTTCATTTATTTCAACAGAGAGTTCAATACTTTTTTCTTCAGCTTTAAGAATAAAAAGGCTCATTATTTCTTCTGTTAACCTTTTTAGATCAACAATTTCGGATTTCAGTATCAATTTTCGGGCTTCTATCTTCGACATGTCCAGAATATCATTGAGCAATTTCAGCAGGTTTCCACTGCTGATTTCAATAGATTCAATGTAATTCACCAGTTTTGAATCTGCAATGTGTTTACGCAGAATTCCTGCAAACCCAATGATGATATTTAGCGGAGTTCTTATTTCGTGGCTCATATTGGCAAGGAACTGGCTCTTAAAATCAAGCGCTGCTTCGGTTTCTTCCTTTGATTCCTGAAGCTTATTGTTTAGTTTTTGAAGTTCTTCCTGGTTTATTTTGAGTTTTTTGTTGGCTAACCTTACCCTGCTCCACACATACAGGATGATTAAAACACTTATCAAAATAATCACCTGTATAATAAGTAGTAATCTGTTCATCCTCACCTGTCGTTCATTTTCTTTTGTCAGGACTACATTTTCCTGTTCTTGTTTTTCTGTTTCATATTTTGTTTTTATCTCTTCGATATCCCTGCTTTTGTTTCTGTTAAATATAGAGTCTTTTACTGCTTCGTATTTTGCCCGATAGATATAGGCATTTTCAAAATCCATAATATCAGCATAGTAGTCAGAGTAGATACTGTACACATTTTTTTCAACGCCGAGGAAATCTTTGTCTTTCGCAATGTCCAATGCTTCATCAAGGTAGGGCTTAGCATTATTAATATCCTTTAGGAAAATATAATTTTCGCCTATATTGGCAAGTAAAACAGCATGATTGCTTCCAATGGTATTTGGCCGGCTGTAACTTAATGCATTGAGATAATTTTCAAGGGATAACTGGTATTCTTCAAGACGCAAATAAATAGTAGCAAAATTATTATGTATGGTTGCAAGCGCCCGCTCATTCCCGCTTTTTACAATATCCGGAAAGCAAAGGTTGTAGTATTCCAGGGCTTTTGAATAATCTCCCGAATTTTGATACACTGCTCCTATGTTCATTTGAGTCCTGGCAATTTTTGCTTTGACCCTACCAGATGGATCTTCGGCACTCCTATAATAATCCAATGCCTTTTGGTAATATTCCAACGCCTTTTCTCTGTCACCAATGTAGTTATGTAATACCCCAAGGTTAGCAAGCTTTTCTGCAACTTTTGCTTTTTTGTTGTATTTAAGGCTACTCTCATAGGCCTGGATGTACCATTTGGTGGCTTTATCGGTATCTCCTATATAGAAGTAGGTGGTTCCAATATTGGTTTCAAAAGTACACATATGCCTGGATGAGTCAGCTTTACGGGCCAGTTCAATTCCTTCAAATGAAATCATCCGGCATGAATCATAACTTGTTGACAGGTAATGCACGGATAAATGCGAGTACGCTTTCAATCTTACCGTATCCGGTAAACTTATATCATGGGCTACCCGGGACAAACTGTCAGCATATTTTTCAACTGCACAAACATAGATGGGTATGCATGTGATGAGCAGCAACAATAAATTTTTTTTCATTTCTCGGGATATGGTTAAGTACTCATTTAAGCTCAGAATGATTGAAAAATCATAGCGCTACCTTTTTTTTTAATTGAAAAACTTGCTATTCGGATGATGGTTCAACTTATTCACCTTCAGACAGTATTTTTAGGTTCCTGCTATTGTAAAGTTAAAATTTGAACTGTATATTTTCAGGGTATACAAAGATAGTCAATTAGTGTTTAAATAAAAATGTATTTCTCAATGACTTGTTGATTATACGACGTTAGGTGGTTTTTTTTTCCTTGATGATGAACAAAAACCAATTATACATGTTTGAATCAATTTTGCGACAAGGTTGTTATTTTCGGCGAAAATGAATCGATTTATTTGAGTAATTTTGCCGGGTATTTGTTTGAAATAATTAGTTGTGTAATAATTAAATTTATAGTTATGATTGGTGTTTTTTATGGATCCTCAACTGGAAACTCTGAAAAAGTAGCAGAAAAATTAGTTCGTGCTTTTGGGGCTGAAAATGCAGTCTCTCTGAATGTTGAAGACGCCACAGATAAGGATCTAAAAAAGTATAAATACCTGATATTTGGCACCTCAACCTGGGGAATTGGTGATATGCAGGACGATTGGGAGGAATTTGTAAGTGTGATCGAAAAAGCCGGTCTGAAAGATAAAAAGGTTGCCCTTTTTGGTTTGGGCGATCAGGAAATATACTCAGATAGCTTTGCAGATGGAATGTCTAAAATTTATAAGAGGATAAAAGACATATGCAAAGTCGTTGGTTTCTGGCCCAGGGAAGGTTACCAGTTTGATGATTCCGATGCTTTGATTGATGACCAGTTTGTAGGATTGGTACTGGATGAGGATAATCAGTCCAGTCTTACGGATGAACGTATTGAAGGTTGGGTAAAAATTTTAAAGAAAGAATTTGTTTAGAACCAGTACCGTATAAAATTTTGAAACCTGCCACGAAAAATGGCAGGTTTTTTTTTTTTCAGCAAGTGGATCGATATTTAAGTTAAAGAAATGAAATTGCGCTAAACAAACCTGTGAGCACCGTTGCCATGATGGCCGCATAAATACAGGCACATACTCGACAAATCTTTTTATCTGTATCGTGTTGTTTTGAAAGGTGTTTGCATAATTCATTGTGTGTCTTATTCAACAAAATGGTAAAATTTCCGTGAAATTCGGTTCGGTCAAAAACTGCCGATGATCTCAAAACATCCTCTTTTTATTTATAAAGACGTTTTTAGGTAACAGGGCAGGCATAATAGGGATTTCTAAAAACCTGAGTTCGATATAAGAAATTAACTAACTGTTAAACAGCATGAGCATTATAAATCTATTCGGACATGGAAAGTTGGAAAGTTGAAAAATTGGGCATAATAAACGATAATTTCTTCCGCTTTTCCATTCTTCCGAGCCATGCCGGTCGGCAGGCATTTTTCCAAATTTAGAAGTGAAGTTATATTCGTTGTTAATCAGCGTTTTATAATTTCCCTTATCTCGAACTGACGTTAAAAGGTCGATGGTAATTAGTAATCAAGTAAGGAATATTGTGGTTTTCGAGAGTTCCTTTTACAATAAGTGCCTCATGATGATAAATGTATGTTGCAAATAAAACCTGGTCATGTTTCAATAATTTGCTGCGTTTAATCAACTCAATAAATGTGGATGTATAAAATATGAATTACAAATAAATACAATGGATATTTAATGAAGGTTATACATTATTCTTTCAAATCAGACAAGGTGTTCATTCGCACTGTGTCACAATACTGATATGGCATAAGGCTCATTATGTTTCCCGACCTCACTTCTACTTCATTTCCGCCGGAATTACAATAAACTTTTTAATAATACCCTTTCTAAGTACAACCATTGGCAATGATTGACCAATGGTTTCGTCATTCAATACTTTGTGCAAATCATCGATGGTGGCAATGGGTTGGTTATTAAGTTCAATGATAACATCTCCTGCAAAAAGCTCATTGCTGAAGGCTTTTCCGTTAGCATTAATCTCAGCAACGTGAACTGCTGTTGGCTTTTTGAGTTTATATGTTGAAATGATTTGTGGATTCAGTCGGATGGTTTGCCCAACAATTCCCAGGTATGCTCTTCTAATTTTTCCATCGAGGATTAGTTTATCGGTAATAAACTGAACCATGTTGGCAGAAACGGCAAAGCAAATTCCCTGGGCTTCTTTAATTATGGCTGTATTAACGCCAATTACTTTACCTGTAGAATCCATTAATGGGCCGCCAGAGTTTCCCGCATTCAAAGCTGCATCGGTTTGAATTACATCGTCGATTAACCGGCCTGATTGTGATCTGAGGGTTCTTCCCAGGGCGCTTACAACTCCCGCTGTAACTGTTTGCTGAAATCCCAACGGGTTGCCCACTGCAACTGCAATTTGCCCAACCTGTAACTGGTCTGAATTTCCGAAATTCAATGGATAGCATTCGATAGCATCAATTTTTAAAACAGCCAGATCGGTAGCCGGGTCGGCGCCCCTTACTTCGGCAACCACCTCTTTGCCTCCGGGCATTGTCACTAGAATTTCCCTGGCCTGGTTTATCACATGGTTGTTCGTAACCAGATAGCCATCAGATGAAATAAAAAACCCTGAACCCATTCCAAAAGCTTGTTGCTGCTGACGCGGGTTTGGCTTTTGTTGTTGATCTCTTTTTACACGAATATTTACAACCGACCTTGCAGTTGTTTTAGCAACATTTACTATGGTATTTGAGTAGGTGTCCAATGCCATCAGGTCCTGCTGTAAAGTGTTGTTTGTAGATTGGATGTCGCTTTGGGTGTCGATGAATTGAGTCATAATAAAGGTTTCAGGTCTTATTGCCAATTCCAGGCCAAAAGCAAATGATGACAGAGTGGCACAGTTACATCGCTTAATCGGATTGGCATTAAAGAAATAAAAAAAAGCCATTTGCATTCGCAAATGGCTTTGAAATATGTGCTAAAGATCACTATTTAACAAGCGTAACTTTTTCGGTGACAATTTTTTCACCTGCTTGTATTCTAATGAAATAGATACCGTTTTCAAAATCTGACAGATTAAGATTTAACTTATGGTTTCCTGCATTCATATAAGAATCGGTAACTTTCAGTACTTCCATTCCAAGGTTATTGAAAAGACTGATTTTAATATCAGAACCAGTTTCAAGATTGAAGTTTAAGGTTGATGAATTGGTCATCGGATTTGGGTAAACCTGGAATCCTAGAGATTGTGCGGGATCGTTAATACCAACACATTCATCAACATAAACTGTTTGCTCAGCATAATTTTCGCAACCATTGGCATCCTCATAGGTGTACATCAGTGTGTGGGTACCTATTCCGGCAACCTCAGGATCAAACCATCCATTATCAACACCAGGGCCAGAATATTCACCGCCTGCTGGTGAACCTTCCATCAGTTCATAAGCTGGCCAGTAAACACACATGTCGTCCATCGTTGAGAAATTAACCTCTGGAAGCTCAAATACTTCAATGCAATTTTCATTGGTAACAGTATTGTTAGTGGTTCCGTCAGAAACGGTCAATGTAACATCGTAACTACCTGGCATAGCATAAAAGACAGTAGGGTCTTCTTCATTGGAAGTAGCAGGATCGCCACCTTCAAACTCCCAATCCCATGATATGACATTTCCATAGGAATCATCTTCGAAATTAACTGTAAGTTCTTCACAACCTTCGTCAACATCCATAGTAAAGTTTGCATTGATGCCGTCCATCAATACGTTGAAGTGGGAAGCTTCTTTAAAACCAAATGCACCACCACTTTCAATGGAGGTTAATGTTCCGTCGATATATGATCTCAGTGTATAATATGTTGTCAGGCCATTTCCTCCAGTATCATACATTACAAACTGATGGCAGCCCGCGGATTGATAAAATACAGTATCCTTAAAGAAAAGCTGTGCTTGTGTATAAGGCCCACCTTCGTCAACCACATTTCCGTTGGCATCAAATACTTTCCAGGAAGTCTGTCCCGGTTGGTCATCAGTTTTCATTATAAGGATCAACATATCTTCAACATTATCCGGAGGTGTAGTTTCAAATGTTTGAGAATTGTTATCCGGGTTTTCATCTGTACCTCCGTTGGGATCAGAAAGGAAAACGTTGATGGTGTTGTCATCCTCGCTTGCAAATGTAAACTCAGGTACCTCAACAAAGCTTTGTTCAGTAAAAGCCAGTGCTCCTGTCCAGGGATATGTATAAACTAAATCTCCATTGATCTCAAAATTAACATTGAGTGAGGTTAGTACTTCAGCGCCTTTGTTTTTTATTATAACTTCGGGCTCAAGTATTCCGGCACACATGGTTTCAGGTATATTTAAAACATCGAAGAGCTCAGCATCCAGTATAAAATCAGGTGAAGCCATTGTTTGCATTACACACTGAAGTACTTCCTTGGAAGAGTTGTCCTGGATAAAAGCAATCAATTCGCAGTTTTCGCTTTGCCAGTAGCCTGCCATAGTGAAATCCAACTCAATGGATTGTGTATTGCTACCTGAAAAATCAAGTGCTGTACCATTTTGGTTAGGAACCATTAAACGGTTTACTGAGTTCACATAATCATTATAACCAGGCAATCCCCAGGTTATGTCTAGGTGAGATTCAACTACAAATACCTGTAATACCAGGTTTGTTCCACTATACGCTGCTACCTTTTCTATTTCAAAATTCACAGTATAATCGGTATCTGTATTATGCGTGAATTCCATGTCGATAGTAAAGTCTGACATTACAGCATTTCTTTGACTTACTTTTGGTACATAACTAGCATATGCACTGACACCTGGTGTTGCACCTACTACACTTAAAACTCCATCGAACATCATTGTTGGGTAACCGCT
>Ga0070728_10002739_pt1 | contig 21000 bp, 19 predicted proteins | sample tdDd471_FD_66723 | JGI IMG/M metagenome (GOLD analysis project Ga0070728, IMG submission 66723) | Marine sediment microbial communities from the Atlantic coast under amendment with organic carbon and nitrate - tdDd47.1 | ecosystem: Environmental > Aquatic > Marine > Coastal > Sediment | place... | reverse complement strand
TGGAACAGCACCTGCTGTATTTACAAATCAGATGTTGGCAGTATTTATCATGACATTAATAATATCGCTATATCCAATATTTAAGGTAAAAAACTTAAAAGTTACAAAAGCTCTAAGAGCATAAAATAGACAAAAAGATGATAGTATCAAGATTCAAGATAAAATCATTAATAAGTTTTAGATAAAACATTAATAATTAAAAGATAAAATTATGATTTGGTCAGTATCATGGCGAAATGTATGGAGAAGTAAAACAAGAAGTCTAGTAATAATCTCAGCAATTGCATTAGGTGTTTTTGCAGGAGTTTTTACAATTGCATTTATGCTTGGTTGGCTTAACCAAAAAGTCGATAATGTAATAAACACTGAAGTTTCTCACATTCAAATTCATCACGCCGACTATATACAAACAAGTGAAGTAGAAGATTACATTATAGATGTAAATTCCATAAAAGAAAATATTGAGGCGAAACCCAATGTAGAAGGAGTTTCTTCTCGTCTTATTGCAACCTGTATGATTTCATCGGCCGAAACAGGTTCTGGTGTTCAATTGGTTGGAATAGACCCAGAAAATGAACAAAAGGTAACCGACCTGCACACCAAAATAATTGATGGAGCGTATTTCGAAGGAGTTAAAAGAAATCCAATTGTAATTGGAGAAAAACTCGCTAAGAAGTTAAAAGTTAAGGTTCGGTCAAAAATAGTAGTTACCGTAACAGAAATGGACGGAACACTTTCTGGTGGATCATTTCGTGTAGCAGGAATATTTAAAACAGCAAATTCGACTTATGACGAAATGCGCGCATTTGTAAGAGTAGAAGATCTACAGAATTTAATTAAGATTGAAGATAATGTTGCTCATGAATTAGCAATTCGAATGACTGAGAATAATATGGAAAATGAATTGGCCTCACAGTTGAAATCAGAATACCCCAATCTACAAACCTTAACTTGGACAGAGCTAATGCCTGACATGAAAATGATGAACGAAAGTATGGAGTTTATGATTTATATTTTTGTTATAATCATACTATTAGCCTTAGGTTTTGGTATAGTTAACACAATGCTAATGGTTATTCTTGAGCGAGTTAAGGAATTAGGAATGTTAATGGCCGTTGGAATGAATAAATTAAGAATATTTACAATGATTGTTCTGGAAACCATATTCCTTTCACTGGTAGGCGGTATAGTTGGGATAGCATTGGCTGTTGGATTAACAATTATTACAGGTAAAACGGGATTAGATTTATCATTATGGGCAGATGGATTAAGTTCTGCAGGTTTTGACACCATGGTTTACCCAACTATTGGTATAGATTCTGTAATTATAGTAACTATTTTAGTGATTATTACCGGAATCTTATCTGCAATATATCCAGCAAGAAAAGCTATAAAGTTAAATCCTGCAGAAGCAATTAGAATAGAGTGATTTTGGAATTTTGAGTTTAGAATGTAGATTTAAAAAAAATAAGAATTATGGATTTAAAGAAACGAACAAAGATATTTGCTTTAGAAATAAAAAAAATGGTTGATTCATTGCCTAATTCAAAAATATCTCATGTAATTTCAAATCAAATACTACGTTCGGCAACATCGGTTGGAGCTAATTATAGAGCTGTTACAAGAGCTAAATCAGATAAAGATTTTATAAACAAACTTAAGATCTGTGAAGAAGAATCTGATGAAACAATATACTGGCTAGAATTAATTGAAGAAGCTGGTCTTTTAAAAAATGATGTAACTAATAAGCTATTAAAAGAAGCTGATGAACTTACAGCAATTTTTGTTTCAAGTATTAATACAAAAAAATCAAAAATAAATAGCAATAAATAAACATTGTAGAAGAAACTTTTTTGTTTTCGTAAATCTAACTTCTTAAATCTTAAATTATAACAAGCAATGCAAATGCAAAATAAAAGAACAGATTTCTCAAAGTAAAAAACATTAAAATTACAATATCATGAAAGTATTAGAATTAAAAAATCTCGTTAAAATATACAATGACTCAGAAATAAAAGTAAAAGCTGTTGATCATATCGATTTATCATTCGAACAAGGTGAATTTGCAGCTATTGTTGGCCCTTCAGGTTCTGGAAAAACCACTTTGTTAAATATGATTGGCGGTTTAGACAATCCTACCGAAGGTGATATTGTTGTTAATAATGAAAACATTAAAGAATTTAGCTCATCGAAATTAATTGATTTTAGGTTAAGAAATATTGGATTTGTATTTCAGGCATACAACTTAATTCCTGTGTTAACAGCAAAAGAAAATGTTGAATTTATTATGGAATTACAAGGTAAAAAGAAAGCAGAGAGAAGCGAACGCGCTATGGAACTTCTTACTGCCGTTGGAATTCCAGATAGAGCTAACAGTCGACCATCAAAGCTTTCTGGCGGCCAACAACAAAGAGTTGCTGTAGCAAGAGCTTTAGCTTCAAAACCCAAATTTATTTTGGCAGACGAGCCAACAGCAAATTTAGATTCTAAATCAACTGAAACATTATTAGATATAATGGAGAAATTAAATAAGGAAGAAAATATAACATTTATTTTCTCAACACATGACCAAAGAGTAGTAAACAAAGCTCACCGTGTAATAACTGTTGAAGATGGACGTGTTGTTTCGGATGAACGAAGAAAATAATCAATAATGAAAAATTAAGAACTGTAAGAAGATACAAGATAGAGGATCCAAGATAAAAACAATAATAATGAATTATAAAGATTTAGAAATATACAATTTGGCATTTAAGTTAGCTGTTGATGTTCACAATATAACATTAAAGCTTCCAAAATTTGAACTCTTCGAGGAAGGAAGTCAGATTCGAAGATCAGCAAAATCTATTGGGGCTAATATTGTAGAAGGTTTTGGCAAACGTTCACATAAAAAAGACTTCTTAAGATCTTTAACTATTTCTCATGCTGAATGTGATGAAACAATTTACCATCTTGACATCTTATTTGCAACAAAATCATTAACGGATAAAGAAAAGTACAACTATCTGAATTCTGAATATATCAAACTTAGTAAGATGATATATAATTTCTCACAATCAGTAATAAAACAACACATATCAAATAAATAAACAATAATGATGCATCATGCATCTTAAATCTTGCATCTTGTAAAACTTTAAAAAAGTGAAAAAACTTATACTAATTATAATCTCATTATTAGTTGCCTTCAATTCTATAGCTCAAGAAAAACAAACTGTTTTTCAAAACATGGAATTACATGGTTATATAAAGTATATGAATACAGCAATGTTTAATAGCGTTGATTCTGTTTGGCTTGTTGATAACTTAATTCATAATAGACTGAATTACAAATGGTATATGAATGATAAATTAACATTTGCTTTAGATATGCGAAACCGAATCGTATATGGCGATTTGGTAAAATTTATACCAAATTATGCAAACTCTTTGGAAGAAGATAATGGTTATTTAAACTTCCTTACAAATAATATTACCGATGGAAATTCATATGTTCTAAATACTACTTTTGACCGCGCATATCTTGAATTGAACCTTAATAAATGGGTAATCACCTTAGGGCGACAAAGAATAAACTGGGGACAATCTTTTGCATGGAATCCGAATGACATTTTTAATTCATATTCATTTTTTGATTTCGATTATGAAGAACGCCCTGGAAGTGATGCGGTAAGGATTCAATATTATCCTAACTATACTTCAGTAGCCGAAGCAGCAATTAAAATTGACAAAGACAATAACATTACCGCTGCTGGATTATATCGTTTCAATAAATGGAGCTACGATATTCAGTTGATTGGTGGAATTATAGATTCATCTGATTATGTTGTTGGCGCTGGCTGGTCTGGAAGTTTGTGGGATTTTGGTTTTAATGGCGAAATAAGCTATTTCCATCCACAGGAAAATTTCTCTGATTCAACAGGAATTACAATTATCTCTGCTGGATTAAGCTATATGTTTGGGAATTCGTTAAATGTTTCATTTGAAGGAAATTATAACGGGTATTTCGATAAACTAAACATAAGTAGCTTTAACGACCTTTATTTTATGCCTCTATCGGTTAAAACAACATCATATAGCAAATTCTCTTTGTTTGGGCAAGTATCATATCCAATACATCCATTGCTAACAGGGAGTGTTTCAATGATGTATTTCCCATCTTTAGGAAATGGATATTTCTTAATGCCTTCACTTGCATATTCAATTAGCGATAATTTTGAGTTTGCACTATACGGACAACGTTTCGAAGGAAGTTTTGGTGGCAATTACGATAAAATGACCATGTTATTTATGCGATTTAGATATAGTTTCTAAATCAGAATTGATTTAGCCAGGCAATTGCGGCTTTTTTTGTTGTAAATATTTTAAATTTATAGTTGCGCATTTCAATTAAATCCTGATACAACAAGCCAAGAGCTGTTTCAAATGGTTCTGATACAACAAATGCATCGTATATAAATTCTTTTTGGTTTAATGTTTTTTTATTCTCTACTAAAAATTTCTCCAATTCTTTCTTCCTAACCTTTTCAACTAATTTACCCTTAGAAGCTTCTGTAAAAATTTTAATTTTCTCTGGTAGCATTTTGTTATCTCTTACATCAATAATATAATTAATTATATCTTCAATTCTTATATTCCCTTCAATTTTTGTCTCCAGAATCCCCGTCTCCTCATTAAGCTCATAAGTAATCATATCTTTTCTTTTTATCGTTTTACAGAACCTGTTTTGCTCTGATTCAAACTATTCATCAAATTCTCCTATTAAAACCCCTGATAAATTCCAGGAACTAAAGCTATTCCCTTCTCTTGGTCCTAATGGAATTGCAACTTTTAATTCATGTTGTCCAGCTACAATTTTTAATGGAATTGATTGTGGATTGGTAATTGTTCCTGGACACCATCCGGATCTGCTAAAATCAGACGAAGAAATTCCATTCCAAAAGATTCCAGATGCAGGATTATATTTTCTATAACTCGCACAATCTGTTCTCCATGGAATATAAGAATAAACTAACTCCCCATCAATAATAATTTCATTGAGTTTTTGGTTAAATTCATCTCCACCACCCCAGCCACCATGGCCAGTTGATATATACTGAAGTTTTAAATTTTTAATTCCTTCTGGTATTTCAAATTTAACCTTTAAGGAATCTTGATCAAACATAGTTGCATATTCCTGACCTGCCATTTCCATAACATTTAAGGTATTAAATAGAGGATAAACCCAGTACTTTTTTGCATTTTTAACAATTTCCTTGCTCATTGGATAATACTTCAAATTAAGACTTAAATTATGGCCTCCTTTATCATAATTTCCAATAAATGCTCCAATCCAAACTTCACCTTCCAATAAAGGCAAAAGTGAAGAAATATCTTGTTTATATATTACAGAATCTTCCCATTCTAATCCTGGAACTTGTCTTTTATCATTAAAATGATTTACACCAAACGGAGTAAAATATCTTACCAGTTCTACAATAGGGGAATAATCTTCTGTTGAAACAACACCTTGGTACTCTTTGCCTTGATTATCAATGTATTTTGGCAAGCTATCTTTTCCATTTCTTAAACCATCTAAGAATGATCTCTCTTTGTTAGTTGGAATTACAAAAACAGATGCTGTTCGATCATATGCATCACCATTTGAATATTGAGTAACCTCAGCAAAAATTATATTATCCTCACAAGCCTTAGGTAAATTAACTTTTCTCAATATTAATGTGCCACCGGCATAATGAAATACTTCATTGCTTTCAATGTCTTTTGGATTTGGTCTGTCATATCCCCAACATATTTGTTCATTATCAAAAACATTAACAGTTGTTATGTGGCTTTCTCTAATTTTTGCTCGGTAAATACTTTTGCTTAAGCTTTCTCCAATTTGATCAGGTATATTTAAATTTACTTTTTCCAGATTTATACTGTTTACTTTTTTCGCAAGAATTTCAAAATTCCCGTTTCTTACTACTTTTAAAACCAATCCTTCTGGCACGCCAACTTCTGGCCAGGGAGTTCCCTTTACATTTAAATCCGTGGTATACCAAATCTCTATTTGATTCGAGAAAATAACTGTTTTAGCCTTTTTACATTCATATCCAAGTAGTGTCTCAACTTCGTCTGTTCTTTCAAAAATAGGTAATTCAGAAAAACTAACAACATTATTAAATATCTCGCCGGAATTTAATTTGGCAATTTGAGTATACTCTTTGTTCCCATAATGCAAAAATTTTAACTCTTCTGGTGTTGGGATTTCATTTTCAGAAATTTTCTGTGATTTATCTATCCTACACAATTCATTGTCAATTATTAACTGGTATTTCTCTTGATCAGGAGATTCTGTTCCATTAACGATTACCTTATAATCAATGATTAACTCTTCCTGAGAAAAACCCAAAACAGAGATAAATAAAAGAAGTAAGAAATAGGGGCGTAACATAGTATTTGAATTTTATTAAAAACTGCTATTAATTTTATGAGCAATATAATTTTCATCTAAATCATTAATACATTTAAAATGCTTTTTAGGACATTCTTTAAATCCTATTTTGGTGCATGGCCGGCATTTTAATCCTTTGATTTCCATTATTTCGGAATCGGGATGAGGAAGATAAGGATACATTCCGAATTCAGGAACTGTATTTCCCCAAACTGAGATAATCTTCTTTTTAAACGCACTTGCAATATGCATTAATCCCGTATCGGGAGTTAAAATTACATTTGCTTGTTTTACCAATGATGCCGATTGGTTAATATTATATTCCCCGCAGGTATTGTAAATATTATTACCCACAGCTTTTTTAACTTCTTCTGCTTCATCTTTATTTTCCTGTCCACCAATCAATAGTATTGGTTTATCAAGTTTATTACATACTGAAATAAGCTTTTCTTTGGTTAGCTTTTTTGTATTATGAAAGGCTCCCACTACAACTCCAACAAAACCGTCTTTCAGATCATCTGATATATCTGAAAGATTAACCGCATCTTTCTCTGGAATAAAATAGTCCAGACCTTTTTCATCATTTTTTACATCAAAAACCTTTAAGGTATCCATATAACGATCAACAATATGGACATTCGGCATTTTGTTTTTCTTTAAATTAACCAACAACCACTTTTCCTTATTTAATTTATCATAAGAAAAAGAAATAATTCTGAGTCTATTTTTGAATTTTGCTGTTCTTATATTTCTATGTAAATCAATAATATAATCGAAATGCATTAACTTCAATTCTCGAATAGTTTCCTTTTCCGATCTTTTTAATACATGAACTTGATCAATGTTTGGATTGCTCTCTACAATTGATTTAAACTGTGGCTTTGTGAGATAATGAATCTCTGCATTTTCAACTTGTTCCTTTATAATTCTAACTACAGGAGATGTAAGAACAATATCGCCAATTGAGCTGAATCTAACTATTAAAAATTTTATTTTTTCCATTTTTTAGATCAAAAAAGAGTTGAGTAACAGAGCAAAGATAAGACACTCTTTAGAATATTAGGTTTAACATAAAAAACAATTTTTGCGAATAGCAAAAATTAATGCGAAGAATACTCAAACTATCTTATTTTACTGAAAAACATAGTAAGTGCAAGCCAATATTCCTGATTGTTTGGATTACTTTTCCACAAAGACTTTGAACCATGTTCGCCTCCTTTTTCAGGAGAAAATATTGTTTTGTTTTCTGAAGAAATCCTATTTAAAACTTTGTTTACATATGTATTTTCGCGTTTTGAAGATGCAGCAAAAACGGGCTTGTTTAAATTTGACAGTTCTGTTTGAATACTTAATCCAGGTTCAAAAAATTCTCCTGGACTAAAAGCAATAACCGCTTTCACATCATCATTGTCTTTAGCAACTAACAAACATAAGGATGCAGAAAAAGAACTTCCAAATAAAATTACAGGCTCTTTACTACGCTCTTTAACCCATTTTATTGCTGCAATTATATCTTGCTGGGAACTTAAATAATCAGCAGGATAACCTTGTTGTATTGCCAACAATGCTGTGTGATTCTGTATATAATTAACTTCACCACCAGCTCTAAGATCTACTGCAAGACAATTATATCCGAATTTGATTATTTTTTCAGCGCTTTGTCTGTACTCGCCTCTACTGTAACCTGCTTGATGAAAAAGTAAAATGTAAGGTTTATCTTTATTTGTTTCGTATAAATCTGCAGTAATTTTTAGTCCATCAGCAGCAATAAAATTTACTTTTTCCTGAGCTTCAGAAATAAAAAATAAAATAGAGAATATTAAAACTAATACAAATCTCATTGTAGTAATTTACATTATAACAGATTCAGCAAGAACAATTACATTATTATCTTTAACCTCAATAACACCGCCACTAATTTCAAAATAAGTTTCTGCAGTTCCTTCTTTAATTTTTATTCTTCCCTTTTCAAGAGTAGAAATAATGGGTGCGTGAAACTCTAGTACAGCAAAGGAACCTTTACTGCCTGGAACCTGCACAGAACTAACCTTTCCTGAAAATACCTTCTTATCTGGTGTTACAATTTCTAAATACATAAAATTCTAATAATTAGAATGTAAGTTATTCCTTTTTTCTGGCTTGAGCAAGCATTCTTTCTCCTTTTTCTATCGCTTGTTCAATTGTTCCAACAAGCTGGAATGCTGCTTCCGGATATTTATCTACCTCGCCATCCATAATCATTTTAAAGCCTTTTATAGTATCTTCAATACTAACTAACTCGCCTTTAAGACCGGTAAATGCTTCTGCAACATGGAAGGGTTGTGATAAAAATCTCTGAACTCTTCTTGCTCTATGAACAATAAGTTTGTCATCTTCGGAAAGTTCATCCATTCCTAAAATAGCAATAATGTCTTGTAGTTCTTTGTATCGTTGTAGAATCTCTTTAACATTTTGAGCAGTATTGTAATGTTCATCACCTACAACTTCTGGAGTAAGAATTCTTGATGTAGAATCAAGTGGATCAACAGCAGGATAAATTCCAAGCTCAGAAATTTTACGACTTAATACTGTTGTTGCATCTAAATGTGAAAAAGTTGTTGCCGGAGCAGGGTCTGTTAAATCATCGGCAGGAACATAAACCGCCTGAACCGATGTAATTGATCCTTGCTTTGTTGAAGTAATTCGCTCTTGCATCATTCCCATTTCTGTTGCAAGTGTAGGCTGATAACCTACAGCAGAAGGCATACGTCCTAACAAAGCAGATACTTCTGATCCTGCTTGAGTAAATCGGAATATATTATCAATAAAAAATAAAATATCGTTTCCTTTTCCTGAATCTTTATCACCATCACGGAATGACTCTGCGATAGTTAAACCTGTTAAGGCAACTGTTGCACGTGCTCCTGGTGGCTCATTCATTTGTCCAAAAACGAGAGTAGCTTGTGACTTTTTTAGCTCTTCATGGTCAATTTTAGATAAGTCCCAACCACCTTCTTCCATTGTTTTTTCAAACTCTTTCCCATACTTTATAACACCAGACTCAATCATTTCACGCAACAAATCATTTCCTTCGCGAGTTCTTTCTCCAACACCTGCAAATACTGTTGTTCCAGCATAAGCCTTTGCAATGTTATTAATGAATTCTTGGATAAGAACTGTTTTCCCAACTCCTGCACCTCCAAACAATCCAATTTTTCCACCTTTTTGATAAGGTTCAATAAGATCAATAACTTTAATACCAGTATATAGTACTTCTTTTTCGGTAGTCAATTCAACGTATTCGGGGGCCTCATTATGAATTGGATATCCTCCTTTTTTATTGAGATCTCCAATTCCGTCAATTTGCTCGCCGATCACGTTAATTAATCTTCCTTTTACTTGTTCTCCTACAGGAACTGTTATTGGAGCACCAGTTAATAAAACATCCATCCCTCTACGAAGCCCATCTGTTGAGTCCATTGCAATACAACGAACCGTATTCTCCCCAATATGTTGCTGACATTCTATAACTATTAAAGAACCATCGTCACGTTTTATATCAAGTGCGTCATGAATGTTTGGAAGATCCATTCCTGAGTTTTCAAAACTTACATCGATAACGGGACCAATAACTTGAATTATTTTGCCTGAATTATTTACCATTTTGTGAATTTTTGGAACTGTTAAAAAGGTGTTTTTACAAATTTATAATTTTTATACGATTAAATCACTTTTTAGATACATCGATACGTTTTTTTTAATAATTTCGTTATTCTTTTTTATAGCATGATATTTGAGAATACAGATTAAGAAAAACTTATGTAACATTTTAAAACTTTAAGAAATGAAAAAGATTGGATTAAAATTAACTGTGCTAACAATAGTGCTAAGCACTTTGTTGGTTGTAAAAACAAATGCACAACCAATTAATATTGGTGGAGGATTGGTAATTGGAACAGATCGCCCGAACGTTGGATTAAAAGTAAATGGAACTTATGGAATGGATTTCTTGCTTGAAAACTTAAGTGCATCAGCTGCTTTCACGTTCTTCATCCCTGCTTCTACAGTCGCTACAACTTTTAACAGATGGGGACTTGATATTGATGGACATTACAAATTTTATGAAATGTCGGATTTTGAATTTTATGCATTAGGAGGTTTGAATATTGCTAGCTATAGTGCTAAGACAACTATTTGGGGTACCACAACAACGGTTTCTGGAACAAAACCAGGATTAAATGTTGGTGCCGGAGCCATTTATAATTTTGGAGATAAAATGAAGGCTTTTAGTGAATTTAAATACGTTTTAAGTAACTACGATCAAGCAGAAATTACATTTGGTGTTTTATTTGAATTATAAGTTTTTATCATATAAATTTGCCGGGGATATTCAATTCAGAATATCCCTTTTTTAATTTTAATATGAAAAAATCGATTCTCTTTTTTTTAATGTTTTTTGCTGTATTGTTTTCTACTAATAATGTAAAAGCACAGTTTGACTATATTGGTGGAGGAATTGCTCTTGCAACTGGCGGTGAATATGAATTTGATGATTTTTATTATTATAATAAGTCATTTGGTATTGATTTAAGGGCAAGTTATGATTACAACAAGAAACTTAAATTTGTTCCAGATTTTAAAATTTACCTTCCAAATAAAGAAACTTATATCACAGGAGGAGAATCTAAAACAACTGTATTTGCTTTTAATTTAAATGCTCATTTTATATTAAATGCAAAAACAAGAAGTAATTATAATGTTTATTTGCTTTTGGGTGGTCACATAAGTGGGTGGCGATTAACAAATACTCTTGTTTCCTCTGTTGGTCTTCCTCCTCTTGATATAGAAGAATTTAAATTTGTCCCAGGAGGAAATGCTGGAGCAGGTATGCAGTTTCACATTGGCTCAAGAACATTGTTTTTTGCTGAAGTAAAATATACGATCTCTTCAGCAAGTCAGCTTGTATTTAGCCCTGGATTAATGTACGAATTTTAACTAATTCTGTTTATTAGTCTTTCTGTAAGCTCCTTAAGTTCATGTTTCTTTTCTTTATCAACATTAACTTTTTCAAGGTATGCCAAAGCATCTTGATTTAATTTATTAATTCGGGTTTCTACTAACTGTTTGATATTTATCTTATCATATATTTGTGTGACAGCCTGTATCTTTTCTTCCTTTTTAATATTCTTATCACTCAATAAGTTTTTTAATGTTCTTAATTCCTCACCTTTGGCCATTTCTAATGCCTTTATTAGCATAAAAGTTTTTTTATTGGCAACAATATCGCCTCCTGTTTTTTTACCAAAAACCTGAACATCTCCATAAACATCGAGTAAATCATCTTGTAATTGAAAAGCCAATCCTAAATTTATACCGAATTCATACAAAAGATTTGCATCATTTTGTTCTGCTCCACCAATTAACGCACCAATTTTCAAGGCTGCAGCCAATAAAACTGATGTTTTTAATCTTATCATTTGTAGATATTCATCCTCAGATACAGAATCTCTTGTCTCAAATTCCATATCGTATTGCTGACCCTCACACACTTCAAGGGCAGTTTCATTAAAAACTTTTAGTATCTCACGTAAGCGAGGAGATTCACAATCCAAAAAACGCTCATATGCTTTAATAAACATTGCATCACCTGATAAAATGGCTGTGTTTTCGTCCCATTTTTTATGTACTGTAGGTTTTCCACGACGAATATCTGCATGATCCATTATATCGTCGTGAAGCAAAGTGAAATTATGGAATATTTCCAATCCTATTGCAGGATCAATTGCTTGTTTTATATCCTCAGAAAATAAATTACATGCCATTAAAACTAAAGCAGGTCTAATTCTTTTTCCTCCAGCTTCAAGTGTGTAGTTGATAGGATCATATAAGGAAAATGGTTCGCGACCAATTTTTTCACTTTCAATCTTTTTAATAATTATTTCCTGCAATTCTTTTATAGAAAACATTTATTTCGGTTTTAATTCTTCTCAAAATTATGATTATATCCTGATTTCACAAATAAATAGATATACCTAAATCACCTTATGTTAATTAAATATTAATTTTAAGTTATGATAATTTACTCTTTTTTATAGTTTTGTACATCATATTTAAAATTCAATTTGATGGAATACGGTTTTCTTGATTTTTTGACCCTTGTTGGGTCTCTGGGCTTTTTCCTTTATGGAATGAAACTAATGAGTGAAGCTTTGCAGAAGGTTGCTGGAGATAAAATGCGAACCATCCTTGCAAAAATGACTTCAAATCCTGTAAAAGGTGTTTTTACTGGATTATTAATTACAGCAATTATTCAATCGTCGTCTGCAACTACAGTAATGATGGTTAGTTTTGTAAATGCAGGTTTACTTTCATTGACAGAATCAATAGGTGTAATTATGGGTGCAAATATTGGTACCACAGTTACTGCCTGGCTCATTTCTATATTAGGATTCAAAGTTAAAATAAGTGTTATTTCATTGCCATTAATTGGTTTAGGATTCCCTTTGCTTTTTTCAAAAACGAATAAGAGAAAGTCCTGGGGTGAGTTCATTATTGGTTTTGCAATGATATTTTTAGGTCTTGACTTCCTAAAAGGCTCTGTGCCTGACATTAATGGGCATCCTGAAGTGTTAGCTTTTTTAGCAAATTATACGTCTCATGGCATATTTTCTCATTTGTTATTCTTGGCAATTGGAACTATTCTAACTATGATTATTCAATCGTCGAGTGCAACAATGGCATTAACGCTTGTAATGTGTAATTTTGGGTGGATTCCTTTTGATATGGCTGCTGCTATGGTTCTTGGTGAAAATGTTGGAACAGCTGTAACGGCAAATATTGCTGCATCTGTGGCAAATGTCTCGGCAAAAAGAACTGCACGTGCCCATTTAATTTTTAATATTTTAGGCGTAGTTTGGGTAACCATTATATTCTCCTATTTCTTACAAGGAATTGATCGGTTTGTATTAAAAATTGGTGGAAATTCTCCATTTGAATCTCCAAAAGCAATTCCAATTGCATTATCAATTTTCCACACAACTTTTAATATTGCCAATGTTTTAATCTTTATTTGGTTTACAAAATTTATACAGATGATTGTAACCAAAATGGTTCCTATGCAGGAAGATGCAGAAGAATTCCGATTGCAATATATCAATACAGGTCTTTTATCCACGGCCGAGCTTTCTATTCATCAGGCTAAACAAGAAATAATGGTATACACAAAAAGAGTAGAGAAAATGTATGGATATGTAGATGAGATGCTTACAGAAAAACAGGATAAAAAATTCTATAAGCTTTACGATAAGGTAGAAAAATATGAAGGTATTTGTGACAGAATGGAAGAAGAGATAGCTAATTACCTAACAAAAGTATCTGAAGGAGATCTAAGTATTTTGGGATCAAAAAGAATTACTGCTATGTTAAATGTAATTACAGATATTGAAAGTATTGGGGACGCTTGTTATAATCTGGCTAAAACCTTATTAAGAAAAAAGGAGAAAAAAGTTTCATTTGATACTCCTGTTCAAGAAAATATGATCCAAATGTTCGAGTTAGCTAAAAAATCATTGATAGAAATGGATAAAAATGTGGATCATGGTTATAAAAATATAAATATTACAAAAGCTCTGGAATTAGAAGAGAAGATTAACCGTTTTAGAACAAAACTAAAAAAAGATCACCTTAAAAGCGTTGAGAAGAAAGACTATGATTATCAGACAGGAATTATTTACAATGATCTTTTCTGTGAATGCGAAAAACTAGCCGATTTTGCAATTAATGTTTCTGAAGCTATTGAAGAAATAAATCAATAAATTATAGAATAAAATTTAAATCCCGTTACAATTGTAACGGGATTTTTTTACGTGAATTAGTTAAATTCTAATTCCCATTATCATCATATCGTCAAGCTGAGACTGATCCCCTTGCCAGTCAACGATCGTTTTTTCAATTGTCTTTTGCTGCTTATTGGTAGGTTTCTCGGAAATTTCTGTAAGTAACTCTTTAAACTGTTTTTGTTTAAATTTCGTTCCCTCTTCACCTCCAAATTGATCAACATAACCATCAGAAAAAAGATAAACCATATCGTCTTTTTCAAGTTTAAACAGGTGATTTGAAAAGCTTTTCTCTACTTTTACTGCATGTATTCCAATTGGCATTTTATCGGCTTTAAGCTCTTGGATAGCTTTCTCTCTAACAATAAGAACTGAATTGTATGCGCCGGCGTATTGCATTTCCATTGTTTTTTTATCAATAATACACAAAGCCATATCCATACCATCTTTTGAGCCACGCAGTCCATATTCCTGGTGTAAGGATTCTATTATGTTTTCTCGAAGCTGGTCTAAAATGTTTCCTGGAGTTAAATCTTCGGATTTATTTACTATTTCGTTTAAAAATGCTATTCCAAGCATACTCATAAATGCGCCAGGAACACCATGACCCGTACAATCTGCAACAGTAATAACAATTTTATTATCTTTTTCGGCCATCCAATAAAAATCGCCACTAACAATATTCTTTGCTTTCATGAAAACGAAATGTTCACCTAAAGCTTTTTCCATAAATTTCTGCTGAGGAAATAAGGCAGTCTGGATTCTTTTTGCGTATTCAATACTATCGGTAATTATTGTATTTTGATGCGAAATCTTATCGCGTTGTTCAGTAACAAAATCTCTTTGTGCCTCTATCTCGTTTCTCTGCTCCTCAATTTCATTTTTTTGCTGAGTAAGAATAATGTTTGTTCTTTTCTTTCTTTGGTAACTCTTAAAAATTACAAAAGCAAACACAATCATAAAAAGAAATCCGCCAACGAATACCCATGTAAAGATTTTCTGTTTTTGAAGTTTTGCTCTGTTTTCAAGATCTTTCTGAAGTTGTTCTTTATTAAATTCATATTGTAGTTCTAGCTCGCTAGTTTTCTGACTATCAAGACTATCTTTTAGTTCAGCATATAGTTTATAATAGAAAAGTGCCTTTTGGGGATCGCTAAGTTTTTCGTGTAAAAATGATAAAGCAAGATATGCTTCTTTAATATCTTCTTTTAGATTGTGGTTTTTAGCAAAAACAAGGCTATTATTTAAATTAATCTTTGCTTTTACTGTTTGTCCCTGCTTTAGATAAATATTTCCTAAATACCGTAAAATTGATGCTGTTTCGGTATTATCGTTTAATGAATCTTTTAACTCTTTAGCCTGAATTAAAAATTTCTCTGATTCTTTATAATTTTCCTCGTCAAAATATATTTTACCTAATGTGCTATACGAATTTGCAATTCCTAGTCGGTTATTGGTTGTTTTGTTTCGTTCAAGAACTTTTTCGCTATAATCTGCAGCAATAATTAAGTTTCCCATTTCATAGTACACATTCGCTAATTCCTTTAAGCACAAAGTTACTCCAGTACTAATTTCTTGCTCTCCTTCAGTTTTTTTATAAATATTTAGTGATTGATTTACATATTCGATACTTTTTTCATAATCCTGCATCATTTTAAACAATCTCGCAATATTTAAGGCCGACCAAGCTATTCCTTCGTAATTTTGAAGCCCTTCGTACAAACCCATAGCCTCAAGATGCTGATTAATAGCTAACTCGTAATTTCCATATAATCTGTAAACACTTCCAAGATTCGTTAATGTTCTGGCTATTTCTGTTTGGTTCTGCAAACCTCTGTTAATCGTAATTGCTTGCTCATAGTAAAGTAATGATTTTTCATATTCTCCCATTAACTGATATGTATTACCTATGCGGTTTAGAGACGATGCTTCTCCTTCAGAATTCTCGCTCAAAGTGCTCAATTCCAAAGAATTATTAAGATAAATCAAGGCATTTTCAAAATCATTTTGAATATAATATGCGAAGCCAGTTGAAAATTCTGCCAGATACTGCAATTCGTAGTTTTCAATTTCTTTACTAATTTTTATCGCAGACAAGCCATAAACCACCGATTTTTCGGGATTTTGGTTTCTATTTGACTCTGATAACTTAATTAATTCGTTAATTTTTTGAATAGCCTCGCTTTTCGAAGAATATGTAATTAATGAGTCTTTCTGATTTCCGTATGCAAAAGCATGAAACATAAGAATAACCAGGACAACATGAAAAAGTCTTTTTTTCATTTTATGCAGATTTAATTCACTATAAAAGTATAATTCTTTTACTTAGATATCAATCCACGAAGGAAGTTTTCCGGATTTTGGTTTTCTACCATAGATTAAATCATCCATATACAATGCAAAACGTCTGAAAATATATGAGTTATGAATTCCCCAGCGAATAAAATTGTGCATGAAATTATTTGGATGAGAATATGGACACACCGCCATGCAACGACCACAATCTGTTCCTATTGTACACCAATATGTAAAACAGCTTTCTGAATTAATTTTCCAACGAAGAACACCATCTAAATTCTCTCTATCATCGAAAGAAATTGATCGGGAAGGGCAAATATCTGCACATTTTTTACAAATTCCACAAAAATCTATTGCAGAAGATAAGTCTTTTCGTTTGTTAACCACAAGAGGAATGTCCGTTGTTACAACTGCTACTCGAACTCTTGGACCTAACTCTGGAGTCATTAATAATCCCATTCTTCCGATTTCTCCTAATCCTGCATCACGTGCTACCAAAGGACAAATAAGTTGATAATTTCCATCAATATGTGCACGTGCAGAATAACCAAGATTTCTAAGAAAATATGCAATTTGTAATGCAATGGTACCTGAACTTAAATACTGCTGTGTTGATTCCATAACCACCGGACCTTGGGGTGCAGTTTGAATCATCTCATGATCCATTTCAATAGTTATAGCTATAGCATATTTATGTTCGTTTTTTATTTCATTAGCATATAAATCTCCTCGCCCTTTATGGGAATATAAATGATAATCTTTTAGTTCTGTTATTCCAACCGAATGTGCGCCAAGCTTCTTACTCCATGTTTTAATATATTTGCTTATTTTGGAAGCATCAACATCAGTTTTTTGTACATTTACTTTACCGTCTACTATGGGTTTTAAAGCCTCTATTACTTCTAAGTTTGCATGTGCCGATGCATATGAAAAAGGATGATACATTGTAGTTTTCTGAGCCAATAAACCTGCTTTTTCTCTAAACTTATCGTCTAAATCTTTTTTCTCAGGATTATTTGCATAATATGATTTGAAGTTTTCGGTATCTGATTTAAGTTCATTTCGGGAAAACATAACATCGCGTTCGTCATGTTTTTTTGTGGGTATCTGAAAACCATCTTTTAATTTAGGCCGAATTGGAATAAATAATAATAAGGTGGTTAATACAATAAAAGCAAGAAAAATATGTGAAATGATTTCTTTAAACTGAAAATCAAACAAATAAATAGAAACAAATGGAATGAACAGTAATACTGATAGTAAAATTGAAATCTTAAATGCTCGAAATTCTTTTTCAGCAAGAGAAACAGTACTTACGTAAAATAATATTCCTGAAAGTAATATTCCTGTAATTAATAAAGCAATATCAACTATACTTTGATTTAACCAGATTATATTAAGCATCATACCCTTTGTTTTGAACAAATATACGATTGAAAAAATTACAAAGGGTTTAATCTATAATGTTTCTTTTTCCTGAAAATTATAAATATCTAATGCTACTAATATTGCTATAAATCCCCAAACAGGAATTGATGCTTTATCAGTATCTAAAAAGTTGTTTAAAAATCCATGAATAAAATACGTTGCTAGCCCAAGAATAATAAATAAGGCAAGGTTTTGTATTTGTTTTGATTTGGCATTATGATATACTTTATATCCTGTTCGGAAAGCCATAAAGACAATAAGCATAAAAGAAATCATACCAAAAAAACCAGATTCAGATAATGGTCCTAAATATTCACTATGAGCATTGCCCAAATCGCCAAAATCAGTACTTATTATTGTTCTGTCGTAGGAGAATTGAAAGGGAGCATATTGAAACACATATGTTCCTGGTCCAAAGCCAAATATAGGTTTTTCTCTAAACATCCTAATCGCACATTTCCAACGGTTTATTCGTTCAGTATTTGATGCATCTGAAGTAATATTAGCCATTGATTCTATATGCGTAGAAAGCTTCCCCGAAGATTCAGATTCATTTTTTTCGAGATTGTAAATTATTTTATTCTGCACAACAAAGAATAATGCAATTAATGCAATACCCGCAATAAGAACATACTTGATTTTAATCCTTAATTTAATTACAATCCATAAGCCAGCACCTGCAAATAAACTTAACCATGCTGCTCTGGTATATGACAATACAATAGCAATACTAAAAATAAATAATACGCTTATTGCAAGATACTTAATTAAGGTGCTTTTTTCTTTTCGCGAGGCAAAATATATTACTGGGAAAAAGAACATAACAAGCATAGCTCCATAGGAAGTGTGATCGCTAAAAAAGGGTGTTACAACCCAATTTGAGGCATGCTGGTTATCGAGACCGTAAGCCGATAACCGAATGTTTGTATAAAATATTACTATGATTAACGGAATAATATACAACCAGGCAAATCTTTCAATATTTTTAATGTTACTGAAAATATGTGTTGCTAAAAAATAAGCGCTTACAATAAACCAAAGTCTGGAAAGAAAGAACTTAAAAGAGACTCCCGGCATTGAGCTGGTTATAGAGGTTATAAAAATCCATGTAAGATTTATAAATATTGCTATAGAAATAGGATGTAAAAGGATTTTTCTATCAAACTTACCATCTAAAAGCAATTTGAAAATAAACAAAACTAAAATGCCAGCAAGTAAAGGTTCTGTTGGTAATGAAAGGTTTACAGGTATTCCGGGAATAAATTCGTCTAATCGGACTGAAAGTGGAGTGAAAAACACGGCCAACCAGAATATCTTATCGATAGAAATAATTGCTGTAAATAAAAACAGGATTAGAACCGGTAAAAATGCAATATAATAAATATCATATGCAATAAACACCAAATTTAAAGCGATAAAGAAAAAAGAAAAAAGAAAAAAAACGGTTTTATTTTTATCCTTTAGCAATGTCCGACTATTTAGTTTTTAAAAGATCCTTATATCGTTCTATAAAAAGCATCATTAAAACAGCAAAAATGAAAGCTGAAAAGGTTGAAACAACACATATTAACCAACGTACAGGATAAGATTTTTTTTCTGCTACATAAGCTTTTGCAACCATAAATTTGCGAGGTAAATTCTGATTTGCATTAACTCTTGCTTCTGTAAGTTTTGATTTAATATCGCTATATCGCTTGTTTTCGTTTACAAGTTGCTCAGATAATGAAATGTATTTTGGATTGGTTGCTTTTCCTTTAAACTCACCTAATTCGTTTTCAATATCCTTAATTTCAGATTCCAATAAATTGTATTGTTCCTCAACAACCTTAAGTATTTCAACAGCAACTTCATTTTGCATTCGGTTTAATACAGAATCGAGTAATGATGCTATTTCATTTGCAATATTTGCTGCCATTACAGGATCGGTATCCATTACATTAATCTCAACAGCCTGATATTCGGTTCTTTTAAATTTAATATTATCTGTATATTCCTGGTGAAGTTTCGTCATTGGATAATCACCCTCAAAATCAATTTTATAATGATTGAATAAATCAAACTTCTCGATAATTTTAAATCTGATATCTTCTGAATAGAGGGTTTGAATAAGTTGTTCTGTTGCTTCTTCGTCGCCAAAATTCAAAATATGATCATCGGGATCCAGCAATTCAGAAGTTGTAAGTGCATGCGAAACAGCAACCTGGGTTTTAGGATATAAAATTACAGATGATTTAAACTTAGGTGTGATTGTATATGAAACAATTATAGCTGCTATTGCTGCAATCAATGTAACAATAATTATAGGCCACTTATGCTTAAACATAAACCGCACAATGTCGGTTGAGTCGTAATTATAAGGCTGTTCGTGCATGTTGAATTATTTAAAACGTTATTAATTCAGAATCAATTATATTGCTCTTACTAAAAAGTAATTTTTCTTTCCTTTTTGTACCAAAAGGTATTTATCATTCAATAAACGCTCAGAACTAATTGTTATTTCTTCGCTTACAACTTTTTCCTTATTAAGACTAACTCCTCCGCCCTTAATTGTTCTTCTTAAATCTCCTTTTGAAGGAAAAACCTGAGTTTCCTCGGCCAATAAATTTAAGATATTTACTCCTGCATCCAATTTTGATTTTTCCACATCAAACATTGGAACACCATCAAAAACTGAAAGAAATGTTTTTTCATCAATTGTTTTTAGCTCATCGGTTGTTGATTTGCCAAACAATATTTTTGATGCAGAAACAGCAGTATTATAGTCATTTTCTGAATGAACCATTACAGTCATTTCTTTTGCAAGTCTTTGTTGTAAAGCTCTACGATGAGGTTCTTCACGATGTTCAGTAATTAAAGCATCAATTTCGTCTTTCGAAAGCATAGTAAATATTCTGATATACTTTTCAGCGTCCTCATCGGAAACATTTAACCAAAACTGATAAAACTTATATGGAGTAGTTAATTCTGGATCGAGCCAAACATTACCTTCTTCCTTTTTTCCGAATTTATTACCATCGGCTTTTG
>Ga0070728_10002738_pt1 | contig 21004 bp, 18 predicted proteins | sample tdDd471_FD_66723 | JGI IMG/M metagenome (GOLD analysis project Ga0070728, IMG submission 66723) | Marine sediment microbial communities from the Atlantic coast under amendment with organic carbon and nitrate - tdDd47.1 | ecosystem: Environmental > Aquatic > Marine > Coastal > Sediment | place... | reverse complement strand
CACCGTGCTGGTCCTGACGCTCCTGTTTGCGCCTCGTATCGAGCACACTCGCCGCTGGATCGTGATTCCCGGCGTGGGCACGCTTCAGCCCTCCGAGTTCGCCAAGCTCTTCGTGGTGCTGTTCCTCGCGGAACGGTTCGCCCGCCGGGACCGCAAGCTGGAGCATCCGTGGCGCCACGCCTGGCCCGTTCTGATCGTTTGCGCCCTGATCATGCTCGCGCCCGACCTGGGCACGAGCGTCTTCCTCGGCACCGTAGCCATGGCGCTGTTTCTGCTCGCGGGTGCGAGCGCGGGGCGCGTTGTCGCCGCCGGCGTGTGCGCACTGCCCATCCTGTTGCTCGTGATCCACTCGAACGACTACATGAAGCAGCGTCTCGGCTGGGTCAATGAGCTCGGGTATCAGCAGACGCAGTCCCTGATCGCGTTCGGCAACGGTGGATTGTTCGGGGTGGGGCTCGGGGCGGGGAAGCAGAAGCTCGACTTCCTTCCGGCGGGCCACACGGACTTCGTTCTGGCGAACTTCGCCGAAGAGCTGGGGTTCGTCGGCACCGGCATCGTCATCGTGCTCTTCGCGCTGATCCTGATCTACGGCCTGCGTGTCGCTCTCGGCGCCGAGAAGCGCGGCGATCGGTTCGGCTTCTTCGTCGCGGCCGGCGCCACGCTTGTGGTCGTATTCCAGGCCGCGCTGAACATTGCCGTGGAAACCGCGGCGGTCCCCCCCAAGGGTATTTCGCTTCCGTTCCTGTCGCAGGGCGGCAGCAACCTGATGGTGTCGCTGCTCGCCACCGGTCTGATTGTCGGTGTCGCGCGCCATCGCGACGCAACCCCGGAGGCTCGCGCCGCATGATCGCTCCCCTGCGCCGTAACGTGGTCGTCTTTGCTGGCGGCGGAACTGGCGGACACCTGTATCCCGCCATCGCGGTCGCTCGTGCGATGCCGTCGGTCCAGCCGCTGTTCCTGGTGCCGTCCGACCGCGGCGACGAGGAACGACTCGACGGCGAGTTCCGCTCCGTCGCCATCGAGAGCCCGCGCATCGATCGCGGACGCGTGCTCTACCCCGCCCGCCTGGCGCGCGCGGTGTGGCGTGCGCGCAGTGTTCTCCGCGACGAGGAAGCGAAAGCGGTCGTCGGACTGGGCAGCTATTCCTCCGTGCCCGCCTGTCTTGCCGCGCGCAGCCTCGGGTTGCCCGTATATCTCATGGCGTTCGACGCCGTTCCCGGGCGTGCCACGCGCCTGCTGACGCCGATCGCCAAGGGCATCGGCCTCGGCTCGGAACTGGCCCGCGCGCGCTTTCCGCTGAACGCACCCTGTCGCGTCACGGGAACGCCGCTGCGCGAGGAACTTCGTCAGGAGCCGGACGCAGCCGCGTTCGGCCTCAACCCCGAAACGCCGACGCTGCTCGTGTTCGGCGGCAGCCAGGGCGCCCGCGACCTCAATCGTCGCGTGATCTCCGGAATTGCAGCGTCCTCCGAGTTGGACTTCCAGGTCCTGCACATCTCCGGGGCCGAAGAGCAGCAACTGGTTTCCGACGCGTACGAGACGATGGGCCGGCGCGCGGTCGTGAAGCCCTTCCTCGGCACGGCCACCGGGCCGGCATCGATGGGCGCGGCCTACGCGCTTGCTGATCTCGTTGTCTGCCGGGGCGGCGCCAGCAGCGTGGCGGAGTGCCTGGCGCTCGGCAAGCCGGCGGTGTTCGTGCCGTATCCGTGGCATCGCGACGGCCACCAGGCGCGCAACGCGCAGGCGGCCGCACGCTCGGGCGCAGCGGTGGTGGTGGAGCAGGACGACCTCGACGTGGCGTGCGTTCGCGGGATACTGCAGCGCTACCTCGTGCAGCCCTCGGAGCGGCAGCGCATGGCGGACTTGGCGGCGGCGATGGGGCGGCCCGCGGCCGCGCGGTCGATGGCGGCACACTTGATCGAGACCCTCGGCGACGCTCTGGCGGAGCCGCAGGTGACCGTGGAGTTGGGCGGATGATTGCTCACGATCTGATCGACCTCGGGTATCCGCGGCGACTGCACCTCCTCGGCATCGGCGGCACCGGCATGCGCCCGTTCGCGAAGCTGCTGGCAGCCGAAGGCCACATCATCAGCGGCGGCGATACGCGCGCTTGCGACGACCTCGTCGCCGACGGAATACCGGTCACGCTCGACGCCGCTGCGACCGGCCTGCCGGAGGGTGTGGAAGGCGTCGTGCATTCGGCGGCGATTCCGCTCGATCATCCCGCCATTCAGGACGCGCGCCGTCGCAGTGTTCCTGTCGTGAAGTACGCGCGCGCCGTCGGGTTCTACTCCCGTGGCAAGAGCACGCTGGCGGTGGCTGGCACGCACGGCAAGACGACGACCACCGCGCTGTTGGCGCACGTCCTGCGTTCCGGAGGGTACGACCCGAGCTACCTCGTGGGCGGCAACGTCACACAACTTCCTTCGCCGGGAGTGGGCCGTTCGGACCTGCTGGCGGTCGAGGCGTGCGAGTTCGACCGGAGCTTCCTGCACCTGTCGCCACGCATGGCGATCGTGACCAACATCGAAGCGGACCATCTGGATTACTACCGCGATCTTGTCGAGATCACGGCGGCGTTCCAGGCGTTCTCCACCCAGGTCAGTGATCTGCTTGTGCTGCACGAGAGCCTGCGCGAGACCATCGGTCGCGCCGGTGGCGTGCGCGCGCGCGTGAAGACGTTCGGGCCGTCGCCCGACGCCGACATCCGCATTCTGCCGATGCCGGGGCGCAGCGGATTCCACGTCGAGGGACGCGAGTTCCCGATGCAGCTTCCGGGCTTCCATAACGCTCTGAACGCGGCGGCAGTGCTCGCCGTTGCCGAGGAACTCGGCATGGAGCGCGCCGCGGTCGCCCAAGCGTTGGCACACTTCGGTGGCGTGGGTCGCCGCCTGCAGATGGTCGGGCGTCCGCGCGGCATTTCCGTCGTCGATGACTACGCGCATCACCCGACGGAGGTGGCGGCCGGACTGCGCGCCCTGCGCGAATCGCTCGCGCCGCGGCGTCTCTGGGTCGTCTTCCAGCCGCATCAATACTCACGTCTGCGCCGCTTCCTGCCGGAGTTCGCGGAGGCGTTGATGGGAGCGGACCGCGTCGTCGTGCCGCCCGTGTTCGCGGCACGCGATGGCGACGAGGATCGTCTCGCGGTTTCCTCGGACGATCTGGTCTCCCGGGTGCGAGGGTTGGGCGGCGACGCCATTCACATCAGCGATTTCGGTGGGGTCATCGATTTCGTTCGCACGCAGGCGCGCGCGGGCGATGTCGTGGTCACCATGGGAGCAGGGGACGTCGGGCATGTTGCCGGTCGGCTGGCGGAGTCGCTCTGACGGTCCGGGTTTCCCGGATCGTCGGCTCGCGCCGATGACCACGTGGCGCATCGGCGGCACGGCGGAGTTGTATGTCGAGCCGCGCTCGCGCCAGGAGCTCTGCGACGTACTGGCGGAGTTGTGGCGCAGCGGACAGCCGTGGCGCATGCTCGGCGGAGGCAGCAACCTGCTCATCTCCGACCGGGGCGTGCGCGACGTCGTTCTGAGCCTGCGAGCTCTCCGCACGATCGAGGTTGCCGACGATCGCATCATCGCCGACGCCGGCGCACCGTTGCACGCCGTGGTCCGGCGCGCGGCTCGAGCAGGGCTGAGTGGCGCGGAGCCGCTCGCGGGCATTCCGGGCCAGGTTGGCGGTGCGATCTTCGGCAACGCCGGCGGCCGACACGGCGACATCGGTTCCCTCGTTGCGGAACTCGAGGTGGCGGCGCCCGACGGCACGCGCTCCCGCATCGTTCCGGGAGCCGGGTTCTTCCGCTATCGCCACAGCCTGATCGGTGACGGCGTGGTCGTGGGCGCGACGCTCCGACTCACTCCCGCCGATCCGCATGAGGTTTCGGTGCGTACCCGTCGCATCATCCGCACGCGTCGCGATTCGCAGCCGGGGTGGGTTGGCAATGCCGGTTGCGTGTTCCGCAACCCGGACGGCGACAACGCAGGACGCCTGATCGACGCAGCCGGATGCAAGGGGGAGCGCGAGGGGGGGATCATCGTCTCGCCCATTCACGCGAACTTCTTCGAGAACCCCGAAGGGCAAGGAACGTCCGACGATGTCGAGCGCCTCGTCGAACGGGTCCAGGCTCGCGTCGCGGCCGTTCACGGCGTCGATTTGCACTGGGAGGTGCGGCGATGGAAGGCCTGAAGCACTTCGTCAGCCGCCTCCTCGTGTCCCGTGTCTTCTGGCTGATCGTGGGCGCCGCGGGTCTGTTCTCGCTCGGCAACATGGCGCGCCGCGGACTCATGCAGGACCCGCGCTTCATGGCTCGTCCCGACTTCGGTGGGGCGCACGTGCCGCGCTGGGCCGGGCGCGAGTTGATCGATCCGCTCCTCGCGAGCCTCGGCGAGATGGGGCCCGTGAGCCTCTTGGACATGAAGTTCGATGACCGCATTCGCGGGGCGTTGGCGGACTGCGCCCCGGTGCGGCGCGTCGTCGATGTGGGTCGGCAATGGCCGCGCCGATACTCGGTCGAGGTCGTCTTCCACCGTCCGGTCGCCGTGATCGAACGGGATGGCGAGCGGCACCCCGTGACCCACGACTTCGTGGTGCTGCCGCTGGAGCCGTACAGCCATCTCAGCAAGCGTCTCTACGTCATCCGCGGCGTCCCCGAAAAGCCTCCGGCCGACGGCGAGGTGTGGGCGAGCGAGGCGCTCAAGGACGGCATCGCGACACTCGCCCAGTTGGCGCCGCATCTGCGCCAACTGCGTCCGCTCGGCATCGAGGCCATCGATGTCAGTCGCGCTCGTGATCCGCGCGGTAGCGTCATGCTTCGAACGCGTAGCGGGATCCCGGTGTGGTGGGGACGGCCGCGAGCGAAGGTCGGCGAGAACAGCGTCGCGCAGAAGGTGCGGATCCTCGCGACGGCGTTGGAGCGGCTCGACCGCCTCGAGGGCTATGAGATCGACGTCCGGTTCAATCGCACGTTTGTGCGAAGATCCAACGAATCCTGACCGACGCCCCCGCACCCCCTTCCGCCGCAGTTCCGCGTCTGGCCGCAGTCGCGGTGGTGTTGTTGCTCGCGCTTGAGGGCGCGGCGCTGGCGTCGACGGCTCCGGAGCCCGTCCCTGGTCCGCTGCTGCTCTGCACCCGAATTGCGGTCGTCCATCTCGCGCTCCTTATGCCGGCCCTCGGGGCCATCCCGCTAGCGTGGTCCGCGTACGCGTGTGTCGTCGGGCTCGCGATCGTGGTCCAGAGCGGCTACGGGCACGGCCTCGGCGAGCTGGGCGGCTGTGCGCTGCTGGTTGCCTCCGCCGCTGCCTCCGGCGCCGCTGCACAGCGGTTGCACCGACCCCGCGCGTATGGAGCCTCGATCGTTTGCCTGCTCGCCCTGCCCTACGCGTGCGCTTATCTCCTCGAGGAGTTCGGTGCCGCCCCGCGCGCGCCGGCGTGGCGATCGCTTTCGCCGCTGGCTGGCCCCGGAGCCGCCGCGATCCTCCTGCTTTGGGCATGGCCTGTCGCCGTGCTCGCGTGGAGGCGCCGCCGGTGAAGATGCTCGCCATCCTCGTGGCGCTCGCGACGTGCGCGTTCGCGAACCCGAAAACACCGCTCGGTCGCTATGCGCGTCCGGGTGTCCCCGCTGTCCTTACCAGCGACAGTCCCGTTGACGTGAACATCGCCGGGTGGACATGGCGCGTCGATGGAATCGGGACGCTGGCGGTGCCCCGCGTGCCCTGCACGGTCGTCCATGACGGCGGTTCGATCGCGCTGCGAGCGGTGCCGGAAGACAAGCTCTTGGTGGGCATCATCGGACCGGGTCAGCTGCCCGAGGTTCCGAACACGGTGGTCGCGCGGGTCGAACTCGTCGACGGCATCCCGTGGGTTGCCCTCGACCTGTTCGACCGCATCGTATGGACCGGTGTCGATCGCCCTACGGCAGGTCAAACCGCGCTTCTCCTGCGTTGGGTGCGTATGGGTGGCGACCTCGTCGCGCCGCGCGGCGTGTTCGAGGCGGAAGACAGCGGGCTGGGTCGTCTCCAGAGCGTCGGCGGCCAGAACGAGGCTGAGCCGGCCCGTCGTCACCCGATTCCTCGCCTCGGCAACGCGATCCCCGAGATCTACGACTTGGCTCCCGCGCGCGGGGACGGTTCTCCAGCGCTGCTGCACCTCCGCAACGTCTTCTTCGGGATGGCGCTCGTCCTTCTCCTGGGATTCCTGGGGGGGGCGGGGGGCTGGATCGGCCGACGCCTGTTTTGGGGGCTCACGCTCGCGGTCGTGGTGGTGGCGGCGGGGCTCGGGACCTGGCTCACGCGCCGTGCGTTCGAGCCGCTGGCCGAGGCGCGCATCGAGATCACCTATTTCGCGTCCCCGCCGAGCGAATATTCGCGCTCGCGGATTTTTCGAGTCGTTCGCGCCACAGGTGGGGACGCCCGGCTACCGGCTCGCGATGGAATCCCGTTGTTCTACCGCGCGGCTGGAGACGCGTGGTGGAGCGCCCCCGACGGCCCGCTCGCCTTCGACGAAGGCGTTTCCCGCGCGTTTCTGGTCGATCGAGAGGTGTTGGGGGTCTCCCCGGGCGAGCCCGGAGGGGACGATCCGAGGGAGCTGAGGCGCCTGCTTCGGCGGGTCGCTCCACAGGATGGGAAACCCGGCTGGCAGTGGGGAACACGAGTCTTGCGGCCCTTCGGTAGGGTGACCGAGTCGCTGTTGAGCGTCGACATCGTCGCCGTACGTTGACAGCCCCTCGATTCGCCCCTACATTTTGCGGCTTCCCATGAAGACCCCGATGGCAAAGGCAGGCGACGTCCAGCAAGGCTGGATTCTCGTCGACGCATCCCAGGAAACGCTCGGCAGGGCGGCGGTGAAAATCGCCACCATTCTGCAGGGCAAGCACCGTCCCACTTGGACCCCCCATACGGATACCGGCGACTTCGTAGTCGTCGTGAACGCCGAACTGGTCGGGGTTACCGGAAACAAGGACGAGGCGAAGATTTACGACTGGTACACCGGCTGGCCGAGCGGACGCAAGACCCGCACGCTGGCCGCCATGCGCAAGCAGCGACCGGAAGACATCATCCGCCTCGCCGTCCGTCGCATGCTGCCGAAGACCCGCTTGGGTCGGCAGATGCTCAAGAAGCTGAAGATCTACGCGGGTACCGATCACCCGCACGGCGCGCAGAACCCCGTTCCGACGGCGTTCAACACGCGTCATACTGCTAGGAGGGACGGCTAATGGCCGATTTCATCAGAGGCACCGGCCGACGCAAGACGTCGGTGGCGCGCGTGCGCATGACGCCGGGCACCGGTTCCATCGAAATCAACAAGAAGTCTCTCAACGAGTACTTCCCGACCGTCGACTCCCAGAACTCGGTACTCGGTCCGCTGCGTTCGACCGAGAACCTTGAGAAGTGGGATGTCATCGTCAAGGTGCACGGCGGCGGCCCGACCGGTCAGTCCGGTGCGGTGCGCCTCGGTATTGCGCGCTGCCTGAAGAAGGCGGACGAGACCATTGAGCACTTGCTCCGCGAGGGCGGCTTCCTCACGCGCGACGGGCGCATGAAGGAGCGCAAGAAGTACGGCCAGAAGGGCGCGCGCGGCAAGTTCCAGTTCTCGAAGCGTTAATCGCTGCGAGCTCCACGCGATCCTGCAGGATCCTCAAGGCCGCGGGCGGTACACAAGTACCGACCGCGGCTTTTTCGTGTCCTGCGCGGGGCGCGCGTTCTGCTGCGGTCGCTGGTAGCTTATCCAGCCGTGCCCTGCTTTGTTTGGGAGTCATCCGAGGGGCGTGTCATCCACGCCCTTGACCGTGCGCTGCTCGTGATCGGGCGCGACGCCGTCAGCGATATCATCGTCCTGGAGCCAGCTGTCTCGCGGCGCCACGCGCTCGTGCAGGTCGACGGCGACCAGGTCACCGTGACCGACCTCGGTTCGAGCAGCGGCACTCGCATCAATGGAGCGCGTCTGACCCCGGACCTGCCGAGCACGCTGGCGACCGGTGACATCATGCAGCTCGGGCGCGTGACCCTCACGTTCTACCTGGGCGATCCGCCCCCGACTCCCTTGGCGCTCGACTCCGAGCCGACTCCGGAGGCGCCGCCGCGCAAGAAGGGCCCCCCGCCTCCGCGGGTTCCCCGGACCCCTCCCAAGACTTCTCCGCGGTCGACACCGCGGCAGCCAGCCGTCCCTGGGGCTACCGGAGGACCGCCTTGGAAGTGGATCGCTCTGGCGTCGGGCTTCCTCATGATGGGAATGGCGGGCGCCCTGATCGCCGTGCTAGCCATGAAGGACGACCCGGGCGAGAAAGCTCCGGTCGCCGTGCCGGAGCCGGATCCGGTGGTGGGCGAACCGCAGCCGCCCGAGGACGACGAAACGCCCGACGAGAGCGCGGCCGACCCGGATCCGGAGCCGAAGGAGGCGCGCGATGAGAACCGGGCCGCGGATGGCGAGCTGCCGCCGCAGGGGTTCCTTTCGGTGGCGGACTTCCCCGATCTGCTGCAACTCGACGGAACGAGCTACTACCCCGTGAGCCTCCGGGATTGGAACGGGACGCGTGTGACCGCGGTTGGGGCCGACGGCCGAATCTATGCGATTCGACAGGCGGACGTGACGAAGTCGGAGGATCGCGTCGACTTGGCGCGCCGCGCTGCGCGTGCACGGCAACAGCTGGATGCGGAAGACGCGGACGCGCTTCGCGAGCTGGCGCGCTGGTGTGCACGGCGCTACATCAAGCGCGAGACGCGTTTGTTGGCGACGCGGTTGTTGGAGCTGCGGCCGGGCGACGCCGAGGCGACCGAGTTGTTGCGTCTGACGGAGTAGCGATGCGGATCGTGTTGACCCGACCGCGGGGGCGCGGCGAAGCTTGGAGGGAACAGCTTGCAGCGGCGGGGCACACGGTGGCGCTCGTCCCGTTGACCGAGATTCGCGATGGCGAGCCGTTCCCCGATCCGTCCGGGTACGACGCCGTGCTGTTCACTTCGGTGGCGGCGGTCGAGCGTGCGCCCGAGGGAGCTCGTTGGTCGCAGGTTGGCGCTGTCGGCCCGGCGACGGCGGCGGCGCTGGAAGAGCGCGGGATCGGCGTCGACGCGGTGGGCACCGGCGGAGGCGCGGAACTCGCGTCGGCGTGGACTCGATTCGCCGGCAACCTCATGGGGCATCGCATCCTGCTGCCGCAGGCGCGGCGGGCGCACGCCACGCTGGAGGTTGCGTTGCGTGGCATGGGCGCCGAGGTCGATTGTGCAGCCGTCTACGAAACGCTGCCGGCCCCGCGCGTCGATCGCGGGGCACTTGAGGACGCGGAGGTTATCGCCTTCTTCGCCCCATCGGCCGTGCGCATCTACCGGGAGTTACACGTCAAGACGGGCGCCCGTTTCTGGGGCATCGGGAACACCACGCGCGAGGAGCTGGCGAACACGGGGCTCACGCACTCCGATGTCGCCGATCTCGACAGCCTCGCGATCCACGACTGACTCCCAGCCGCTCCGACCGCGAGCCGTCCCTCAAATCGGTACTTCGACCGACTCGAGAATCTCCTCGATGATCTTCTCGCGCTCCGTGTGCGAGTGCTCGGCCAGGAGGCCGCCCTCGGGAATGATGCGGTGCGCGAGGACCGGCCCGGCGAGTAGCTTCACGTCGTCGGGAATGACGTAATCGCGCGATTCGAGGAACGCGTTGGCCTGCGCGGCGCGCTGGAGGGCGCCGGCTCCGCGCGGCGAAGCGCCGAGACGCAGACGTCGATGGGAGCGGGTCGCGCCGACGATCGCGACGATGTAGTCACGGACCGAATCTTCGAGACGGACCTGGCGGACGCGGGCCTGAATCGCCACGACATCGCGCGCGTGCAGGATGGGCTCGATCTGGCTCAGTGGATCCACGATTTGCTGCTCGGCGAGAATGCGGTTCTCGTCCTCGCGCTCGGGGTAGCCGATATTGGTGCGCAGCACGAAGCGGTCAAGCTGCGACTCCGGCAGCACGTAGGTCCCCTCGAACTCAAGCGGGTTCTGCGTCGCGATCACGAAGAACGGTTCGGGCAGCGCGTGGGTGACGCCATCGAGCGAGATGCTCGCGACGTTCATCGCCTCCAACAGCGCCGACTGCGTGCGCGGCGTGGTGCGATTGATCTCGTCGGCCAGGATGACCTGCGCGAATACGGGTCCTGCGCGGAACTCGAAGTCGCCCGACTTCTGGTTGTAGATCGATGTGCCCAGAAGGTCGGACGGGAGCAGGTCCGGCGTGAACTGGATGCGCGTGAAGCTGGCGTCGATGGTGCGCGCGAGCGCGCGGGCGAGCAGGGTCTTGCCGACGCCGGGCACGTCCTCGAGCAGGACGTGGCCCTGAGCGAAGAGGCCGGTGAGAACGCGTCGAATGATCCGCGGCTTGCCGAGGAAGACCTTGCCGATCGATGCCTCGAGCCGAGCGATCGTGTTCTGCATCAGGCGTCCAGTTCGGCGAGCACTTCGTCGGGAATGTCGGCGTTGGTGATCGCGGACTGGACGTCGTCGAGATCCTCGATGGCCTCGATGATGTTGATCATTTTCCGGGCATCCGCCGCCTCGAGCATGATGCGCTCTTTGGGAATGAAGGTGACATCCGCGCTGTCGACCTTGTAGTCCGCCTCGCTGAGCGCCTTGCCGAGCGTGGCGAAGACGTTGGGAGGTCCGGACACGGTGAACATGCCCGAGTCGTTCTCGATGTCGTCGCCGCCGGCATCGAGCGCGACCTCCATCAGGGCCTCTTCGTCGACGCCGTCGGCCGCGACGGTGTAGACCGCCTTCTGCTCGAAGTTCCACGAGACGCTGCCCGGCTTGCCCATGGAGCCGCCGCGCTTCTCGATCGTGCTGCGCACCTCGGAGCTGGTGCGATTGACGTTGTCGGTGATCGTTTGGACCACGATCCCGACGCCGCCGGGGCCGTAACCCTCGTAGGTCAGCTCCTGGATCTGGTCGCCGCCGGCTTCACCGCTGGCGCGCTTGATGGCGCGATCGACGGTGTCCTTCGGCATATTGGCGGCGCGCGCCTTGTCGAGCTGGAGGCGTAGCGGGATGTTGTCTTCCGGCTTGGGGCCGCCGTTCTTGACGGCCGCCATAATCGCCTTGGAGATCTGCGAAAACGCCTTGCCGCGCTTTTTGTCCTGCGCCGCCTTGCGGTGCTTGATGTTTGCCCATTTTGAGTGACCGGCCATAGCGGGTAAGTATACGTTTCCGTGGAACCGATCGCGCCGGGCGGCGTGGGTTTACAGTTCGCAGTTCACCGTTTGCAGTCGCGGCCAGGGCCGGGAAGGCATCGGATGACTAGTCAGCGAGACGCTGCCCGCCGGAGGCTTTCGGCCCACTCCGACTGCAAACCGTGAATTGCAAACGCGCGCTGCCCCACGGCGCCGCAAGCGTGTCCCGCGATCTCCCGCGCGCGCTAACCCAGCGCCGCTTGCGCCGCGGCGAGGCGCGCGATCGGCACGCGGAACGGCGAGCAACTCACGTAGTCGAGACCCGTGTCGTGGAAGAACGCGACCGAGGCGGGGTCGCCCCCGTGTTCGCCGCAGATCCCCAGCTTGAGCTCGGCCCGCTGTGCGCGTCCTTCTTTGCACGCCAACCGGACCAGGCGCCCAACTCCCACGGTGTCGAGGCTCTGGAAGGGATCCTGGGGATAGATTTCCTTCTCGACGTACTCCGTCAGGAAGCGGCCGGCGTCATCGCGCGAGAAACCCATCGTCATCTGCGTGAGGTCGTTGGTTCCAAACGAGAAGAACTCCGCCTCCTCCGCGATGGAGCCGGCAACGAGCGCGGCACGCGGCACTTCGATCATCGTGCCGATCGGAATGACGACCTCGCGGCCCTTCTGTGCGGCGACCTTGGCGAATGTGGTTCGAAGCAGATCGGCGCAGAATCGCAATTCCGCCACCGTCCCGACCAGCGGGACCATGACCTCAGGGTGCGCGTCGATGCCGGCTTCCCACGCCTCGCACGCTGCCTCCGCGATCGCTCGCCCCTGCATCTCGACGATCTCCGGGTAGGTGACCGCGAGCCGACAGCCTCGGTGACCCAGCATCGGATTGAACTCCTCGAGGTCGCGGCAACGCTGCGACACGCGTGCGTAGCTCACGCCGAGGTCCTGAGCGAGGCGGCGGCGCGCCTCCTCATTGTGGGGGAGAAACTCGTGGAGGGGCGGGTCAAGGAGACGGATCGTGACCGGCAGCCCGTCCATCGCCTTGAAGATCCCGAGGAAGTCGCTGCGCTGTTCCGGAAGGAGTTCGTCGAGGGCGCGCACGCGCGCGTCTGTCGACTGCGCCAGGATCATGCGGCGCATCGCGGCGATGCGCGATTCATCGAAGAACATGTGCTCGGTGCGGCAAAGCCCGATGCCCTCCGCGCCGAACTCGCGCGCCACCTCCGCGTCGTGCGGTGTGTCGGCGTTGGTGCGCACGCCCAGGCGGCGGTGCCGGTCCGCCATTTCCATGAGGCGCCGGAACGATTCGCCCAGTTCCGGCGGGCGCGTCCGCACCTGGCCGAGCATGACCTCGCCGGTGGAGCCGTCGAGGGAGATCCAGTCGCCCTCTTGCAGGGTTTGCCCGCCGATTTCGAGGGTGTGAGCCGCGCTGTCGATCATGGCGTCCGCGCATCCGGCGACGCAGCACTTGCCCATGCCGCGCGCAACCACTGCGGCGTGGCTGGTCATGCCCCCGAGCGCCGTGAGAATGCCCTTCGCGGCGTGCATGCCGCCGATGTCCTCGGGGGACGTTTCGCGTCGCACGAGAATGACACGCTCCTCGCGTGCCGCCCATTCCTCCGCCGTGTCGGCATCGAACACGATGCGTCCGCTGACGGCGCCGGGGGACGCCGGGAGGCCCGTGGAGCTGAGCACTGTGCGCTCCGCTTGCGGGTCGAAGGTCGGATGGAGAATCTGATCGAGTGTGTCCGCATTCACGCGACGAAGCGCGGTGGGTTCATCGATCAACCCCTCGTCTGACATCTCAATTGCCATGCGGACGGCGGCGATCGCAGTGCGCTTGCCGGCGCGCGTCTGCAGCATGTACAGCCGGCCTTCCTGCACGGTGAACTCGAGGTCCTGCATGTCGGTGTAGTGCTGCTCGAGCCTGTTCTTGATGGCAATCAGCTCGTGATAGACCTCCGGCATGTCCTGTTCAAGCCGATCGATCGGCTCGGGGGTGCGAATGCCGGCGACGACGTCCTCGCCCTGCGCGTTGACGAGGTACTCGCCGTAGAACAGGTTTTCACCCGTGCTCGGGTTGCGCGTGAAACAGACTCCGGTGCCGCTCGAATCGCCGAGGTTGCCGAAAACCATGCCTTGCACGTTCACCCCGGTGCCGATCAGTCCCTTGATCCCATGGATCGTGCGGTACTTGACGGCGCGCGTCGTGTTCCAGGAACGGAATACTGCCTCGATGGCATGCCCGAGCTGCTGCCGCGGATCCTGCGGGAAGTCCGAACCGACGTGGTCGCGGTAGATCGAGCGGTAGCGGCTCACGACCTCCTCGAGCCCGGCCTCGTCGAGATCGGTGTCGAGCACCGCCGAGCGCGACGCTTTGACGTCGGCCATCGCGGTTTCGAAGCGGTGGTGGTCGCAACCCATCACGACGTCGCCGAACATGTGGATCAGGCGGCGGTACGCGTCCAGCGCGAATCGGCGATTCCCAGAGTGCCGGGCCAGACCCTCAAGAGTCTCGTCGTTCAGCCCCAGGTTGAGGACCGTGTCCATCATCCCGGGCATCGACACGGCGGCGCCGCTGCGGACGGAAACGAAAAGCGGCCGCGCCGCGTCCCCGAAGCCGCGATCCATGGCTCGTTCGAGCCGCTCGATGGCGGCATCGATCTGCGCGACCACATCCGCAGGCACGACGTGGTCTTCCTCGTAGAAGCGCTGGCAGACGCTGGTCGCGATGGTGAAGCCGGGCGGCACCGGAAGGCCGATGCGACACATCTCCGCGAGATTGGCCCCCTTGCCACCGAGCAGGTCGCGGAATGAGGCATCGCCCTCTGTGGCGTCGTCCCCGAAGAAAAATACGTGCTGATCAGTCTTCTGGTCGCTCATTCTTGGGTCTCCGCCTTGGTCTCGACGTCGCTCTGCACGGTGTCCGGATCCACCTTCTTCGGAGTTTCCTCCCCGAACTGGAAGCTATCCAGAAACCAAAGCCAGCGCGCCTCGAAGCGTTCGAATTCCATCCCCGGGGAGAGGTCCGGCCCCAGCCACTCCATCAGTTCGGCCGGAACCAGCACTCCGAGGCCGTCGGGTCCGATGCGCAGCTCAATCGAGTCCAGACGTTCGTTGAGCCGCGGTTCTTTTTCACCGGGAACCCAGCCTCGCAGGACCGCCTCCCGGCGCAGCGTGACCGTGCCACGGACCGAAAAGACGATCGCGTTGACCGCGACAGGCAGCCGAATTCGACCATCCGCCAGCGTCTCGGCGGGGCCGGAGATCTTGGCGCGCTTCATGGCCCGAATGAGCAGATGGTCCTGGGTGAGGACCACGGCGCGGGCGTCGGTCCAATCCGCTCGACTGCGGATTCCGAGCGATCGGCGCAGGTCGTCGCTGAGACAGTCCCATTCGCGCTCAAACTCGGCCCTCGCCGCGGCCCCGCGAAACGTGCGAAACGTCCCCTCGGGGGTGCTGCGGTCCGTTTCACGGGGCGGCAATGCACATGCCGCCAACGTTGCGACCACCAGTGCCGCGGCGCTCGTTCGGAACCCCACGCGCGAATCCTATCAAGCTGGAGGGATGGGGCGCATTGACTTGCGCGCCCGCACGCCAATACTAAGGCCCGCGACCGCGCTTCGGCAGACGGCTGGATCGGGCGGAACTCGGGCGCGGGACGTTGGGCATATCGGTCGTGGTCTCGAAGGCGAGGCCGTGGACGCACAAACGAAACAAGCGGGCGGACGCCCGTGAACGAGGCTGGCTCGATACCGCACGGTGTCGGAGGCACGGCAGGAGGAGTCGACGAGTGGAGCCGCGCAAGCGATTGGGGGAAATCCTCATCCAAATGGGCCTCGTCACGCCGGGCAAGGTCGAAGACGCCTTGACCCACGCCAAGCGCACCGCCCTGAAACTCGGCGAGGCGTTGATCGACCTCAACATGGTCACGGAAGAGCAGGTCGTCAAGGCGCTCTGCCGACAGAACAAGTTGCCCTTCGTCGACCTCACCAAGGTGAAGCTGCGGGAGGAAGTGGTGGACCTGATCGACTCGCGTGTCTGCGAGGAGTACGACATGGTCCCGATCAAGAAGCAGGGCAACCAGATCTTCGTCGCGATCCGCGATCCCAACCAGGTCTATCAGGCGGACGGCCTCCAGTTCGTGCTGAACGCCGAGGTGAAGTTCGCGCTCGCCACGCCGTCCGCGCTCACCAACGCGAAGGCGGAGTACTACGGCGTCGGCGAGAAGGTTGCCGCCCGTGGCGCGGCCGCGATGCTCGCGGCGGATGCCGAGGAAGAGGACGACGACGCGCCGATCATCCGACTCGTGCACCAGACGCTTGAGGAGGCGCTGCGGGCTCGCGCTTCGGATATCCATGTCGAGCCGATGGTGGATCGAGTGCGCATCCGGCTGCGCGTGGACGGCCTCTGCTTCGAGGCCAAGTCGCTGCCGAAGGACATCCAGGGCGCGGTCCTGTCGCGCCTGAAGATCATGGCGCACATGGACATCGCCGAGAAGCGCAAGCCGCAGGATGGTCGCATCCAGGTGACGCTGCTCGGTCGAGAAATCGACCTGCGCGTTTCGGCGCTGCCGGCGACACACGGCGAATCGATGGTGATGCGAATCCTCGACAAGGAGGTCGCGCTCGTCGAGCTGCCCGAGCTGGGATTCGATCCCGACGACTACGCCCGCTTCCAGCGCATCATCACGAAGCCGAACGGCATCTTTCTCGTTACCGGTCCGACCGGCTCGGGCAAAACGACGTCGTTGTACGCGGCGCTCAAGGAGCTGAACCAGCCCAACGTCAAGATCATCACCGCGGAAAACCCGATCGAGTACCACCTCAAGGGCATCAACCAGTGCGAGGTGCGGCACGGCATCGGTCTGGATTTCTCGCGCATCCTGCGATCGATGCTGCGGCAGGCGCCGAACATCATCCTCGTCGGTGAGATTCGCGACCTGGAAACCGCCGAAATCGCCATTCAGGCGGCCCTGACGGGTCACCTGGTGTTCTCGACGCTGCACACCAACGACGCAGCGTCGGCCCTCACGCGCCTGATCGACATGGGCGTGAAGCCGTTCCTCGTCTCTACGGCTGTGCTCGCGATCATGGCCCAGCGCCTCGTGCGCGCGCTGTGCAACAACTGCAAGGCGCCCTGGGAGACCGAGCCGGTCAAGCTGGCCGCGCTCGGCATGACCGAGGAGACCGTCGAGGGACGGACGATCTACAAGGCGGTCGGCTGCAAGGAGTGCCGCCACGAAGGCTACCGCGGCCGCAAGGGCCTCTTCGAGCTCTTCGAGATGGATGCCCGCATCCGAGACCTGACTTTCAAGGGCGCGTCCACGCAGGATCTGCGCGCCCAGGCCCGCGCCTCGTGCGGCATGCTGACGCTGCGCGAAGACGGCATTCGAAAGATCCTTTCCGGACTGACTTCGGTCGACGAGGTCCTTCGCGTCACCGGCAGCGCATTGGAGATCTGACGTGCACTTGACGATGCCTCAATTGTTCGACCTGATGGTGGAGGAGGGCGCCTCCGACTGCCATATCACGGTCGGTCGCCCGCCGGTGGTGCGACGCCACGGCGGACTGAAGAACGTCCGTCACCCGGCGCTGACAGCGTCCGACACGATGGCGCTGGTCGAGTCGATCACGCCCGAACGGATGATGACCGAGTTCCGCGAAACGGGCAGCGCCGACTTCGGCTTCGCTCACGGCAACCGCGCGCGCTTTCGCGTCGCGATCTTCCGGCAGCGCGGACAGGCGGCCCTCGTCGCTCGTCTCATTCCCAGCCGCATCCTGACGTTCGACGAGATCGGTCTGCCCGAGGCGGTCCGGAGTCTGTGCGACCGTCCCCGCGGACTCGTTCTGGTTACCGGCCCGACCGGTTCGGGCAAGACGACGACGCTGGCGACTCTGATCGACGCGATCAACATCAACCTCGACCGGCACATCATTACGGTCGAGGACCCGATCGAGTACTACCACGAGCACAAGAAGTCGATCGTGAACCAGCGCGAGATCGGCATCGACGTCACGACCTTCGCCGAGGGCCTGCGACGCGCCCTGCGTCAGGACCCGGATGTCATCCTTTTGGGCGAAATGCGCGACCAGGAGACGATTGCCACCGCGATCACCGCGGCGGAAACCGGTCACCTGGTGTTTGGCACCCTGCACACCACCGGGTCCGCGCGCACCATGGACCGCATCATCGACCAGTTCCCCTCGGACCAGCAGGAGCAGATTCGCGTCCAGCTCTCCGTTTCGATTCTCGCGGTCATCTCGCAGGTGCTCATGGGCCGCGACGACAAGCCGGGCGTTATCGCCGGCTTCGAGGTCATGCTGATGACCCCCGCCATCGAGAACCACATCCGTAAGTCGGAGACGTTCAAGATTCCGTCCACGATTCAGACCAGCAAGAACGTCGGCATGTTCCTGCTGGACGACCACCTCCTGCAGCTCGCGAAAGACGGAAAAATCTCGACCGAGACCGCGATTCGCAAGGCGCAGAATGGGCGCACGATGGCCGAGAAGCTCGGTCAGGGAGATTCCTGATGGCCGGTTCGGACACGCGCTTCGGCGCCCGCAAAAAGATGCTTGGGCAGGTGCTCAAGGAGATGCGGGTCTGCCACGAGGGCCAGATCCAGGAGGCCCTTCAGGTGCAGAAGAAGGAGGGCGGCCAGATTGGTCAGATCCTCGTGCGCAACGGCCACATAACCGATGCGCAACTGATGCTAGCGCTCGGCAAGCAGAGTGGCCTGGAGGTCATTGACCTGTCGCAGTTCGAGCCGCAAAAGGACGCCGTCGACAAGGTCGACGAGACCATCGCGCGCCCGTTCCAGTTCGTGCCCGTGTCGTTCGACGGCAAGGTGCTCACCGTCGCCATGGCCGACCCGATGAACAAGTCGGCGTTGGATGACGTGCGCTTCACGGCCAACTGCGACGTGCACGGTGTGGTCGCCGACTCGGCGCAGATCGTGGCAGCGATCGACAAGGCCTACGGCTCGAGCTCGAACGAGAACGTGATGAAGTCGATCATCGCGGAGATCGAGACGGACGGGATCACGGGCAAGAAGAAAGCGGGGCCACGAACCGGCTCCGCTGGCGTGACCGATCTCGAGGACGCCGAGGAAATGGCGAACTCGGCGCCGGTCCGCAAACTGCTCAATTACATCCTCTATCAGGCGATTCGGGACCGCGCGGCGGATATCCACCTCGAGCCGTTCGAGGACGAACTCAAGATCCGCTACCGCGTGGACGGCGTGCTCTACGAACTGGAAGCGCCGCCCCTGCACCTCGCGACGGCACTCATCAGCCGCGTCAAGGTCATGAGCGGACTCGATATCTCCGAGACGCGCCTGCCGCAGGATGGCCGCATCGATCTCTCGATCGGCGGGCGTCCGGTCGACTTGCGCGTGTCCACGCTTCCGACCATGTTCGGCGAATCGTGCGTGATGCGTGTGCTCGACCGCAGCGTGGTCTCGCTCGACCTGACACAGATCGGTCTGCGCGAAAACGAGGTCGAGAAGATCAAACGGCTGATCGACCTGCCGCACGGCATCATTCTGGTGACCGGTCCGACCGGTTCCGGCAAGACCACCACGCTCTACTCCGCGCTCAACGATGCAAACGATGTGGGAGTGAAGATCATTACGACCGAGGATCCGGTCGAGTACGACCTGGAAGGCATCATCCAGGTCCAGATCAACGAGGACATCGGGGTTACGTACTCCTCGTGCCTGCGCGCGATCCTGCGTCAGGACCCGGATAAAATCCTCGTGGGTGAGATTCGCGACCGCGACACGGCGCAGATCGCCATCGAGGCCTCGCTGACGGGGCACGTCGTGTTTTCCACGCTGCACACCAACGACGCGCCGCTGGCGATCACTCGTCTGGTGGATATCGGTGTGGAGCCGTTCCTGATCGCCGCCACGTTGGAATCGGTGGTGGCCCAGCGTCTGGTGCGGCGGATCTGCGCGGACTGCAAAGAAATCTACGACCCCGGCGTCGATGTGCTGCGCGAACTGCAGCTTGAGCAGGCGCAGGTCGAGGGCAAGAAGTTCGCCTACGGCAAGGGTTGCTCAACCTGTAACGGCACGGGATATCGCGGACGACTGGCGATTTTCGAAATAATGATCGTTTCGGATGCGATTCGAAATCTAATCATGGACGGGGCTTCGACCTCGGATGTTCGTACCGTGTCACGCCAGGAGGGCATGCGGACCCTGCGAGAGAGCGGTCTTTTGGCGATCTTCGACGGTTTGACGACGGTCGAGGAGGTTCTGCGCGAGACCATGACGTCCGTTTGATTCGGGGCGCTTCACACACGCATTTCGGAGGAATCCCCCTGCCGGTTGCGTTTCGGGAGCGCTTTTGGAATCTTGTTGGGCCTGACGGCTCGGGCGGGGCAGGGGCCGAAGGTCGATTCGTATCAGCGAAAGGAAGATGATGGCAAGCAAGAAGGGGTCGGCTGTCTCCACCGCGACCACACCCAAGGTCTCGGCCGGATTCGGCGGTGTTTCGGAGAAACACCTCACTCAGTTCACAACGCAGCTGAGTACTCTCCAGGACGCGGGCCTGCCGATCGTCTCCTGCCTCAAGATCCTTGAGGGGCAGTTGCCCAAGGGCTACTTCAAGAACGTGCTCGTCAGCGTCACGGACGATGTCGAGTCAGGTTCGAGTCTTTCCGAAGCCCTCGCCAAGCACCCGCGCGCCTTTGACGGCTTGTACGTCAACATGGTTCGCGCCGGTGAGGCAGGCGGTGTTCTGGACGTCATCCTCGCGCGCCTCGCGGCGTTCAAGGAGAAGAGCGAAAAGCTCAAGCGGCAAGTCAAGGGCGCGGCCATCTACCCGATCGCGGTGCTGGTGGTGATCGTCCTGATCCTGCTGTTCATCATGACCAAGGTGGTTCCCAAGTTCGAGGAGGTCTTCGCGGGCCTGCCGGGCGGGGCCGAGGGCCTGCCGGCCATCACCAAATTCATGATGAGCCTCTCGGCGTGGCTCGTGAGCTGGTGGTGGGCATTCCTGCTGGCGCTGTTCATGGTGATCTGGGGGCTTCCGCGCCTGATCGGAATGACGCCGGGCGGTCGCTACTTCAAGGACTCGGTCAAGCTGAAGATCCCCATCGCGGGCAACATCTACAAAAAGGTGCTGGTGGCGCGCTTCACGCGAACCTTCGGCACGTTGATCTCGTCCGGCGTTCCGATTCTCGAGGCGCTCGACATCGTGCGCGGCGCGGCCGGCAATGCCGTGATGGAGCGCGTCATAGGTGAAGTCCACGACGCCATCCGCGAGGGTGAGTCGATCGCCGAGCCGCTCGGCAACCAGAAGATCCGCATCTTCGACGACCTCGTCATCAACATGATCGATGTCGGTGAGAAGACCGGTGAACTGGACAAGATGCTGATCAAGGTTGCGGACAACTACGACGACGAGGTCGACGTGGCGGTTTCGAGCCTGACCAGCCTGCTTGAGCCGATGTTGATTGTGGTCATGGGCGGCGCGGTGTTCGTCATCGTATTGGCGCTGTTCCTGCCGCTGCTCAAGATCATCGACACCCTGACCCAGGGCTAGGTCGCCGAAGGGCGCCGGGTGACGGGCGGCGAAGTGCGCCGGGAGGAGGAGATCCCCTTCCCGGCGCCCTTCCCCCCTTTGCTCTATCCTTTGACCTGTGTCGCTCCGGCTGCGGATCCTCCTGCTGATTGCTGCGGTCAACGTCGGCGTGCTGTTCCTCGTGGTGCGCGTGGGGCTGGCCGAGCCGCGAACCGAAACCCCGGTTCCGCCGGCCGCAGTCGGGGAAGCCCTGAGCCTCGCGCGCCAGACTTTGGAAGCGGACCTGCCCGAGCAACTGCAAGGGCGCTACATCCGCTTCGCCGTCGTCGTTCCCG
>Ga0070728_10002737_pt1 | contig 21007 bp, 16 predicted proteins | sample tdDd471_FD_66723 | JGI IMG/M metagenome (GOLD analysis project Ga0070728, IMG submission 66723) | Marine sediment microbial communities from the Atlantic coast under amendment with organic carbon and nitrate - tdDd47.1 | ecosystem: Environmental > Aquatic > Marine > Coastal > Sediment | place... | reverse complement strand
CGTGAAACCTTTGTAAATTACTTCCGCTTAGGTTATCAGACTGTTGGTTTTGTCAAAAAAGAACCCTTCTGTTGGTATATTTTGCATAAAATATAAAAAGTGTTTGGAAAATTTATCAATAAATATAATCTCATGATCAACAACTCTTTTTATTGACTATACGAAAAAAGAACCATTATAGACTTTTAAGCTCTTAATTTCACCCTTAATTTCAAAATAAATATGAAGCCTGATATCACCCTAAGATATTTATACAGTCACTATTGGTATTATCGTATCTGGTGTATTGATAATTCATTGTTAAAATAATTAATACAGTAGTTAACTGTATCTATCGTTTTTTCTTTTTAAGGAGAAGTATACAAATGAATAGACTTATTCGTATTGCTACCATCAGTATGGTGTTAGTAATTCTATCGGCATTAGTTTTACCAATCTATGCCCAAGACCCTGCAGGCGGTATTATCATCGAAGGACAAGCTGGTGGCGACCCAACATCGCTTAACCCATTGATTTCCTCCGATACAACCTCAGCACGTGTTGAAGATTTCATCTACCCTGACTTGGTTGCAGTTGATCCTTCAACAGCATCATTTATCCAAGAAGGACCTGGAGCAATCGTCAATGGTTGGACAATCTCTGAAGATGGTCTCACTTACACATTTACACTTCGTGAAGATTTGTTCTGGTCAGACGGCGAACAAATCAATGCTGATGATGTTATCGGATCATGGAATGTAATCAGTGACGAATCAGAAGTCAGCTCTTTAACTTTTATTTTAGACTCCATTGAATCTGTAACAAAAGTTGATGATTTCACTATCGAAGTCGTAATGGCTGACAATGCGTGTGATGCTATTGGTGATGCTATTGGCGTAATTCCTCCATACCCATCACATATCATCCCAGAAGATATCGCTACACTCCCTGACCAACCCGAAAACTTGAACCCAACTGTTACATCAAATGTATACAACTTTAGCGAATTTAGCCCAGCCGAACGTATTAGCCTTGTTGCTAACCAAGCATATGCTGATGCAGAAATGGGCTATGTAAACAACGATGGTTGGATTTACTTATCAGTTCCTGATTTGACCGTTGCTGTAGAACGTTTCCTTGCTGGTGAATTGAATGTTATTGATGGACCACAAGAAGCCTCACGTGAAGCAATCTATGCTGCTGCTGACGCTGGTGAAGTCAATATTTACACCTACCCTGGCAACTCATGGGATTACCTTGCATTCAACCTTGCTGACCCAACCAACCCACAAAATGGTATGGATGACGATGGCAATTTGATTGACCAAGGTATGCACCCAATCTTCGGTAATACCGTTGAAGGGCGTGACGTACGTTACGCATTAAACCTTGCGCTTAACATTGATGAAATCATCGAAGGTGCAACATTCGGCGAAGGTACACGTATGGCGTCACACAGTGTTCCATCATCATGGGCATACGACGATGAACTTGAACCAGTTCCATACGATCCTGAAATGGCTGCTGAAATCCTTGACGAAGCTGGCTGGCCAAATAGCGACCCAAGTGACCCAACAAGCATCCGCGTTTGTGACGGTTGTGGTACAGCTGAAGACGGTACAGAACTTAGCTTTAACTTGATGACCAATGAAGAAAATGGTCGCCGTACCGCTATCATCACCATCGCTCAAGATCAATGGGCACAAATCGGTGTTCAAGCAGAAATCGAAACCATTGAATTCTTCACAATGCTTGATTTGATGGATGCTCAAGAATGGGATGCCTACGTTCTTGGTTGGCGTAACGGCTATCCAGATAGCCCAGATATGACCCAAATCTTGACACCTGCTGGTGACGTTATTGGTAGTTCATCCAATGCTGGTTCCTATGCAAACCCCGAATTCATTGAATTGAATGAAAAAGCACGCTCCTTACCAGGTTGTGATTTAGAAGAACGTAAAGAACTGTATCACCAAATGCAAGCAATTTCACAACATGATACACCATACATCTTCATGTTTGTTCGTAATGGGTTCTATGCAACACGTAGCACAGTTGAAGGATTTGACCCATATGCAGAACAATTGTACTGGAATGTTGATACATGGTCAGTCCGTTCAGCAGACTAATCGGTTTCTATATGTAATTTGATATAACATCTTTCATCCCCCGGCATTTGCTGGGGGGTGTTCAATTATTTAGTTTTCGGGTGACAAACGCATGCTCAAATATATTGTTCGACGACTTCTCCAAGCGATACCAACACTTTTTGGAATCTCCATACTGTCTTATCTCTTAATGTTAGCCGCACCCGGTGGCCCAGTAGCCGCCCTTACATTTGCTCCCAACATCAAACCTGCCCAACGTCAGGCTCTTGAAGAGCAATTTGGGGTTAATGACCCCCCTCTCGTGCAGTATTTACGTTGGTTACTGGGCGATGATTGGATGCGATGGGATAGCGATGGAGATGGTGTTTCCGACGGATCTTTTTTGATTCCACTAATGGGAATCGCTCGTGACCGTCAATATAAACCTATTCTTGATGAGAACGGGAATACCGTATTAGAACCGCTCCCTCCTGGTGACAAATATGGTATCTTTCGAGGTGACTTTGGACGCTCATTTTATCAGGGGCAACGCCAAGTCTTACCGATATTATTTGAAAGGCTTGGAGCAACACTTGAGCTAGGCATTGCATCCTTGTTGTTAGGTTTCGCTATTGGAGTCCCAATTGGGATTCTAGCGGCTGTTGCGCGTGGTGGATTATTTGATAACTTTACCCGTGTCACAGCAGTAGTCTTTAATGCCATACCGGTTTTTTGGCTAGGTTTGATGCTGATTTTAGTGTTTGGTGGAAATGGGCTTGATCTTTTACCAATGGGAAGCCGTTGCCAAGCAACCCTTGAAGGTGGTTGTCCACCCATATATCTACGCCTCGAATATTTATTGTTACCGACCTTTGCGATTGCAACTGGTGGTATCGCAGGATTTTCTCGATATATGCGGGCTTCGATGCTAGATGTCATTAGTCAAGATTATATGCGTACTGCTCATTCCAAAGGGTTAAGCGCCAATATGGTGTGGTTTAAACATGGTGCACGCAATGCTCTTATCCCGATTGCCACATTTCTCGGGCCAGCATTAACAGGTGTACTTACCGGTGCGGCAATTACCGAGACAATCTTCGCGTGGCCCGGAATCGGACGGCTCGTTGTAGAATCTGTCACCAAACAAGATTATCCAATTGTGATGGCAACCACTATGTTTGTTGCAATCCTTACAATTTTAGGGTATATCCTGTCTGATATTATGTACGCGATAGTTGATCCGCGTATCCGCTTAAGTTAAGCAAAGGAGAATATAGACAATGGCGACAAAAGATAAAGTTGCACAATTAAGTGTCGACTCACATGAAGAAATTGTCAGTCGTTCTTTGCTTGATAAAGCAATCAGACGGATACTCCGAGACAATCTAACGATGATCTCAGGCGGGATTATTATACTAATCACGCTCTTGGCATTAGGTGCCGATTTCATTAGCTTTAATATTTTAAATGTTGATCCTACAAAAACAGTTATCCGCGATGCATTTGTACCTATGTTTGGTTATGGGTATGGTCCACATCAAAAACTCGATGTCAACGATGATATTGTCATCGAAGCACAAACCGTTGCCGTCGGTGAAGTCATCATCAATTTGGAATTCAGTATACCTGATGGTTATACCTATAATAACAAACGTGCGTCACAAATCATTGTGTCTTTAGCAGATGATGCACCTGAAGGCATTGTTACCGACAAGAAAAAAGATTTACTCGCAAAAATGGATCGCATTTCAACCGATAATCTCACCGATGGCTCGTACTCATTAAGCCTACCTATGAATGTCATTGAAGGTCAAACAACCATCGTTATCGAAGTTAATAACTCATTCTGTGATGCAGATAAAGATAATGTTTGCTTTAATAACGATACAGATTATACAGTTCCCCTAACAGTCTCCGCTGATGCAACCAACACTACAATTGACCTAAGCCGTACTATGCATACCCTCACCAAAGACCACTTTTATATCCTAGGGGCAGATGACCTCGGACGTGACCAACTTTCACGGTTATTATATGCAGGACGCATCTCCTTGAAGATCGGTTTCTTAGCAGGATTTCTATCAATCGCAATTGGCATTAGTTTAGGGATCATAACAGGGTTTTTCGGTGGGTTTGTTGATGATGTCATCGTCTGGTTAATTACAACAATCAACTCGATTCCATTTTTCTTCACGATTTTGATTGTATCGGCGATTCTCAGTCCCGATGAAAACAGCTTGATTCTCGTGTTGGGCTTCCTCGGTTGGACAGGAACAACTCGTTTAGTACGGGGTGAAACCATTTCATTACGGGAGCGCGAATATATTATCGGAGCACGTGCAATGGGCGCATCCGACTTCCGTGTGATGTTCCGTCATATATTGCCGAACTTGATTTCTGTCATTGTGATTAACCTTGCTATTGACATCGGAATCTTGATTCTGGTCGAAGCTAGCTTGAGCTTCCTGCAAGTAGGTGTTAAACCCCCTACCCCAACATGGGGTAACATGCTTACCAATGCTCAGTCATTATTCCGTACTGGACCACATCTAGTCTTCTGGCCCGGCTTCATGATCTTCGTGACAGTGTTATGTTTATATGTAGCGGGAGATGGTATCCGCGACGCATTCGACCCAACATTAACAGACTAATTTTTACGTTATCGTACCCAATTAAAACGAGCATAGATACTTATGCTCGTTTTGTTTTATCCTACAATACACATTCTATAAAAGTATATTACGTTTCTAATATACTTTTAAGTCTAACCCCCCAATTTTTAGGGGGTCAGCAATAATTTTTCTGTTAAAATTCTTTTACCTTAACTTACTTCTCAATTTTGGGGAATATATCATGCAAAAACACAAAGAACGCAAAATTCGTGGTAAAATTCGTCAACAAGTTCGTTGGGCAATAGACGACCAAAATTTATGGGATAGCGATATTGTCTACGAAGGAAATTTTAAATTTAACTCGGCTAAAGATGATAAAGACGATACAAATTTGTTACACAAAAAAAGTAAAGTCATTCGTCCACAACATCGTAATATAGAATACATGGATTGAGTAACACAATATTGGTACAAAGCATCTGTCCATAATACTCATTAGTCCGTCATCATAACTATCTTAAATCAATAAGGCCAACTTATGCTTGAAACTCTTGCCCTCTTTATCAGCTTCCTAATTGTAGCTTTGGCATCACGCGAAATCGGACACTTCCTTGGCAAATACAACCTTCCTCACATCACCGGATATTTATTCGCAGGTATGTTGGTAGGACCTTTTATTCTTAACTTGATACCCAAAGGTAGTACAGAACAACTGGTTATCATTGATCAGCTATCACTTGCAGTAATCGCATTCATCGCTGGGAGTGAATTATTCATCAAAGAATTGCGGTCAAGACTCCGCCCTATCATGATGAATACAATGGGTGTCGTTATTGCAGGTATCATTATCAACAGTATTGCATTCTTTTTACTTACAGAGCTAATCCCGTTTACACAAGGTATGGCTGTTACAGGTCGAGTAGCTGTTGCGGTATTAGGCAGTACAATATTGCTCGCCCTTTCACCGGCATCAACGATTGCAGTTCTACAAGAAGTTCGCGCACGTGGTCCATTCAGCAAGACTGTGCTTAGTATGACAGTTGTGATGGATGTTGTTGTCATTGTGTTGTTTGCAGTCGTAGCCGCCCTTGCCGCTTCATTACTAGAAGCCAATGCACAACTAGAACTGATCTTCCTCGTGCAATTAGTCATTGATCTCTTTGTTGCTATTATCGGGGGTATTTTAGTCGGATTTACAATATCACGTCTTCTGGGCACGAACCTTCATAAATGGTCAAAAGTGATAATCATATTGATTTTGGGAACAGGTGTTTTTGCGGGTTCGGCAGAAGCAACAGCCATTACGAAATCACTTGGATTTGAAATCCATTTAGAAGCCCTGTTAATTTGTATGATTGCTGGATTCTATGTCACAAACTTCTCCGATCATCGTCGTCAATTTGAGCATTTATTGCATGATATCAGTCCTGTTATATATGTTGCTTTTTTCACACTAACAGGTATCGGTCTCAAGCTTGACATTCTGTTGGGCACAATCGGGATCGCTGTCATTCTATTCGCAGTCCGAATTTTCAGCATTATGGTGGGTTCATTTGCAGGCGGGTATCTCGCTCAGGAAGATCAGATAATTAAGAAGTATGCTTGGATGGGACTTATCACACAAGCAGGCATTGCACTTGGTCTTGCACGAGAAGTCGCAGCAGAATTTCCAATGTTGGGCGATTCGTTTGCAACAATGGTTGTTTCGGTAGTTGTCCTTAACGAGATATTTGGTCCACTCTTTCTAAAGCATGTGCTCCGTCGTGTAGGAGAAAGTCATGTACCAGCCGAGTCCGAAACAGATATTGATCGTGATGTCATCATTTTTGGTGTTGAAGGTCAATCAATCACACTTTCTCGACAATTACAACTTAGTGGTTGGAATGTTAAATTGGCTGACGACAATGAATATCATGCAGAAGGTAATCAGGACGAAGCAATCTCTTATGTTCTCTTTAACAAAGCTGATCATCATGCCATTAAACAATTAATGAATCCACAAACAGATGCAATTGTTGCAATGCTCGATAATGATGATGCAAACTTCGCAGTCTGCCAGATGGCATATGAAGAGTTCGGTATTCGGCGGATTGTGGTTCGCCTCAACGACATTTCTAACGCATTAAGATTTGAGCAATTCAACGCAATCTTGATTGATACAGCATCGGCATTAGTCAATTTAATGAATCAAGCCGTCCGCGCACCACAATCAACGGCTCTGATGATGCATCAGGATCCAGAGTATGATATTGTTCAGATCACAATTACAGATAGTGAATGGGATGGAACATACCTACGCGACTTACGCTTACCTTCTGATGTACTTATTTTGGAGATCAATCGTCAGGGGTCAAATATTGTTCCAAATGGGAATTCTGTCATACGTCATCTGGATGAAGTAACATTGATTGGGCGACCAACGAGCCTCAGTGAAGTTACCCTTAAGCTTGGATATTAATTTACTTGTGAAGAGCCTCTTCTTAAAGGTAAAGAGGCTTTTCATTTAATTTTCACCATTTAAAGCTGATTCCATTATTGTTTGAACAATAATGATTTAGTTCCCCCACCACCAAGCAAATCAAGAACACCCTGTGTAAATACAGTCGTATTAAGGAAAAAGCTTAGTATCGAAGCATTTTTCTATATTTGATAGTCACTTCTAGCTATCCGATACTAAAGCTAAGTAGCTAGATTATCTCGTCGATAACCACTGTATAGTATAGGTATAGGAGACTACCCCATCATGATATAAAATTAATAGATTGATTATCTCAACACGAGCAATCTGACTTCCCAAAGAATATATAAAATATCAATATACCCAATCAAGCTGTCAACATAACCCGCCATTAACGTTATTGAGGTTGTTATATGTTAGAGACTCTTGCCCTCTTTATCAGCTTTCTAATTGTAGCTTTGGCATCACGCGAAATTGGACACTTCCTTGGCAAATATAATCTCCCTCACATCACCGGCTATTTATTTGCCGGTATGTTGGTGGGACCTTTTATTCTTAACTTGATACCCAAAGGTAGCACCGAACAATTGGTCATCATTGATCAAGTATCACTTGCTGTAATTGCTTTTATCGCAGGTAGTGAATTATTCATCAAAGAGCTTCGATCCAGACTCAGCCCTATCATGATGAATACGTTTGGTGTTGTTATAGCAGGTATTATCATCATCAGTTTCGCCGTCTTTTTACTCACTGAGCTATTTCCGTTTGCACAAGGTATGGATGTAACAAGTCGTGCAGCTGTTGCTATCTTAGGTAGTACCATTTTGCTTGCCCTTTCGCCTCCATCAACGATTGCAGTTATGCAAGAAGTTCGCGCACGCGGTCCATTCAGCAAAACGGTTCTGAGCATGACAGTGGTCATGGATGTTGTTGTCATTGTGTTGTTTGCAGTTGTATCGGCCCTTGCCGCTTCATTATTAGAAGCCAGTGCACAACTAGAACTTCTCTTCGTCGTGCAGTTATTCGTTGACCTCTTTGTTGCGGTTATCGGGGGCGTTGTAATTGGATTTACGATATCGCGTATACTTAGTACCAATCTTCATAAATGGTTAAAAGTTATCAGCATATTGATCGTAGGAACATCGGTTTTTGCTGGTTCATCAGAAGCAACCGCCATTACAAAATCTCTTGGATTTGAAATCCATTTAGAAGCTCTATTAATTTGTATGATTGCTGGATTCTATGTCACAAACGTCTCCGATCACCGTCGCCAGTTTGAGCATTTATTGCGCGACATCAGTCCTTCTGTGTATGTTGCTTTTTTCACATTGACAGGTATCGATATCAAACTTGATATCCTGTTAGGCACAATCGGGATTGCTGTCATTTTATTTGCTGTCCGCATTTTCAGCATTATGATAGGCTCTTTTATGGGTGGATATCTTGCGAGAGAAGACAAAGTACTGAAGCGATATGCTTGGATGGGACTTATCACACAAGCAGGTATTGCACTCGGTCTAGCGCGCGAAGTTATAGGAGATTTCCCAATGTTGGGCAATTCGTTTGCAACAATGATTGTCTCTGTGGTTGTCCTCAACGAGATTTTTGGTCCACTCTTTCTAAAGTTTGTACTCCATCGTGTAGGAGAAAGTCATATGCCAGCCGAGTCTGAACCAGATACAGATCGTGATGTGGTCATTTTTGGTGTTGAAGGTCAGTCCATTGCACTTTCTCGACAGTTACAACTTAGTGGTTGGAATGTCAATTTAGCCGATGATAATGAATATCATTCCCTAGATAATCGAGACAAAGCCATCAATTATGTTCTCTTTAATAAAACCGATCAAAATACTATTAAACAATTACTGAATCCACAAACAGATGCAATTGTTGCTATGCTCAATAATGATGATGCGAACTTCGAAGTCTGCCAGATTGCATATGAAGAATTCGGCATTCGGCGGATTGTGGTTCGCCTCAACGATATTTCCAACGCATTCAAGTTTGACCAATTCAACGCAATCGTCATAGATACAGCTTCCGCACTGGTCAACTTAATGAATCAAGCTGTGCGCGCACCACAATCAACAGCTCTGATGATGCATCAAGATTCAGAGTTTGATATTGTTCAGATCACCGTTACCGAAAGTGATTGGGACGGAATACATTTACGTGACTTACGCCTACCTTCTGATGTACTTATCTTGGAGATCAATCGTCAGGGATCAAGTATTGTTCCGAATGGGAATTCTGTCATACGCCATCAAGACGAGGTAACTTTGATTGGACGACCAACAAGCCTCAGTAAAGTTACACTCAAGCTTGGATATTAATAAAGGTTGCTGATAACGTCTTCAATGCTACATCATTTTTCGGTGTATTTATCATATGATGTAGCATTCAAGTAATAAACATGGCAATTAATAATGATAAGTTCAAAATCATATATAATAAAAAGTGTGTAGTAGATTATTAACCATGTAAATGAGAGATAAAAAAGAGGGCATTTTTTACGATGCCCATCTTAAAGTATCCAGATTAAATTTTGATAGAATACATAGCCAAAACCTTTAAACAAGAGCAAAAAAATGCGCGATCATCGACGTAGAAAATGTGATAATCACCCCAAGCACTATCGGAAGCACAGTCGCAACAAATGTCCACTTCTTATTCTTGGTCTCGTTCCAGATTGTCAAAATAGTCGTACTACATGGATTGTGAAGCAAACTAAACAGCATTAAATTAACTGCTGTGAGCATCGTCCAACCACCCACTTGCGTCAGTACGGTATACACTTGCGACTGATCCAATTCCAACATCACACCGGGTTGCGCACCCGCAATATTATTGCCAAGGGTTAATGTAAGCATCAAGATGGTTGGAATAACAATTTCATTCGCAGGGATTGCAACAATATAAGCAACGATAATAACCCCATTTAAACCAAGCAGTAGCCCTAGTGGATTGAAAAAATTAACGAGATGTCCCGCAATACTCAAATCCCCAATCATGATATTACTAATTAACCAGATCACCGCACCAGCTGGTGCCGCCATCCATATTGCTCGCCACAACACAATTAATGTACGATCAATGATTGAAGTATATATTGTACGCATAATTTGTGGTGGACGATACGGTGGCAATTCTAAGCTGAAGACTGATGTTTCACCTTGCAGCCAAGTTTTGGATAATCCCCATGATACAAGTAGAGTCATCACAATTCCGAGTACAGCAATCGTCACTACACTCATCGCGGCAAAGAAGCTCGCCAACGCTGGTGGCGCTGTTGCACCAATAAATATCGTCCCCATGAGAATCAATGTCGGCCATCGACCATTACAAATACTAAAATTATTGGTGATGATCGCAACTAATCGTTCTCGAGGGCTATCAATAATGCGTGTCGAGATAACCCCTGCCGCATTGCACCCATAACCCATCATCATCGACAGTGACTGCTTACCATGTGCCCCTGCCCTCGCAAATAATCGGTCAAGATTAAATGCAACGCGAGGCAAATATCCGAAGTCCTCCAATAATGTGAATAGTGGGAAGAAAATAGCCATTGGCGGTAACATCACTGCAATCACCCATGCTGTCGCTAAATAGACTCCATCGATTAGAAAACCAGATAGCCAAACAGGCAGACTGATTAAGGTCGCAAAATTATGTAACAGGTTGTATACCGTACCCAATAGAAATTCACCAAGTAAGGCTGACGGGATATTCGCGCCAGTGATCGTAATCCAAAACACAGCAAAGAACATCAGCCCCATCATCAAGAAACCACCAATTGGATGTGTCAGTGCTTGATCTAAAACCCGATCAAATGTCATTTTCGTTTTTTTGGAATCGTAGGTAACACTCGTATCTGTAATCTGGGTAGCATTAGAATAAATAGCTTCCATAAGTTTTGCACGATAATCATCACCTAATTCAGAGCGTAATTGTTTGGCAGTTTTTAGAATATCAACAGTGTCGTTCATGAGATCGCCTCTACCGGATAGATATAATCAATTGAAAGGGAACGATTGGCTTGTGTCAGAACTCCTAGTCGATTCTCACGGATTGCTTCCTCAATGCTGGCATCCCCATCAAGCAGACGCAAGGCTACCCATCGAGCATTTGGCAAATCAGGATATTGTTGCTCAATGATCGCTGTCATCTTATTCAGAACTTGTTCTAGCTTAGGATCATTTTGTCGAATCCGATATGGACGCAGTTGATATTCCCCATTTACGACATTTTCAATTGCTTGCAATAGCTCAGGAACACCCTGCCCTTTTCTAGCAACCATCGGAATAACAGGTACACCAAGCGTTCGGGCTAAATGTCGTTCGTCTACTTCAATTCCGTGCCGTTTGGCTTCATCTAGCAGGTTCAATGCAACAACCACATGATCGGTAATTTCCAAAATTTGTATTACAAGATTGAGGTTACGCTCAATACGGGTCGCATCGACAACGGCGACCGTCACACTGGGTTGACCAAATAAAATAAAGTCACGCGCGACTTCTTCGTCAACACTGGTCGATAATAAGGAATACGTACCGGGCAGATCAACCAATTTATAAGTTTTGTTATTAAAATTAAAACCGCCTTCTGCACGAGTCACTGTTTTTCCAGGCCAGTTGCCAACATGTTGCCGTAACCCAGTCAAGGTATTAAACACAGTACTTTTACCTGTATTGGGGTTGCCAGCGAGGGCAATAACGTAATCTGCATCGTCGGTATTAACACCCATTTTCTTTAACTGTGAAGCATTAAATGCTGGACAAGTTTCACAGGCAGGAGTTGCGTGCGCTGTCATTGTTATTTTCCTTCCGTGCGTTCAATTTCTATCTGACGGGCTTGCTCGCGTCGTAAAGCAATTAATGTTTCACGAACGCGATAGGCAGTTGGGTCTCCGAGTGGACTTACTAATTCCGCTTGGATATGTGTTCCCGGTAAAATGCCAAGATCCATGAGTCTGATATGATTGCTTCCTGTATGACTCAATTTTGTAACAATTGCATGTTCACCTTTTTTAAGTTCATCGAGTGTCATAATTATCTCTGAATTCTCTTAATTTAACGTATCTTATTATTATTTTAGACAAATCTAAATATTTTAACAAGTCACATTATCATCATTTTTCAAGGTAATTTATCATCTATACAAATCATCTATATGGAGGTTAAGAAAATTATGAGTCAGTTAACGTGCAGTTTATGCACTTCTTTAGCTGTGTCAATACTGTTACAATAGCTATAAATAGAGGTAATTTATCAATCTACATGAGGTGTAACTTGCTCAATACCCGTAATGATATTCGTAATATCGCTATTATCGCACATGTCGATCATGGCAAAACGACTCTCGTCGATGGAATGCTTAAACAATCCAACGTCTTCCGTGAAGGTGCTGCAACGGTTGAACGTATCCTTGATTCTAACGCGCTTGAAAAAGAACGTGGTATCACTATCCTTGCAAAAAACACTGCTATTACATGGAATGGCGTAAAAATTAACATCGTTGATACACCCGGTCACTCTGACTTTGGTGGTGAAGTTGAGCGTGTGCTTAATATGGTTGATGGCGCACTTCTGTTAATCGATGCTGTTGAAGGACCAATGCCCCAAACGCGGTTTGTTCTGCGTAAAGCACTTGAATTGGGTCTCCGCGTTATTGTCGTAATCAATAAAGTTGACCGCCCTCATGCACGATTGAATGAAGCTCTTGACGAAACATTCGACCTGTTTGTTGAACTCGGTGCAACCGACGAACAAGCAGATTTTCCGGTTGTATATGCAATTGGTTTAACTGGTGTTGCAGGGCTCGACCCTGACGACATCTCGGAAAATTTAACACCCTTGTTCGATATGATTCTCGACGAGATACCAGCACCAACTATCGAGGCAGATCAACCTGCTAAACTGCTTGTAACTACGCTTGAATACGATACCTATAAAGGTCAAATAGGAGTTGGTAGACTGCGCTCTGGTAAACTGACCAAAGGCATGAACGTTGTTCGTATCACCCCTGAGGGCGAGCGTATTAAAGGTAAATTGGATTATCTATTTACCTATCACAATCTCGAAAAACAAGAAGTAGAAGAAGTAGAAGCCGGCGACATTGTTGCATTCGGTGGTATGGATAACATCTATATCAGCGACACAATTGCAGACCCATCTGTCGAAGAAGGTCTACCAGTCATTACTGTCGAAGAACCTACAGTTCGTATGACTTTTGGTGTAAATACCTCCCCCTTTGCAGGTTTGGAAGGCAAAGAAGGTTTAGGAACATCCCGTCGTTTACGTGAACGCCTCTTTAATGAGAAACGTAGTAATGTTGCGCTTCGGGTTGAAGACGGTGAATCTGCCGAACGCTTCATTGTGAGTGGACGCGGTGAACTCCACCTCGGCATCCTCATCGAAACAATGCGCCGTGAAGGCTATGAATTTGAGGTCAGCAAACCAGAGGTTATCTATAAAACTGACCCAGATACAGGTAAAACACTAGAACCAATCGAAGAAGTGCATATTGAAGTTGCTGATGATGCCGCCGGTACAGTGCTTGAATTAATGGGAGCGCGTAAAGGTGAAATGACCAATATGACATCCGAAAATGGAACGACATTCCTAACGTATGTTGTACCGACACGCTTTTTGATTGGATTCCAATCACACTTTGTCCGAGCAACAAGCGGTATGGGACAATTCAACACGTTATTTCTCAATTACGCACCACTTCTAAAAGCACAACCACCTACCCGCCAATTCGGTAGCCTCGTTGCAATGGAACAAGGTACTGCAATGGCATATGCAATGACACATTTACAATCACGTGGGACATTCTTTATCGAGCCACAAACTGAGGTATATATGGGTATGGTTGTCGGTGAAAGTATCCGTCCCGGCGATCTCGATATGAATGTCAACAAAACCAAAAATCTGACGAAAGTCCGCACCAAAAACTATGCTGACGATGTACGTTTAAAAACACCACGAAGTTTAAGTCTCGATGACTATATCGAATTTCTGGCGAATGACGAGCTCCTCGAAGTAACACCATCAAGTTTGCGGATTCGTAAACGGGTTCTCGATCCAAATCAACGTCAGAAAGACCGTAAACAACAAGAAAAAATGCTAGAATAAGCAACATTTCCCACCATCATTCGGTTATCGTTTCGGCCAAGTATCTGTCAAACGATAACCGAATTGCCATGGATCTGCTGGATCAACCATTAATTGATGTGTCCCTGTAATCCATGCTCGACCTCGTATCGTCGGTACAATCGCCGTAACATCCCCAAGTTGAGCCGTCTCCATAATATGACAATCAAAACGCGACCCAATAATCGAATGACCAATAAAATGATCTCCAACTTGCATCTCACCCCGTGCATGAAGAACAGCCATCCGCGCAGAACAGCCTGTACCACATGGCGAACGATCTAATTTACCGGGGTCAATCGCAACAGTGCTTCGTCCGATCAAACTGCCATCGAGGCGTTCTATCGGACGTGTAAATTGGCAAAATGAAATTTTATTCCATTCTTGATGCACAGGATGTCGAAAGCCAATCTGTTCATTGGCGGCTTTCGTAATTTTTGCACCCAATTGAGCTAATTCAAGAGCTTCTTCGGGCACAATTTCAAATCCCAGTGATATCGCATCCACCAAAACAAAGCTATCGCCACCATAAGCAACATCTACTTTTAGCAACCCCAAGCCTGCTACATCTAGGTCTACATCCAGTTTATAAACAAACGACGGTACATTTTGCACCTCGATACTCTGTGCTTTTCCCTCTCCACAATAGGCTTTAACATGAACTAAGCCTGCTGGAGCTTCTAAGTAAAACTGCGTCTCTGGCTCGCGCATCTCGATCATACCGGTATCCAGCAAAACCGTCGCAACACAAATCGAGTTAGACCCAGACATAGGTGGCGTGTGTTCGGGCTCCATTATGATAAAGCCATAAGCGGCATCAGGGTGTTTTGGCGGAACAAGTAAATTAATATGCTTAAATACGCCACCGCGTGGTTCATTTAACACAAATTGACGTAGCGATTGATCATGTTCAATCCACAATGCTTGCTCCCAAACCGTATCACCCTGCGGAATAGGAACTCCTCCCACAATGACATTGCCAACTTCGCCTTCTGCATGGCACGATACTATATGAATAACTTTTGATGTTCTCATTAATTAATCCTAAAATTTATTTTATAGATAAGCGAGCTTTCTCTGAATGTTGCGTATATCTTAAGCGAGATTTTAGCGTAAGATTAGGCTTCTGATGAGTCTATAGTGGGATGAATTGAAACTTATCAAGATATTTCTTTTTCCATTTTTACAACATTTTTATTACTCATGATAATTGTTATCCCAATACATCCCGTAACCGATTTTGGGATAACCCCACCTCCCCTACTGACTGTTGCACCCACTCTTAAACTGCGGTATAATGTTACAGTATCTATACTGTGCAAAATTTTGAAGGGTTTTCATTTATGTCTCAAGATCACCGTCCGCGTTCAGAAACACGTCAAATGATGATTAACCTTGTCGCCACAAGTGACCGTCCAATGACCCGAACACAAATAGTCAGTGGACTCAATAGAAAAAAGACACCTCATCTAATTGATATGATGGATAAGTTAGTCGAAGATAGTATCTTTAGCCGAGATGTTGTTACTTTTCATAATGGGGTAACTGGATATGTTTATTCACTCGCCAAAGAATACGTTCAAGAATAGAGAGATTTATCATGAAAATTATCACCTTATTGAACGAAAAGGGCGGGGTAGGTAAGACAACCGTTGCGACACATATTGCCGCAGGTTTAGCGATTCGCGGTAAACGGGTCATTCTTGTCGATGCTGACCCACAAGGACATGCAACGATTGCCTTTGGATTACCAAAAGAACCCGGCTTTTATGACTTAATAGTCCGTAATGCTCCGTTTCAGGATGTATTGCGACCTGTTCCACCAGAACGTTTTACTGTTCCAGATAATGCGTCTAGCACCAAAGGACAACTTCTATTAGTTCCCTCAAATATAGAAACACGAAGCATCGCTGGTAATATCAGTGACGCTTTCACAGTTATTAAGAGATTCAATCAATTACGCAACGCCATTGATTATGTTGTGTTCGACACATCACCAACACCATCACTTTTGCACTCATCAATTTATATGGCAACGGACGGCATCATCTATCCGACCAAGTGTGAGGCATGGAGTTTTGATGGTTTGCGTGAGAGCTTTAATCATAAAGATCAATTTAGTCCAATTCGTCAACAATATAATTTAAGTGAGATTCGCGTCCTTGGTATCGTTCCAACCATGTATCGTGGCAAGACCTTAGAACATCAAGATAATTTACACCGATTACAAGAGACCTTCGGCGATCTAGTCTGGAAGCCTTTACCTGTTCGCACCATTTGGGCAGAAGTTGCAAGTGCACGGCGTACTGTTTTTTCACTCGCACCGGGTACAGCCACCGAAGCCGATGCATGGGGTCTAATCGATCAGTTGGAGGCACAACTCTATGAGCAGTCGTAATCGCCGCAAACAGATAGAAGAAGAAGCAAATCTATTAAACGCAAACCCAAATTCACTCGATCCCAAAACAGTCGATGCAATTGGATTTGGTCTAGGTGAATTGGCATTGGATATTGCGGCAGCAGATGCCGAGTACCAAGCGATTGAAGCGATCAGCCTTTACAACATTGTGCCCAACGTTACCCAACCAAGGTATACCATTCCCCATAGCTTGACAGATATATATACTGTCCACTCTGATAATATCATTGATATTTTTCAGCGTTGGATAGAAGAAGTTAAGTTAGAACGTGCTCAAGGCGAATTTGATATTACCAGTTATCTGTTGGGTGAAAATACATCACGTGGTGAACAAGCCGAAAAACCCGATGAAGAACTAACATCAATTTCAACCAGTCCACCTTCCAATATCGAAAAATCGTTGATGAAAATTGTTGACCTCGCCGCCAGTATTCGACGCGATGGATTAACAAATCCGATTAGTGTCGTGCGACGTGGTAATAATTATGAATTAGAAACCGGAGAGCGGCGTTGGCTAGCCTATCATTTATTGCATTGGAAATTTGGTGAGAATGATCTTTTACCCAATAATAAGCAACGCAATTGGTCACGTATCCCTGCTCGCATCGTCAAAGAAGTTGATATTTGGCGGCAAGCTAGCGAAAATAATGCCCGCGATAATCTGAATGCCATCAGTAAAGCACGTCAGTTAGCATTACTTTTAATGGACTTGCATGGCTGGGATAATTTTGTTCCTTTTGATAAATTTGAACATGAACAAGATTTTTATTCACAAGTTGCGGATGGTAATGAATGGCGTATTCCGCGGGGTCATGGTGAGCAATTACTTAATGCGATGGGATTATCGGATGCAAGCCAATTGCGTCAATATCGTGCGTTATTACGATTACCATTTGATATTTGGTGTAAGGCTGATGATGAAAATTTGACTGAAGGTGAACTCCGAAAAATCCAAAATCAATCCTTTACCGTTACACCTGTAACGGTATCCTCTGGAAAAGATCAAATCGATCCGCTCATAAAACTAGCAACTGATGCTGACCAATGGCGGAAAAAAATTCGTAAGCAGATGAGTACGACGGATTACAGTGCTCGCCAAGAGCTAAAAATCCTCGTTGAAGAGGAGATCGAACAACTCCGTCAACTGATGGATGAATTAGATAGCTAAATAAATATGGGCAATAACATGATACGAATAGTCGTTAAATAGGGGCACATTCATGAATGTGTCTTTTTATTTTTTGCATCATACCGTTACACGTGTAACGGTATAAACTCATTTTTATCATTTCTCAGTGATTGTCTCACATCAAGTAGATAGTCAATTGAAAATGAATTTTTATAATAATTATCATCCGCGTGTCTGCCACTTCATGCTCTCTGTGACAAGATATTGATTCTAAACACAAACCATCATTATCTCCTAAAACAATCATATCTGAGCGTTTAATTTATCATTATCAAGCTATACCGTTACACCTGTAACGGTATAAACTCATTTTCAACAATTTCCTCATGCCCATAGCGTTACACAAGTAACGGTATCTTCAAAAGCGGCTAAATTTGGGGTTTTTGAATGATGATGATAAACGATATTAAAGATGGAGGAAATCAGTAAAAATCAGCGGTTTTAATGAATTGAGAGGATATTTTAGTCCAATGCAGAAAGTAAGAACTTCATCGCTGACGGAAGTTCATTAAAGTTAACAGCATGACGCGCCAATGCATACCATGTTTCCGTATGCAAATCTAACAACGCAAGATAGACATTTCCATTGCCAAATTCCTTGAGCATTCTATAAGCGATACCCCGTTTTGCAGGTCGATGAACCCGATTGCCGTCCTCATCAAACGCATACAAATAACTAGTAATAGTCTCGGCAACATCATCCTTGGCAATATAATTAATGACAGAATCGAAGTGGAGTTTCATATTCAAGTAACGCACCTGACTGACCCGTTTTTTAACATGGTGCATCAAGTTATTCACAACTTGACTTAGCTTAGGTCGATCATCCACACAAGAGCGAAACGCTTGAAGTTTTACGAAATGGGATGGTGTCATCGCATGCCATACAACCGTTTCAGCGGAATCTAGCTTCTTACCTAATGTCAATTTAGAGGGTTTTTGAATACTAACAGTCACAGATGTCGGATGTGATTTTAGAAGTTGTGAGCCAATATGTCGCCAAGCAGGATACCGTCTCCCGTCCTCAGTTTCTAGCCAAAAGCCATTTGTGGCGTTTTTAGTAATTTTACTATGCCGTTTGGGTAATGTGTCGAGATTTGATTTTGAGAGCGTAAAAAACCCCAAATTTTGCGTTATTTGCACATTTAATTCGAGGTTGTAACGTTGAACTGTTCTTACATCAACACCAATTCGTTGCGCCAGCCACCATAAAGGCACTTGTGGCGCAATGCGTTTAATGAATTCTCGATGCAACGCTAATCGATATGCATGAGCGCTTTTTACGTCATTTACAGTAATCACATCTGATGGACTCCACTTCACGTTCAGCACATCCAGTAAATGGGAAACCGAGGGCACTTCAAATAACACTTTTATTGGTCTACCGCGCTCACAAAATTTAAGTCCCCTATTGTCGGGGTATTCTACATGTCTTCTAACAATAATATCTTGGTCATTGAACTTAGAAAATTTACCAGTGAGTGCTTGCATTACACTTTTACGATTTAGACCATATTTTTGACAGAGCTTGATTGCATCAGACATTGAAAATCGCATTTTCGTTGTCCACTTTGCTAGACGGAAAATATCCAATAACCGAGCAACTACTGTTGAATGTTTTAAAAGTGTTTCTCGAATGGTATTTGGCATCCCTGAAGCTGGAATATGATTAGTTATCGAAGCATTAAATGCACTGTGGATTGTTCGTTTTGCTTCTCGGAAACGCTCTTGAGGGGTTTCTGGTTTATGATTATTTGGCTTTGGCTGATTAACATGATGCAAAATAAGTAATTCTTCAGTGTGTAATTTAGCAATGGAATGGTCACGTGCTATCGATGCTGTTCTATAAAGAGCATTATTGCGTCCCAACTGGGGTACGAGTGTATCATAAATGGAAATAAGATCGATTTGTGTTTTGGTTTGAATATTTGGTGTAATGTCAGTACGTATTCGAGTATTGATCTGAAAATAATTGAGTAAAGTGTCAACTTCGTTTGGTAATAATACTCGGTGTGTATTAAAATTTAGAATCCTATATTGATGTTCATCTATGATAGAAGGTGATGCGATGACATAAGATTTTTCGGCTTTGATATCACCACCATCGAAGTGATGACTTTCCACATACTGGTGTGTTTCAAAGTAAAGATGATAGCCTCGTCGTGTTTTTACAGTAAAGGTATCTGCATACAGCGGGTGATCTTTGCGAAATCGCATGTATGTAAAGTGATCATCGAAATCAATGACAAATAAGTTTGAAATTTGACCACAGACAATTCCAATAGCAGTGATATTTTGTGTAAACCATGACGAAATTTCATAGGGCTTGGCTAGACGCTTCTGAAATTTACCCCATTGGGTGGCTGGTTTTTTAGGTTGAGTTGGATAATTGTCACCATGCACTGGAATAACTGAAAACCCTTGTCTAATAAGGGATTGGGCAGTCTGTAATAGTTCCTGGTGATGAGAAAGTACTATATTTTTCATAAGCAAATTTATTTTTTTCGATGAAAACTATTGCGTTTACTGCACAAATTCGGTACTATAAATGTGTTGATGAAAATGCTAGAGAGACAAATCAAAGCACACATCAGCAGCATCAAATTGATTACTGCGTGTATTCAAGAGACCGAAATGGACTGAGACCAATAGGTTTCTATACGCTAAACTATAGGTAGTTGTGATGAGAGGGGCGCCAGCCCCTTTTCACTTTATTGCGAAAACTGTAATACACCTCATTAAGAAAGTTTTATTGAAACACAAAACAATCTCAATCATTAAAGAAAGAAACTTTCTACTGAATTAAGGGTGACATTTACCACAGTATATGATACAATATCAGTAGAGTTTTTTAACTTTGACTTCCCTACTGGCGCAGGGATTTCAATCAAAGGCGAACCATTGGTTCGTTTTTTGTTTCCTTCGTATATCAATACAGTTTACTCTATTTTTTTTCAAAAAGCAACTAATTCTTTGAAATTTGTGATAATTGTGTTTTAATGACGTAAGATGAAAAATTATAGGACTTACAAAGTCGTTAGAAACAAATGTTCTATCGCTCTCCTCTTCTAAATAGTTTCGATTAATTCAAGGAAATTGAAAACAT
>Ga0070728_10002736_pt1 | contig 21025 bp, 17 predicted proteins | sample tdDd471_FD_66723 | JGI IMG/M metagenome (GOLD analysis project Ga0070728, IMG submission 66723) | Marine sediment microbial communities from the Atlantic coast under amendment with organic carbon and nitrate - tdDd47.1 | ecosystem: Environmental > Aquatic > Marine > Coastal > Sediment | place... | reverse complement strand
CTGCAACAGGTGTAAGCGAAGGTGAAATGGGTCACTGCCAGATGTTTGAATTGCATTTCCATCCGCCTGGTGAAATTCCCTCTTTTTCGAATGAAAAAGACATTGACTCCCTTGGCGGATATTCCTTCGCCATTTCCGGCAATGCAGAAAAGAATGGTGAAGAGATTGCCTTTGCAGGACACCTTACCATTCCAGATGAAGGCACCATGCGCATTGTGGAGAGTATTCCTGCTGATGTCGTGCTGGATGGGCGTTCCGGTCTTGCGCTAGTGCAGATTCATATTGACCAACAACTTACCAATCTGGATTTTTCTTCCATCGTTGATGAGTCGGGTGCATGTCTGGAAGATGCGGGAGATGGTGTTTGCCAAATCGGTGAAGACAGTCAAGCATATCTGGCGTGGCTGTATGGTGTGCGTTCGCGTGAATCATATAGTTTGCAATGGCAGGAGTAAAGGGAAGACTATCATGAAACATTATAGAATGAGTTCTAGTTTGGTATCAATCGCAGTGTTTCTTTCACTGGCATTTGCCCTTGGCTGCACCAGTGAAGATGTCGCAGGAGAAGGAAGTCTTCGACTGCAGGCCGGTGGAGGCAAGGCACTTGAAACCGGCTTTCCATATACTGAAGGTGGAGTGGAGTATGCTTTTGTGGACGGCTGGTCATTGCAGTTCACCCATTACATTACAGTCATTGGTGATGTAAAGCTAACTGATCCAGATGACGGATCGGTTGCAGGCTTTTGGGACGGCCCAGCCATTATTGACTTGAAAAAAGGAAGTGGAAGCAATCTTGAGGTTGTAACACTGGAGGGGCTGCCCGCAAAAAGGCTCGATCTCCAGTTCCGCTTTTTCGAGGCCACCGCAAAGGCCGAAAACCGAAACGCTGATATGAACATCGTCGAGGAAATGATCGCCGAAGGCTATTCGTACTGGATCGAAGGGGATGCCAGCAAGGATGGTGAGACGGTGCATTTTCTTCTGCGATTGAAGACTCCCACCCTTTACACCGATTGCATTAACGGTAAAGATCAGACCAAGGGTATTGCTATTGAAGCGAACAAGACCATTGGAGCATTAATTTACGCTCATGCGCTGCATCTCTTCTGGGATACGCTTGCAGCAGGGGACGAATCTCTGCGCTTTGATGCCTTTGCTGCCGTGGCGGACTCCGAAGGTGAGTCGGATACGGTGACAGAGAGCGAACTGGTTTATCAGGATCTGACAGACTTACAAGACGAAAACGGCGACCCCTTGCGCGATGAAGACGGCTCCCGTGTTTTTTACAACACTGGAAGTGCACTACCGCAAGACAGCCTGACACTGAAAACCTTTGTTGAGTATGCTGCGCGATATGGGGTGCATTTTAACGGAGTGGGCCTCTGCCTGTCGGAGACTGAATAATGTATGATTATGCAAGTGAAAACGGAAAAAGTAATAAGGATAAGCAGAGTGTCCAAGCTGTGTTTACATTGCTGATGTTCGCCTTGCTGTGCTTTTGCAACAATGATGCTTTACTGGCAGAGGAGCTTGAAAGCGTTGGTCTTGATTCTCCTGACACTGAAATTCAGGATGATCAGACGCAAATACTTAGCCAGCCAGATATAGCCCAAACGGACGACGAATCTTCACCGGAAAGGTTGGAAGAAGATAAATCCAAGCTCACTGAAGATGATGAAGAAAACAGCGAAATAATTATCGAGATGGATCCAGAACCAGAATTAGAGGAAGAAGAATTTCGACCTCTGGATGATGATTCTTATATGCTGGAAGAAGTCAGAGTATTCGGTCAGCAGCGTGACTCGACCGTCTCGGCCTCCAAGTATGAATTAAAAATTGGCAATCTGCACATTGTACCGCGAAAAAACGCCACCGAACATCTGATGTTGGCACCGGGCGTGCTTACCGCCAATCACGGTGGAGAAGGTCACGCCCAGGAGACCTACATGCGTGGTTTCGCCGCAAAGGAAGGTCAGGATATCGAGTACACCCTTGGTGGAGCGCCACTAAATGAAGTCAGCAATCCCCACGGCCATGGCTATGCCGATCTGCTGTTTATACCTCCCGAACTGGTAATGACAGTAAAAATTCTGGAGGGCCCCTTTGATCCTGAACAGGGAGATTTCGCTTTTGCTGGCTCGGCAGATTATCAGTTGGGGGTGCCGGAGCGTGGATCATATGCCAAATATGGATACGGGAGCCACAATTCTCAACGCACCTTGTTTCTGATAGCCCCGGAAGAGTTGGACAGTGAGAGTTTTGCAGCATTCGAATATTATCAAACCGATGGTTTTGGACCCAATCGTTCAGCCAAGCGCGCCACTGCACTTGGGCAATATGCCCACGAGGTTGAAGATTCAGATTTCAAGTTTGTCCTTGGAATTTACGGTTACATGGCTCGCTACGACCAAGCCGGGATAGTGCGGGAAGACGATTACAACGCAGGACGTATGGGCTTTTTCAATACCTACGATTCGAATCAGGGCGGGGAGAGCAACCGTATTCTGTTCACCTTTCGCACTGAAATTGGTCCAAAGGATTCCCGTTTTAAGCAGGTGGCCTTTCTGGGCTGGCGTACCATGCGTCTTCGAACCAATTTTACCGGCTGGCTTCTGGACGACCTTACTGACGGTGACGGCAATTATGTGGCAACAGAGCAGCGTGGTGACGGAACAGAGATGCGCTACAGTGTGCTCACTGCCGGATCCCGCGGGGATTATACCTACAAGCCAAATCTGCTTGGCCACAAGCAAGCCTTGAGTTTCGGCTACGCTTTGCGCTTTGATCAGGGTGACACCAGCCAAAGGCTACTACGTGCGGTAACGGCTATCCCGTACAAACGGGTTTTCGATAACTCGTTCACGATACTCAATATTGCAGGATGGGCCCGTCTGCATTTTCGCCCCTGTCAGTGGTTTGCGCTAAAGGGTGGTGTAAGGGTCGACGCATTTTCCTTTGGAGTTACAGATAACAATCAGCCGGAAGTTGATCGCGAAGGAGTTAGAGATCCCAGTCAGACCAGCCAATCGCTGGGTTATGCAGTAAATCCAAGGGTAACACTTGATTTCCGCTTGCACAAGGGTTTGCACTTGCTGGGAAGTTATGGTCAAGGAACGCGCTCTACTGAAGCAATGGCACTATCAGATAACGAAACGGCCCCCTTTGCCAAGGCCCATTCCGCCGAAGGAGGGTTGAGCTACCGTTTCGGAAGACCGGGAGATGACTTCTCCGTAAGCGCACAGACAAGCTATGTCTACACCCACATTACTGAGGACATGCTCTTTTCAGAAACCGATGGACGCAATATTCCGATTGGAGCTTCAGACCGTCATGCCGGACTGATGGGTTTGCGTTTCATGGTGGGCAACTGGTTTGACTGCCTGCTAAATGTTGGCTATGCCCATGCTACCCTCGCAGATACGGGCGAGTTGATTCCTTACGTGCCGGAATGGATCATACGACTGGATGTGGCGGTTCATGGCCAGATCAGCAACTGGGAGCTTGCCGGGGTGCTGGTCACTGGGTGTGTAGGACTAGGTTTCACGTATGTACCTGGGAGACCGCTGCCACTCAAACAAACTGGTGATCCCATGTATTTGATGAATCTTGGCGGCGAAATACGACTTTACCATTTTTCTCTTGGTATCGAGATGCGCAACTTGTTTGACCTGCGCTATCGCCAATCGGAATACCACTACGCAAGCAACTTTGAATCACCGGATGCCATTCCCTCAAAGGTTTCTGAGCGACATTTCGTGGCAGGGGAACCCTTTTTTGCCATGGGAACCATCACCTGGCATATCGAAGACATGATTCGGGGCTTCATGCCGGAATCTAACAGTACAAGAGAGTGATCATTCATCGAAAGAGTGGATGCGTGGTTTGGTAAAAGTGCTGGAACAGGGTTTGCTGTCAGCGACTTGTCAGAACATGAAAGAGATCGCTCAGGCATTCTTGTTATGGCAATTTTGGCGAGAAGAGACTGTTATAAATGCCGGAACAAATTCAAAATCAGACTTCTCAACAGCATTTGTTAATTTTCCGGGATGACTAACAAGTTATCCATCCTGCAAAAAAATCGCTGTTATCTGAAGTTTCTATTCATCTTTAGCTCTAACCTTGATTGTCAGTTTACAAGGTCGGATACGGTGTGTCCGACAATCAATTGTGTAGGATTAGAATTTAATCCTACCTACCCGGCTACCGAGATGGAGTATGCTTCTAGCATGGTTCTAAGCAATCCTGCCCTGATAGTATTTAGCATTGTTCAGGTTAGAAACCTTAACGGAAATATCAAGGAACAAGGTGGAACTTTGCTCTAACACCTGATGACTCAGAAAATTAGAATAGAAATCTACTAGCTGACTTGTAATAAATCGAATAAGCTGCTTTTGGGCACATTTTGGTATCTTTACACATTTGAATGAAATGTTCATCCGATGTTCCTTCGCAGTTTAGAGCATTGCAATTAAACCACGACCAACAATAATCTACTTCAATATTTGTACAAAATATTCTATTATATGAACTCCTACCATCTTCCTGTACTAGTTTTACCATAGCATAACAATATATGCGATTTCGGTTGTAATCTGTTAAGTTTATATCACAGAGACCTGAATTTTGGGGTTCTACATATTGATTTTTACACTCCCTGTAAGTTTTACACTCTTCCGATTCTTCCAGTGAGCAAATGTTGTTGGCTACGGATTTTACACATGCTTCTCTGAGAGATAATTCACACTCTACAGAAAAACTCTCGCTTTGAGCACAGATTTCGCTTTCTTCTGCAATTAATCCATCCTGGGTTTCGACAGTGTTTTCACAGTCAGTCATTGCTGCTGCATTGTTTAAAAGTTCTTCTTCCCAGTTGCACAGGGTCAGTTTGTCATCGTTGTCAAGTGATGATAGTTTCGCTGTTTTATCGAGGCCGGAAGAATCATTGGTGTCACTTGATCCACATTTTATGAAACAGAAGGAACACAAAATTACAAAAGCTATAATTAAACAGTGAATACTGCAAGTCGATTTCATCTGTAAACTCCCGGGATTATGCTGGACTAAAATTTTATTACTACCCAATATCACAATCGGAAATCTATTTTTAAACTTTACGGAATTTATAGAAAATAAGTAGTATAGCAGGGCGGATAAGGTGTTATCCGACATCTGGCGTATACAGCAAGTTCATTTTGTCGTACGGGTTGGTTCAAGGTTCCTACCTTGAACCTTAACATTTTCGATCAGGGTTCATACCCTGATTTATCACTTTCCTCAATTCCACCATTCCCGCATTAGCAGGATTATTCAGGACCAGGGTGGGAACCCTGCTCCAACACGTATCAATTGGTGGCTTTGATGATTTGCTCATTTGTTTTTCCTTACGAGTATAAAGTGTCGGGTAACTCGTTGTCCGACAGCTCGTGTAATCTGTTAACCATGTGCCCGATCTAAAATGTTACCTATGTACCACTTGCACATCGTGCCAAAAGGCACGAGGGAGAGGTCTTTCATACCATAAAAAAAGATGGGCAACAAGTTACCCATCCTACAAGAAAATTTCGCTGTAATCTGAAGTTTCTATTCGTCTTTAGCTCTTACCTTTATTGTCAGATCCTTCAACTGTGCATCGTCAACGGTTGACGGGGCATCCGACATCAGGCAGTTTCCCTGAGTGGTTTTGGGGAAGGCAATAACGTCTCTGATGGATTCGGTTTGAGCCAGCAACATGATGATGCGATCCATGCCGAAGGCGATTCCGGCGTGTGGTGGTGCGCCGAATTTGAGTGCATCCAGCAAGAAACCGAACTTGCTTTCGGCCTCTTCATCGCTGATGTTCAAGGCTTTGAAGATTTTCTTCTGGACATCCTGACGATGGATACGAATTGAGCCACCGCCGATCTCGTGGCCATTTAACACCATATCGTAGGCCTGCGCCAACACGCTGCCGGGATCTGATTCCAGTTTGTCGAGGTCTTCTTCTCTGGGCATGGTGAAGGGGTGGTGAGTTGAGGTCCAGCTATCGTCTTCTTCAACATAATCGAATAGCGGGAAGTCAGTTACCCAGACAAAGCTCAGTTTATCTTTGTCGATCATATCTTTAAGTTCTGCCACTTTAAGGCGTAGATGACCAAGTGCGCTGTTGACCACGTTTTCTTTATCAGCACCAAAGAACAGCACTGTGTCCGTTTCTGCACCCAACTCGGCGTTGATTTTCAGTTTTAATTCATCACTGAAGAATTTGGCGATTGGAGCCTGCCATGTTCCGTCTTCTTTAACTCTGGCCCAGGCCAAACCTCTTGCGCCGTAGGTTTTGACTACGGGTTCAAGTTGCTTTTCGATAAAGCCACGGGAGAATTTCTTTTCAGGGTCTTTCACGGCAATAGCTTTTACTGCGCCACCGTTTTTGATTGCACCGGAGAAAACCTTGAAATCGCAATCTGCAAACATTTCGTTGCAGTTTTGCAGCTTCAATTCAAAGCGGGTGTCCGGGGCATCCACGCCGTATTCGTCCATTGACTGTTTGTAGGTCATGCGCGGGAAAGGAGTTTGAAGTTCGACATTTTTCACGTCTTTCCAGATCTCGGTAACCAGTCCCTCGAAGATTTCGTAAATCATTTCTTCAGAGGGGAAAGAAAGCTCGCAGTCAATTTGGGTGAACTCTGGCTGACGGTCGTTTCTTAAATCTTCATCGCGGAAGCAGCGTACAATTTGGAAATAGCGGTCGAAACCGGATATCATCAGGATTTGCTTGAAGATCTGTGGTGACTGTGGCAAGGCGTAGAATTTTCCGCCATGCATCCGTGAGGGAACCAGAAAGTCTCTTGCGCCTTCAGGGGTGCTTTTATTGAGATAGGGAGTTTCGATCTCCATGAAGTTATGCTTGTCCAGATAATTTCTGGTGGTCTGGTTGGCACGATGGCGCATTTTCATGATCTTCTGCAAGGGGCCACGACGAAGATCGAGATAGCGATGTTTCAGACGGGTAACTTCGTTGGCATCGGTTTCGTCGGTAATCTGCACCGGCAGAGGTTCGGATTTGGCGATGAGTTCGAAACGCTCGGCCTGAATCTCTATTTCGCCGGTGGGGATGTTTTTGTTGATGTTGCCACCACGATCCACAACTTTACCCTCAACTACGATGACATACTCGTCGCGGATGGCATTGGCATCGCCGTATTCTGCACCGATTTCGCTGTAGTTGAAAACCACCTGAGTAAAGCCGTAGCGGTCACGTAAATCTATGAAAAGGCAGCCACCATGATCGCGAACACTTTTTACCCAGCCTTTGAGTATTACATTCTGGCCGACGTGTTCCTTGCGAAGTTCGCCAAGTGTGTGAGTTCTATTAGTTGTAGACAGGTTCGACATATCAGCTTCCTCCAAAACATCGAGAATTAATCGTTTAATACAAATTTAAAGCGGATCAGATTATATATACTATGGATGCACAGTCAAGCTATAGTTTAGCTAATTAAAGGAATTTACTTGCAAAATTGATATGGCAGGATAACATGTTGCCATCTGTGAATTAGTACTTTGTGCTGTTTTTTCTATTTGCAAAAAGGGTGAAAACCTTAGATGTTCAAAAGATTGCTTGCAGTTTTAGCTTTTATCTTTATTCGCATTTACTGCAAACTGTTAAAATATGTTTACATCAACAGACACCATAGTGTGATGGCTGCGGAAGAGGGTAAACAGATACTGTATGCTTTTTATCATGGTAAGCAGTTGATGTTACTTGGTTATCCTGTTCCTAAACCCATGGTGCAGATGGTTTCTTTGTCTAAAGACGGCGAGTTGCAGAAAGAGATTCTACATTATTTGGGCTTTACCGTAGTTCGAGGATCCCAGGGCAAAAATGGCCGGGAGGCTCTGTTCGAGATGGTCGAGTTTGTGCTTTCGGGCGTTCATGGAGCCTTGGCGATTGATGGTTCCCGAGGGCCCTATGGCAAGGTTAAACCGGGGATAATGTATCTGGCCCGAGATTCCGGTGGAGTGATTATTCCGCTTGCTGCTGCCTCGAAAAAGAATATCGTCCTTAAAAACACCTGGGATAAATACGAGATTCCGCTACCGTTTACCAAAACGGTGGTAATCGAGGGCGAAGCAATTGAAATTGATGGCGAAATTGACGATCCCGAGCTGGAGTACGAGCGTCAAAAGCTGGAGATAACTTTGAAAGAACTACATGCACAAGCCGTCAGTCTTGCCGAAGGTGAAGACGAAGAAGAAAAGGACGAGTTGGATTCTAAAATTACAAGTGAAGAGAAATGATGAAAAAAATATATCCGCTTCTGACAACTTTGGCAACTGCTCCCCTGCTGGCAGTTTCGCTGGCAAAAAAAGATCTTAAAAAGGGAGCTTTGCGCAGATTTTTGCCAGAAAAAATTGAGGATGCCAACTCTGACCCCAATGGCAAAAACATCTGGATACATGCTGCTTCTGCCGGAGAAGTACAATTGGCAAATTTGTTTGCCAAGAGCTATTTGCAAAAGCAAAGCGGAACTAATTTCCTTTTGACCACAAATACCAACAGCGGGATGGATCTGTCTTTGGCTGGGCCTTACAATAATGTTCGACATTTTCCCTTTGATTCGTATCTGGTTTTAAAGAAGATCTTTAAGCAATTCAGGCCGGATGCAATTGTGCTGGTTGAGCTGGAGCTTTGGCCGGGACTTATTTCCATGGCTAAGGAATTTAACGTGCCTGTTTTTGTAATAAATGCCAGAGTCAGTGCAAGTTCGGTCGAAAAGTTTACTAAATTGAATAACGCCTTTGATTCCGTCCTCTCCTGGCCCATATACCTTACACGCAACGATATTGATATGGATAATCTGCTCAAGATCGGTGTGGAGCTGGAACGCATTCTGGTTACTGGCGAGATGAAAATTGATTTGACTCTTCGATCTGTAAACGCGGAAAAGAAAAGCCCTGATAAAAAGATTTTACTGGCGGTTTCCACCCATCCGGGAGAAGAACAAATAATACTGGAGGCTTTTCAGAAACTGAGAGAGAGCGATAAAGATCTGAAGCTTCTTATTGCACCGCGCCATCAGAGGAGAGTGCCGGTGGTTCTTAAACTTGCAGCAAAATATGGGTTTGCAAGCACTGCAATTGCGGGATATAATGTAAGGGATTTAGATTGGGCAGAAGTTTTGATTGAAGATCGCTTTGGACGCATGAACGAGTGGTATGCGATGGCGGATCTGGCGATTGTCGGTGGGAGTTTAGTTGATGCTGGCTGCCATAATGTTATTGAGCCGGTTTTACATCATGTACCCGTTATCACCGGTCCGTATCATGGACACTGGAAAGAATGGGCAACAATGCTGGATGAGTCCGGTGTTTTAAGCTCGGCTCAGTCTGCTGAAGATATTTCACGAATAGCCTCGATGGTTATGGATAGTAAAGATGAACTGTTGGCCTATCTTGTGGCTGCCAGGGCGAGAATTTTACAGCAAACAGGCGTTACTGAGAGAAATACGGATCTGATTGTTGAAACTCTAGCAGGAGGAGACCCGCTTGGTCTTGACTAAATCCAAATGGTACAAGAGAGTTCTCGATCCTATTGCGGGTGTTTACCGCGGAGTGGTTGAGGCGCGTCGCCATGCCTACGAAACAGGCAGAAAGAAACAACAGGCTTTGCCACGACCGGTTATTTCCATCGGCAATCTTACTGTTGGCGGAACGGGAAAAACTCCGATGGTAATGTATATGGCGCAAAAGCTTTCCAGCTGGTGTCATGTTGCTATTTTAACCCGGGGCTATGGCAGAAGTGACAAGCGCTCCTATCTTGTCGTGCCGGATCCTTCAAGACTTGACGAAAGAGCAGAAATATTTTTTGGTGACGAACCGATTATGATGAGCCGACATATCAAAAACACCTCGATTCATGTTGGCCCCAATCGACATAAAAACGGGATGAATGCACTGGCTACTCATCCGGTGGATGTTTTCTTGATGGATGACGGTTTTCAGCATATAAACCTTAAACGCAATCTGGATATTGTTGTTGTGGATGGTGCAGAGGATCTTAAAAGTTTGCAACCATTACCTGCTGGCCCTTTGAGAGAGCCGGTTGAGGCGATTAAGAGAGCCGACATTGTGGTGATTAATCATTGTAGTGAAACTGGCGAGCATATTGTTGATATGGACTGGCTTAAAAAGATGTGTCCCACTGCTCCCATTATTACCAGCCGTTATAAAGTGTCTGGTGTGGTGGATTGTGTGACTGGAGAAAAGATATCCATAGAAGACATCAAGCATCGTCCTTTGTTTGCTTTCTGCGGAATTGCCAAACCACACAAGTTTATCAATAAACTTGCCGAATCGGGTCTGAACGTGGTTGGGCAACGCTATTTTGGGGATCACCACCGCTTTACCGGGCGCGAAATTCGCAATGTTTTAAATCAGGCTGTAGAGGCGGGTGCCGAGAGTTTGATTGTAACTGAAAAAGATAGTGTGAGGATTCGCAGCGGTAAAATCAAAGGGCTTTCTGTATATTATCTTGCCATCGAATTGGAGATTTTAGAGGGCGAAGAACGCATGTGGGAGAGTATCGGAGAAGTTCTTAATGTTAACTAAGGCTCTGTTTTACTCCTTTCGTTTCTTTGTTCGACTGCTTCCTTTGGCTCTGGCACTCTTTATCGGAAAGATGCTTGGCTGGCTTTGGTATTATGTAATTCCCATCCGAAAAACTCTGGTTAAAAAACAGATAAAGAAAGCTTTGGGGAAAGATCTTGATGCATCTACCGTATCTGGTATTGCCAGAAGGATGTTTGAAAATCTGGGCCAAAACTTTATTGAGTTCTTTCTTTTCGACCCTGCTAAACCTGCTGAAATGACAAGTTTGGTTGAGTACAAAAACAAGGAAATCCTTGATGCTGCCGTAGCCCAAAACAAAGGTGTGCTGGTATTGACCGCTCATTTCGGCAATTGGGATCTGCTCTGCTGTTCGCAGGCATTGGCGGGATTGCCTCTTACTATTATCTCTAAAAATATCAAACCGGACTGGCTCAATGATTACTGGATGAATACCCGAAAGGCTTGTGGCGTTAATATCCTGCCGGACAGAGATGTCAAACAACAATTATTGCAAAAACTTAATCAGGGCGAGGTTATCGGTTTTGTAATAGATCAGCATGCGCCAGAGAGATTTGGCGTCGTGGTGGATTTTTTCGATATGCCGGCTTCCACTACTTCCGGTTTTGCCAGATTGGCCATTGAAAGCGGTGCCCCTGTGGTGCCGGTATTTATCACCCGCAGGAAAAACGGCAAACACCTGATGGAAGTTTTTGATCCGGTTGAAATTGTTGAAGGTGAGGATCTCGCGGAGACAATTATATTAACAACTTATGCCTATAACAAAGTTCTGGAAGATTGTATCAGAAGAAATCCTGATCATTGGTTGTGGCTGCATAGACGCTGGAAGGTGGCAGAACAACAAGCTAGCACACCAGTACAAAATCACGAAGTTCTTTAAGTTCTGCATCTTTTAATTGTTGCCTGACTTCTACTCTTTTGGTATTTGGCCCCTTTTGACCGACTGCACTTATCACGAAATCAAAATCAAGCTCGCCAATTTGATCCAGATGATAGACCGTAACACCCTCAATCTTTTTGCCAAGTCTTTTTTGTGCTACATCCAGCATGCCAATGACGTTAACCTGCTTCTCAAGAAGCAGCCTGAGCCACATTTTTCCCTGATGTCCTGCACCCTGAACTAAAACTCTCTGTTTGTTTTCAAGATGTGTTTTTAAAAGATGTTGCAACTTTACTTTGGCAAAGATTTTAGTGTCGGTGGTAAAACAGCGGGATTCTCCCTGCTGGTTATATCTCCAGCAAACCAGAGTTTCATCAATTTTGGCAAACTTTATTCCTTCTCTCAACATTCTGAGCCACAGCTCATAATCTTCCGGGCCTTCTTCAAGCTGGTAGGGATGTTTCAGGAAAACTTCTCTTTTGCCGAAAATGCTGGAGTGAATAAAGGGTGACTCCGAGAGAAATTCATCTGTCATTTGTTCATGGGTCAGCAGGCTGTTGGCCCAGTCGAAATATGCCTGAAAACCGGGTTTTACCTGTGTTTCGGACAGTATTTCGGCTTTGCTGCCAATAACATCTGCTCCGTTTTGTTCTGTAAAGGCAAGCTGTTTTTCGAGTCTATCCGGATGGGCAATATCATCGGCATCCAGACGGGCTATCCATTTACCGCGAGATTTGGCAATTGCCAGGTTTGCAGCAGCTACAGCACCCTGTTTATCTGTTCTGATAACCTTTATTCTGTTGTCTTTTCGCTTGAAACTGGAGGTAATTATCGGTGTCGAGTCGCTGGAACCATCGTCGACAATAATCAGTTCCCAGTCGCCATAGCTCTGGTTGATGATGCTGTTTACAGACTCGGAGATGTGAAGTGCGCCGTCTCTGACAGGCATTATCACGCTTATAGTTGGAGCTGGTTCAAATGTTTTACGTCGCTTTTTCATGGCGGGAAATTTAGCACACGACTTTCAAATGTCCAGTAAAATCAGCTAAATATAATGAAATAAATGTTTTTAACAAGATTCTGAATTGCTAATCTGGCAAAGTGTTTTTTTGTCAAAGTATGACGTTTTTTAGCTATTTATTTCATATTATGTGTATAATGTCAGGATAGTTTGCACCCCTGCAATCTATGGGAACACTGACCAAGTTGAAGCGGAAGTACACAAGCCATGAGTTGTAAACAGTCGCCTGAATATATTGTAGATGTCGATCCAGCTAAAGTGCCGGTGGTGATGATTGCCGATGACGATGATGGCATCAGGGAAACCCTTACCCGATTTCTCAAGATGAGTGGCTACCTTGTGCTTGTAGCCAGCGATGGTCTGGAAGCTGTTTCCTTATTTAATTCAAAAAAGGACATAATTGATATTTGCCTGATTGATCTTAATATGCCGGAGCTTGACGGAGCCTCCTGCGTGCGTCAAATCAGGGAATGTTCTGTGGCAACCCCAATATTGTTAATGACCGGCGAAGATGAAGAGTTCGATTTGCCGGAATCGTTAAATGATGAAATTGAAATGCGATTTACTAAGCCTTTTGACTGGGGCATACTGCTTGAGAGAATCAGTGAAATTCTGGCAATACAGAAAAGTTGTACACAATAGGGGTTTCATACTCTTGCCATGAGCTAAAATAGAAATGTCAAAGATGGGTCTCAAGCCCATCTTTTTTTGTGTCTTTATCAAAACTATAGTACAAGTAAGATTAACTGAAATTTTTAAGACTTGTACTATCTGAATCAGCGGGTAATCATGACGGATCACACAAGGCGTAGTTCGCCCCTTATATCTTGGATAATAGAAAAAAGTTTTGGCTATCTGTTCAAATCGGAAACATCGTACATCAAATGGCAGCCTGAAGAAGATTTTTGCAGTATTACTGCGCTGGGCGCGGACAATGAGTTGCTGGGGACTATTGAATTTCGGCACAACTGGCCCTTGGGGCGAAAATCATTTGTAGATAGCAGAAATCTGGCTGTTAGTTTCAATTTGGCAGACTCGCTTGAGGCTCCTTTAAAAAATATTGTGCAACATGAGGCGGAGTTGGTGTGCAAAAAGCTGCTGAAGCTGGAAGCAAGATTTCCTGCGCTTTTAAAGATAGCTTTTCCGCGCCTGCCAGATGGTTCGGTTGACTGGAAAGCTGTCAGGCTTGAACATGCAGAACTAAAACAGGATAAGCAGACCAAAGATACCATTATTAAACTGGAGCATTTGCCCTGCGATCTGGATTGCGCCTTTTGCACCAGACCAGAAGAAGAGTCTTGCACGATTATTGATGTGCCGGATTTGTACTTGAATGAATTGCTATACAAAGTGTATTTTGAATTACCTCTGGCAAGTCTTGCAGAACAAAGTGCTGCACATAAACATCGTTTGCTGCTTGGTGGGGATGAACCTGTTAAACATCCTGATTTATATTCGATGATTACACTTGGTAAATTGCGGGGACATAATTTCATTGAGTTGCAGACCAGTGATATGTTTTCCCTCTCGGATACAAAGCTGGTTCAATTGAAAGCGGCGGGCTTAACCTCCATTGATATGCCGATTTATGGAGTCTCGGATAAAGTTCACAATGATGTGGTTGGAAAGCCTGGTCATTTTAGTGAGCTTCTTCGTGTTCTCAAATTTTGCCGGGCCGAAAAGATTTCGGTCAAATTGCATAGCGTTCCGTTGACCACTAACCAGCATGAGTGTGCAGCGATCATCGGTTTCGCCAAGCAGCACAATGCCAGATTTATTGGTTTCCAATATCCACGAAAAGAGGGCAAAAGCAGGATTGATGTTGATCGCCTTGTGCCGAAACTGACCGAGCTTGACCCTGATGTTCGCATGCAATTAAACCTCTACATCCCCTGTGTTTCTGTGGGTAAAAAAGAAGACACTACAATTAATCTTGGAGAAGTGCTTGAGGTTGCCGGCAGACGTGGAACGCAGTCTTTAAGCAGCTTTGAGATGGAATACGCAAAAGTTTGTGAGAGATGTTCGGCAAAAGAAACTTGTACCGGAATTTTTAAGGGCTATCTCAAAATTTTTGGTGAGGCTGAATTCAAGGCCATTGATTAGGTGCTGCACATAAAAAAAGACGGGCGGAAAACCGCCCATCTTTTAGCTTGTTAATTGTTTTTTCTTATTGTTTCCAGCCGATCAGTTTTGACATTGTGGCACCTATTTGGGTTGGAAGCTGGCTCACGGTAATACCACATTCTTTCATTTTGGCAATCTTGGCCTCAGCGGTTCCCTTGCCCCCGGAGATAATGGCTCCGGCGTGACCCATGCGTTTTCCCTTGGGCGCAGTTTGACCAGCGATGAAACCCACCACGGGCTTGCTCATATTGTCGCGGATATACTCTGCTGCCTCTTCTTCCATCTCACCTCCGATTTCACCGATCATCACCACAGCCTCGGTTTCACCATCTTCCTCAAACAGTGAGAGTATGTCGATGAAAGACGAACCGATGATAGGATCGCCACCAATACCTAAAGCTGTAGATTGCCCAAGCCCAAGATTGGTAAGCTGGTTGACTGCAATATAAGTCAGTGTACCTGAACGGCTGATTACCCCGATGGGCCCCTTTTTGTGGATGTTGGCCGGCATGATGCCCATTTTTCCGATTTCCGGTGTAATAACTCCGGGGCAGTTGGGGCCGATAAGTCTCAGATCCGCACCATCCAGTCGATCCATAACTCTGGCCATATCCAGAGTTGGAATACCTTCGGTAATGGTGACAATCAGTTTTGCTCCGGCATCTGCTGCTTCCAGTATGGCATCTGCTGCAAAGGGAGGTGGAACGAAAATCAATGAGGCATTGGCTCCGGCCTGTTTTACGGATTGCTCAACGGTGTCGAAAATCGGGATGTCCTCGAAATGACCTCCACCTTTACCGGGAGTAACACCGGCTACGACTCTGGAGCCGTATTCCTTCATCAGTCTGGTGTGGAACTGTCCGGTTTTTCCTGTGATTCCCTGAACCACAATACGGGTATCTTTATCAAGTAAAATGCTCATGCCACACCTCCTTGAGAAAGTTCTACAACTTTTTTCGCACCCTCATCGAGGCTTTCGGCAGTGGTGATAGTCAGGCCACTTTCGGCGATCATTCTTCTGCCTTCTTCCATTTTGGTACCACCAAGTCTGACAACCAGTGGCACGGAAATTTCAGTTTCTTTGGTCGCCTGTATTATGCCCTCGGCAATCACGTCGCAGCGCATGATACCGCCAAAAATATTTACCAGAATAGCGTTGACATTTGGATCCGATAAAATGATTTTGAAGGCGGTAGCTACCTGTTGGGCGTTTGCACCACCTCCAACATCCAGAAAGTTTGCCGGTTCTCCGCCGTAATGTTTGATGGTGTCCATCGTGGCCATGGCCAGTCCTGCTCCATTTACCAGACAACCGATTTTTCCATCCAGTTTGATGTAACTTAAGCCATAGGTAGTGGCTTCAGTTTCTTTGGGGTCTTCTTCATCGGCATCTCTCAATTCTGCCACGTCCTTATGTCTGTAAAGGGCATTGTCGTCAAAGTCTACTTTGGCATCAAGGGCCAAAACCTGATCATCTTTGGTTACAACCAGCGGGTTAACCTCTACCAATGAGCAATCTAAACTGGTGAACATTTTGTATAGATTCATAATCAGTTTGGTTGCACCACCTGCCTGTTTGCCGTTTAGTCCAAGACCAAACGCTATCTGGCGGGCCTGATATGCTTCCAGACCTTCTGTGACAGGAGCGTAGACCTTAATGATTTTCTCGGGAGTTTTCTCGGCTACTTCTTCAATCTCCATTCCACCTTCGGTAGAAGCCATTACAACAACCATCTGGCTTGAACGGTCAAGCACCATTCCCAGATATAGTTCACGGGCTATGTCGCAGCCTTCTTCAACCAGCAGGCGTTTTACTTCCTTGCCATTAGGCCCGGTTTGATGTGTTACAAGCGTCATGCCATAGATACTTTCTGCGTGTTGCTTGACTTCATCCAGGCTTTTGGCAAGTTTAACCCCGCCTCCTTTGCCTCGACCTCCTGCATGTATCTGGGCCTTGACTACGTAAACGGGGCCACTTAAATTTTTAGCGGCTTTCACTGCTTCTTCAACGCCGTATACAGCTTTGCCCTCTGGTACGGGAACGGCAAAACGTCGAAAAAGTTCCTTCGCCTGATGTTCGTGAATTTTCATCGTTCTCCTCGCCGGTTGTATTATCGTGTGTTATTTGTCTTTAGATATAGATCTTAGAGATTTTCTTCCACTTTGCCAAACAAAATATTCAGTTTAGGAATAAAAAGTTTGTTTTCCCCTCGAAAACGAGCTTTTAGAGCAATCTTTCCTCAAAAGCCTTGACCTTGATATACTTTCATTGTTATCCATTATATTCATGATACGCCATTACGAAAGGTAAATCTTGTGCAAAGTTCAAGTTCGGAAACAGTTCATGGCGAACTGTCGACATTGTGGATTAATGCTACTGTATTCGGGGCCTTGTGGGGCGCGCTGGAAATAACTCTCGGAACATTTTTTCACGCTCTGAAGATTCCCTTTTCCGGTGTCTGGATGACAGGTGCCGGTGCTGCGTTGATTATTGCCGGAGCAGTTGTTTACAACAAGAAAGGTTTTGCTATCAGGGCCGGAGTTGTTTGCATGCTTTTAAAGATGATCTCTCCGGGGGTGATTATCATCATGCCCATGATAGGTATTTTTCTGGCTGCTCTGATTATAGAAATTGTTGTCAGGGGAAACAAGATAGGATATTTCAAGGGTTTTCTGGCCGGAACCATCACAACGCTGTCGGTAATTTTGCAAACCATAGTTTATTACTACTTTATTTTTGGTTGGGATCTGCTGAAAATTTATTACATCCTGCTGGAGAAAGCCATTAAACAACTTGGCATCGAACAGAATTCCGGCTGGTGGGCCATTGGCTTGGTTGTCCTCATAACAGCTATTATCGGTGGTCTTTCAGGTGCTTACGGGATTAAGCTGGGTACTAAAGTAGCCGAAATTAAACGGGAAAGAAATAATGGCAGAAGTTAGGACAGGGTACAAGCCTCCCGTATGGCTGATTGTTGCAGTTTGCTTTTTCGGCGTCTTTTTGCAGGCACCGGAGTTGATTGGTATTGGTGATATCGCAAAAAATCTGCCCGTGTTTTTGGGATTAAGTGGTTTTTGGGCGCATATGCTGGAGTCTACTTTCTTTACCATCACAGGCTTTTTAATCGTAATTGTATTTTTCTACCTAACAGAGCGACATACTCTGCGGATGATCGGAAACTGGAAGTTGTGGATTACCTTGCTGATTATAACTGCTTTATCTGGCTTGTTGCTTGGTAAGAAAGTTGTTGATGTACATGGTGTTCAGATCTCCTACGATGGTCTTTCCGTGGGTGTGGACATTATGGCCAGGGCCAGCATTTTTATGTGCCTTATCATGTCGGTTTCGCAACGAATCAGCCCCGATATGATGGTGAGGGCTTTCGCCAGAATAGGCATACCTCAGGCCGGTGGAGCCATGGCACTGGGAGTCAAGATTTTGCCCCAGATGGTCAGCCACTGGAAAACTGATATGAAGAAAAGTCGGGGACAGGGCATTACCGCCAGAATAGCGCGCATTATTGCCAGCGCAGACGAGCTTGCCGAGGAGATTGGCAAGGATGTAAAAATATGGATGGCCCCCAGAAAAGATACAAAAATCTTCACGGTTACCGGGCCATCCGGAAGTGGCAAAAGCAGTTTGCTGCATAAGCTTCTGAGAGAGGCAGAAAAAGCAGAGATAAGTTGTAGTGGTATTTATCAGCCTTCTGTTTTTGAGGATGATAAGCGCATTGGGTATGATGTGGAGCTTATACCGGATAGCGAAAGACTTGCTCTTGCAAGAGTTGGTAATGATGCAGTTAGCCGTTGGGAATTTAGTGAAGAAGCATTTAAAAAAGCCAGTAAGCATCTGAACGAATTGGAGCCTTCTGGAATACATCTGGTGGACGAAATCGGCAGATTGGAACGGCAGGGGCTTGGCCATTGGCCGGTTATTGCCAGACAGCTTCCCCAGCTTGGCGGGGTTTGGCTGTTGTCTATCAGACAGGGCATGGTAGCCTCGACAATCTCTCGTCTTGGCTATGAGCGATATACCTCGCTGAGTTTACCTGCTAGCGAGGCCGAGATAGATGAGTTTATTGAGGCAGTACTTGATTGTGCAAAAAAAGAAACTGAAAAGCAGTAGAGGTATGATGAAGAATCTGGCATTGGTTTTTACATTTTTAATCATGATGTTAAGTTCAGCATATGCGATTGAAAACGATAAGACAGATGCGGATGAATCTGAAAATAATGCTACCAATACTGATGATGAAAAGTCTGCCGTAATTGAGAACCATGCCGAATCTGAAGAGAATCCTGCTCTTGATGGCGTGACCGTAAGAGCCAAAAGAAAAAAGCATCCCGGGATCAGAGTGCAGAAATACGATAAAATTAAACTGGAGCAGGAAGGTGTAAAAAGGGCTTCTGATGCGCTGGAACTTCTGCCATCAGTGCAGTCTGGTACCACCTCTCGCGGTGAGAGAAAGTTTATCCTGAGAGGTTTTGACGACAGACAAATCAGAGTTCTGGTAGATGGTATGCCACTGATGGCACCATATACAGGCAGAACGGATCTCTTCAAAATACCCGCTGAAATTATTGACAGCATTGAGGTTGTTAAAGGCGGGGGCAGTATTGCTTATGGCCCGCAGGGTCTTGGTGGTGCAATAAATATTGTCACCCGAAAAGCCGGTTCCAAGCCCTTTTTGCTGCTCAATTATGAAATGATGGAACTGGATGGCAGGTCTTTAGCGGTGGCTGCCAGTGATTCAATTTCGTTTTTCCATTGGCTGATTACTGCCGGATACGATCAGCAGGACGGCTTCAGGATGCCGGATTCCTTTGAGGAGAAGCGTAACGAAGATGGTGGGATGCGAAACAACAGCGACAGGTTTGACTGGCATATTGCAGCCAAGGGTGCCTTTGATATCAATCACAATCATCAGCTTCTGACAGACATCACCTATTTTCGTGGCAAATACGGCGTACCTCCGCACATTACAGACCTAAGCCCTCGCTACTGGAAATGGGATAGCTGGGAAGACCTTAACCTCTCGGTTACTCATGTTGGGCGATATGGTGATACGGTGAAGGTCGAGGAAAGTGTGTTTGCCGTGTTTTTAAACAACACGCTGGACAGCTATGATGATGCCAATTATGACACGCAGGACTCGTTGGCAGCGTATCACTCGACTTACCGCGACAGAATTATCGGTGCCAGAGTAAAAGCTTTGGCAAAGTTTTTTCCAGAGCTTGTCCACGGTATGACACTGCGTGGCTACTTCGATATACATCATGATTATCATGAAAGTGACTGGGAAGACAGAGACGAAGTTGAAAGTACCGAGAGGCTCGGGTTAACTGCTGTTCCCGAAATAGAAGTTGCATTTCTGAAATGGTTTTCCATGATAGCTTCGTTTCAGACCGAGATTGATTTGCCCATTGACAGTGGCGATTATAAGGCCGATCCTTCATGGATTTGGGGGCCGATGCTTGATTTTAAGTTCAAGCTGCCTGATAATGTTACAATAGAACTATCCGCCGCAAGGCGTGGGAGATTTCCAACCTTAAGTGAAAGATATGGTACAACTGGCGGGGGCAGGGTGCCGAACCCGGGTTTAAAAGCTGAGACAGCCTGGAATGCTTCACTGGATGTCAGCTACAAATACCAGGAAATGTTTATTATCAGTATCGGCGGTTTTCATTCTGAAGTATCCGACCTTATTCTCGAAACCTCTATTGGTGGTGGCCAAACCCAGATACAGAATCTTTCCAGAGCAAGACTTTCGGGCTTCGAAATAAACGCCGGAATGGATTTTGATTTTGGTTTTGAGTTCGAAATTGGCTATGCATTTTTACGTGCAGAGAGTCTGGACGACAAGAAAGATATGGAATACATGCCGGAACATAAGGCGTTTTTATCTGTTGCAGAAGAACCTGTTCAGTGGTTGCGGATTTCCTCACGGATTGAATTTGTAGGCCCACAGGACTTTTTTAACGATGATATTTACCGCTTTGACGAGATGGACAGTTATCTGAAATGGAACGCCCGAGTTGATTTCATGCCCGTTAAATGGTTCAAGTTCTGGTTCAGGGTTACAAATCTTCTAGACTCCTTATACGAGCCTCGTCATGGCTTCCCCGACCCTGGCAGAACCTTCTGGTTTGGTTTGCAGGTTAAGAAAGATTGAGCTGCTTTGTGCAGAAAAAAACCGGACAGTTTCCTGCCCGGCGTAATTCTCAAAAAGGAAAAAGTTTAAAATTCAATGCAGGTTTGCAATACACACTGTTGTCCTTGCGGGCAGTCTCTGTTGTCTCTGCATGTAGCAGGGCCATCACCCCAGCAGCGGTTGGCAACACAGATACCATCGCCGGTGCAGTCTTCGCTGCTGTTACATGGTGCGCCTGGACTT
>Ga0070728_10002735_pt1 | contig 21031 bp, 16 predicted proteins | sample tdDd471_FD_66723 | JGI IMG/M metagenome (GOLD analysis project Ga0070728, IMG submission 66723) | Marine sediment microbial communities from the Atlantic coast under amendment with organic carbon and nitrate - tdDd47.1 | ecosystem: Environmental > Aquatic > Marine > Coastal > Sediment | place... | reverse complement strand
CACACATTCCACCGTTTGGAATGGAGTGGACGCGATGGGCCGGGCGGTGCCATCGGGCACCTATGTCATTCGCCTGGAAACCGAGTCGGACGTGGGGGCGAGGAAGGTGATACTGATCAGGTGAGCTTGTCTCCTTGCTGAGGAGCAAAGTCCCTGGCGCCGAGGTCGAAGCCCTCGACGCTCCATTGGCCGAAGGATCCAGAATCCGATTCTGGATCCTTCGAATTCAGTCCCCGATCAACTGGCGCACCCTTTCCATGAAGGCTTCCGGATCGGTGGGCTTGTCGACGAACATCTCCGGCTTGATCGGTCCCTCGTCGCGCATGTCCGCGATCATCTTGCGCAACGCTTCGCGCATGCAGTCGAACGGGCGCTCCTCGGTATTCTCGGCGGTGGAGTCCATTTCATCCAGGGAGGCAGCGACACCGGTGAGCATCAGCACCGGAATGTTTCTCAGTTTCTCGTTCCTTTTCAACTGCTTGAAGAGGGTGAAGCCGGTCTTCTTCGGCATCATCACATCCAGGACGATCAGGTCGACCTCGGTCTCCTGGATCTTCTGCCAGCCCTCACTGCCGTCATGGGCGGCCAGGGTCTCGAATCCTTCTTCTTCGAGTACCACCGAGAGGTACTTCACGGCATTCACGTCATCGTCGATGATCAGGATCTTCTTCTTGCTGCTCATGTTCTACTCCTCGAATTGGGCTGGGATATCGGCAGGGCGATCCCGAACAGGGAGCCCTTGTCCGGTTCGGTCTGCAGGGTGATCTCACCGGCGTGCAGCCGGACGACCCTTTTGCTGAGAGCCAGGCCGAGGCCTGTGCCCCAGTTCGACTTGGTGCTGAAGAACGGGGTGAATACTACCTGGCGGACCTCGTCCGTCATGCCCACGCCGTTGTCCTGGATCTCGACCCTGACGCGGCGATCCTGGTCGCAGGCGGTTCGGCAGACGATCTCGGGTGTTTCCTTGTTGCCGTATTCCTTCATGTCGCAGGCGTCCAGGGCATTGGTCAGCAGATCCATGAGGGTCATGTGGATGAGGCTGGGATCGCAATCGATCGTCGGTAGGTCGGGGTCCAGTTCGAGCCGCAGCACGGCGTTCTTCTCGGCGGCCACCTGGCCAATGGCCTTGGCGGTTTCGTTGACCATGGAGTTCAGGTCGGTGGGTTCCGGTTCGATCTGCCAGTTCCGTGCGTACTTCAACATGAGCTGGGACAGGTGGCTGATCCGTTTGTAGCCGTCCTCGATCATCTCGTACCCTTCTCGGATACGATCCTGCCGATCCCGCTTCATTCCGACTTCGAGGATGTAGAGCCCTCCCCGCAACGTGTTGAGCATGTTCTTGATCGCGTGCTGGATGGCGGTGACGGCGTGTCCGATGGCGATGGCCTGCTCCGACTCCAGCAGTTGATTCTTCAACTCCGTCTCGGTGGTGACGTCCTTGCTGATGCCGACGGTGCCGAGGACTCGTCCATTCTGGTCCCGCAGCCGCGAGAGGGTGAGGAATACGAGGCGTGCGGCGCCGTCGCGGGTCTTGAACCGGGTTTCGATGTTGGCCACGAAGTCTTGCTCGGTCAACTGGCTGATCGCCGTGGCACGCTCTTGTGGATCGACGAAAAGAGTCTCGACCGGCAAGCCGATGACCTCGTCCCGCCTGAACCCGAGAGCCTGCTCGGCCCCCCGGTTGAACGTCTCGATCTGTCCACCCGGATTGACTGTGATGATCAGGTCGGCGGTATTCTCGATGATGCTCTTGAGGTACTCGAGGGTGTGTCCCAGTTCGGTCTGATGGGCCTGTAGCTTCGTGGCCATCGAGTTGAAGGCCTCTTGTACCCGGCCGATCTCGTCGTCCTTTCGCAAGGCGTACCGGAAGTCGAGTCGACCGGAGCCAAGGGCGACGATACCGTCCATCAGGCTTTTCAACGGGGCGGCCAGCAAGCGGCGAAACGCCTCGAAAAGTCCGGCTGTTCCCAGCACGATGCCCAGAACGGCGGCCAGGGCCAGCAGTCCGGTCATCTCCGTGATCCGGTCGTCGACATCGGCCAGGGAGTACTCGGTGTACAGGAAACCGAGCATCGGACCCGAGTTCTGGTGGGTGTGGCAGTCCGCGGTGCGACACCCGGGCTCGTTCAGGATCGGAGTGACGACCTGCAACACACGTCCTTGTTCCACTCCAGGCAATATCTGGTGCTGCTGCTCGAGGCCGGCGGACGGGTGGGCACCGTTGCCGTGGCACTGGGCGCAGGTGCGGTCGTCCTGCTCCAGTATGTTGCCGGTTCCCATCTGGCGGGATACGGCCACAAGCCCCGCCGGGTGAGACACGAGGCAGATCTCGCAGTAGGTCGGACTCCAGCCGGCGATGTCCTCGATGTACTCGCGGACTCCGCTGTTGTTGCGGTTCATCATCAACTCGTGGATGCCGCTGCGGATGGAGGTGGAGTTGAACTGGAGGACGTCGCAGGCCACATCGCGAACAGCCCGGCGGGCGAGCAAATTGCCAATGAATCCCGTGCCCAGGAGGATGGCGACGACCACAGTGGCCACCACTGCGCTCATTCTCCAGGCCAGCTTGCTGTGTTGTCTCATTTCACCGAACTCGACTTCTTGGGCGGTCGGAAAGATCGATCGGAGACGAAGCGAATCCAGGCCTACTTGCGGTCGTACTTGCGGCGCAGCTCTTCTCCACTGACCAGGATCTCCCGGGGTGTGTGGCCGAGAGCCATCAACTCCGCCATCTCCTCCTGGTAGGCCGATTCCAGGCGCTGCTCGCGCCGATCGCAGGCATCCTTGATCAGCGAAATCAGTTCGTCGAACTCATAGGGTTTGAGCAGGTATCTGAAAGCCTTCAAGCGCCCGGCCTCCAGCGCCGAATCAACCGAGCCGTGCCCCGTCAACATGATCACTTCCAGGAAGGGCTGGATGGCACGAATTCTTTCGATCACCTCGATGCCGTCCATCTGGGGCATCTTCAGATCCACGACTGCCACGTCGTAGGTCCGTGCTTCCACGGCGACGAGGGCTTCGGGGCCGCCGTAGGTGGCCTTGACCGTACATCCCCGCTTCAACAGTCGGCAGGCCAGGAACTCGACCAGATCAGCCTCGTCGTCTATGAGCAGGATACGGATGGAACACTCGGTCACTGGCGTCATGGCATTACCGTCCGGAACAGTTCAGGGTCTACGATGGGGCAGGAAAGCGTCCCGCCGCCGGGTCAACCGATCAACTCCCTCACCTTAGTCAGCAATTCGTCGCGGTCTACCGGTTTTTCGAAGTAGCCGGCCGGATCCTTTACCTGTCGGGTGCGCTCGATGAAGGTTTTGAACTCGCGGGCCAGGCCCGTGATCATGATCACGGGGATATTCTGGGTAGCGGGGGTCCTCTGCAGGTTGCTGAACATCTTGACCCCGGATTGGTTGTCCATCGTGATGTCGAGAGTAATCAGGTCGATGCCCCCGCCGGAAGCCTTCGTAAACCCGTCTTCACCATCCACGGCAGTCTCCGTATCGAAGCCGTGGTCACCGAAGAATGCGGCCAGCCACGCGCGTTCACCGGGCTCGTCTTCGACGATCAGGATCTTCTTCTTGTCAGCCATCTTCATCGCCCTTCGCTCATGGTCATATCTTCGCTAGCGGGTCGGCTTCCCGGCCCGCCGGATTCGTCAGGGATCCGGCTCGGTCTCCTCCGGGTCGCCAAAGGCCTCGTGCCACGCGGCCCTCTGCAGCCCGTCGCAGGATGCCGTCTCTTCCAGTTCCTCTGCAGGCTCGCCGGGCGGTTGACGACGGGGAATCACCACGACGAAGCGGGTGCCCTGTCCCAGCTCCGATTCCAGATCGATCCGGCCGCCGTGGGCCCGGACGATCCGGTTGGCAATGAACAGGCCCAACCCTGTTCCACCGGATCCCTTGGCCGAGAAGAAGAGGGTGAAGGCCTTGTCCAGGACCTCCTGTGTCATGCCCACTCCGTTGTCCGTGAGCTTGAAGCTGATCTCCTGTTCGTCGCCGTCCACCACCAGGGTGACGGAGTGCTTCTGCTTCTGCTTGTCCACCCGGCAGGCGTCGAAGGCGTTGTCGATCAGGTTGACCAGCATCGAGCGCAGGGCCTGTCGATCGGCCTCGAAGCCGTCATCGGCGGCGACGATCTCCGTAGTGAAGTCGATGCCGAGGGTTTCGGCCTTGGTGCCCATGAGGCTGCTGATCTCGGCCACGACGGCTGCCGCGGTCAAGTCCTGCCGGTCGGGCTCCCGGTCCTTGGCGTAGTAGAGGATGTCGAGCACCGTGCTGCGGATGCGACCGACGTTGCGCTGGACCATTTCCCAGCCGGTGTCGAGACGCTCCTGGTTGCCCTTCTTCAGACCCGTGTCGACCAGGTACATGCCGCCATCCAGACCATTGAGCAGGCCCTTCAGATCGTGGGAGATCGTACTGATGATCATCCCCACCGAGGACAACTTGGACTGCAGTCGGCGCAGCTGGGTGATGTCCACGCTCATCTCGATGACACTTTCGATCTCGCCATCGGGATCGGTGATCGGGGCGGTGGTGACCATCACGTTGAGCTTCTGGCCGTCGCGCCGGGTGACCACTTCCTCGTGCTCCCGGGCCTGGCCGTCGGCAAAGGTCTGGCGCACGATGCAGGGTGTGCACTCGGTGTCCCGCTGCTTGTAGATCTCGTAGCACTTGCAGCCGTAGCCGGTCCCGAAGGCCTCCCGGTGCTGGCGGTTGGCCTCGATGATCTGCAGGTTCCGATCCTGGATGGAGAGGTAACAGGGCACGTCTTCGAAAAGTGAGCGGTACCGCCGCTGGCTCGTGCGCAACTGGTCCTGAAACTGCTTGATCTCGGTGATGTCGGTGGACATTTCCATCACTGCGGTCACCTGACCGTCCGGAGTGCGTATGGGAGCCGTGTTGACCAGGATCGAGACATCGCGCCCATCCAGAGTTCGGACCAGCTGCTCGCTGCGGTGACCCCGGCCGTCATGGAAAGTGCGCTCGACGGGGCAATCCTCACATTTTTCCGGTCTGCGCTTGTAGACCTGGTAGCAGTACCTGTCTTCGGGATCCCCGAAATTCCTGACAAATCGCTCATTGGCCGCGATGATCTTCAGATCACGGTCCTGGACGGACAGGAAGCAGGGCATGGATTCGAAGTAATCCCGATAGGTATCGATCCTCATTGCAGCCTCCTTCCTGCCGACTCGGCCTGTCCCGGGTGCCTCGGACTAGTGCCGCACGTTCAGCACCTTGCGCACGTTCATCAGCAGATTCTCTTCCGTGATCGGTTTGTCCAGGTACCCCTCGGGAGACCGGAATTCACCGGCATAGATCAGCCGTCGCAACTCCGGCTGTCCGGTGATGATGAAGACCGGTAGCGACCTCAGCTCCGGATCCCGGCGCAGTGTCGCGAAGACGTCACCGCCCGACGTACCCGGCATGGACAGATCCAGCGTTATCAGATCCGGTTTCTGTTCCCGCGCGATCTTTAACCCCTCGTCGCCGCTGTAGGCCCGCAGAACCCGGGCTCCGTGGTCCTCCAGAACGGCTGCGGCGAAGGTGACGAAGTCCGGCTCGTCGTCGGTGACCAGGATCGTTCGTCCGGCCAGGTCGCTGGCCGGCGCCGTGTCTTGTGCGGCGACCGGCTCTTTCTCCTCGACCGCCACGGCCCGGGTGCCAGCGACTGACACTTCGTCCGTGATGGCGGCAACCTGTTCGGCTGCCGACGGCACCGCTTCCTCGACCGCAGGCGCTTCGATGACCAGCGCCCGGGCCACCAGATTCACCAGCTGGCTGACCTTCATGTCCAGCTTGTAGTGGCGAATGACGTCGGCCAGTCCATCCACGCAGTTGTGACACGAGGTCACCACGATCTCGGCGCCGGTGGCCGCCAGCTGCTCGGCCTTGATCTGGCCCGATTTTAGTCGGCGGGGAGTGTACTCGGACATGGACATGGCCCCGCCGCCGCCGGTGCAGCAGTAGTTCTCGGCCCGGTTGGGAGCCATTTCGCGGAAGTCCTCGCAGACCAGCCTCAGAAGCTCCCGTGGTTCCTCGGTCAATCCGCAGCTGCGGGCGTTGTTGCAGGAGTCGTGAAAGGTCACCGGGGTGGTGTTCTTGCTCTTGTCCACCTTGATGCGACCTTGCTTGATGAAACGCAGCATGGTGGTGACGGAACTCTCCATATCGAAGCCGATGTCCATCTGGGCCCAGTTCTGGCCTTCGCAGCGGGTCGAGCGGTAGCCGTGGCCGCACTCCGAGATGACGAGTGTCTTGCCGCCCAGTTCGGTGACTTTCTCGTAGAGTTTTCGGGCCACCGAACCCCCCAGATCGTCGTCGCCGGAGAAGAGCCCGAAGTTGGTCATGTCCCAGCCCTCGCTGGGCATGGTCCAGTCGGCTCCGGCCTGGTGGAAGATCATGGCCGCATCGGAGATGGTGCGGGGATCGTATTTGACCTCGCGCGGGTTGATGGAATAGACGTAGTCCGCCCCGACTTGATCGATGGGAATGACGGCTTTTTCGTCACCCAGATCGTCCTGCATTTCTTCCGAGAGCCAGTCGAGAGTTTCCAGGTAGTCCTCCTTCAGGACGCCCATCTGGTTGCCGATCTCCCACTGGTCCTTGCTGACCACCGCCACTCCTTCGGGCATGACACCCACGGAAACGAGCAGACCGCGGGCCATGCGGTTGAAGGTGGCATAGTCTACCCCCATGGGGCAGTTCAGGGTGCAGCGCCGGCAGTTGGTGCACTTGCCGAAGACGGTGTCCTGCAGCTTCTCCAGGTCCTCGTCCGTATAGACGGTTTTCGCCTTGACCCACCACGGAATCACGCGTCCGGTCCAGTCGAAATGCCGCTTGAAGAGCTTGCGAATCTGATCGGCCTTGTAGGCCGGCGCATAGGTCGGGTCACCCGGGTTGGCGAGCACGTAGTGGCACGAGTCGGTGCACAGGCCGCAGTGCACGCAGCCAACCAGCGAACCGACCATCTGCCGGTTCAGCTTCTTGCCCATCCGCTCGATGACCTTCTCCGCCTTGTGAGATCTTTGCCTGTTCCTTCTCATCATCTGCTCCATTTACCTAAGTCCACTGACTGTCGCCGGTTCATCCGGACTAGAGCACGCGTCTGACGGGGAACACTCCTCGGTGCCCCATCGTTTTTCCCAGGTAGTAGCGGGTGAACGGATAGTACAAGTAGTGCGAGATCTTGCTGAACGGTACGTAGACCAGAAAGAATGCCGTCATGAAGAAATAGGTGACCAGGTGCCACTCGCCCCCAGCGGTCGAGTTGTTCACCGCGAAGAACGCGAAACCGAACCAGACGATCAACAGCACGAGAGAGAAGACATCGTCCGGCGTGCTGATGGCCCGCAGATAGGAGCTGCCAAGGCGCCGCACGAGTCTCATGACGCCCACCAGGAAGGCCGCACCGATCACCACTTGCAGTACCAGCACCAGTGGCGGCCAGGCCAGCCAGTGGGCGGCATAGGGGATGACGAAGGACAAGCCGATGGCCGCCACGACTCCCAGGTGGAAAACCACGAACTGCAAGTAGAGGAACTTCTTCGTGCGGGTGCTTTCCATCGCCCAGGGCATGCCGACGTTGGCCCATGAATAGATGAAGCCTCGGCGGGGATTGGTATCGCCGAGTCCGGTGGCGGCCTGCCGCTCCTTGCCGGCCTTGAAACGCAGCAACCACCTGACCCGCAAGGCGTAAACGATGGCCATGAAGACCAGCGCTCCCTCCTGCAACTGGTGTTCGGAGAAGTGCAGTAACTCGCTCATGATCCCTCCCCGAGGTTTATGCCGGCGCGCCGGCGGCAGCCTGCATCGCCAGTTGTGCGGCGAACGGGCCATACTCCCGGTTGTCCAGCATGCAGAGGACAACTCTCTTGATCTTCGTATTCAAACTCAGATAATCCCTGATCGCGCGGATCGTCGTTTCGGCGCTGAGCTCCAGCGGCACCCCGTAGAAGCCCGTTCCCATGGCGGGAAAGGCGAGGCTGGAGATCCCTTTGACCTCAGCCCGGCGCAGGCATTTGAGCACCGTGGTCCGTAACTTGTGTCCCTGGTCTTCTTCCTGAAATCGCGGACCCACCGCGTGCAGTATGAAATCGGCCGTGAGCTTTCCGGCTCCGGTGATCACCACCTGGCTCGTTTTTACCGGCGCCAGCTCGTCGAGCTCCTCCTGAATGGAGGGTCCACCCCGCAGCGAAACGGCGGTCCCGAATCCCGAGCCCAGCTGCAGATCGTGGCGGGCGTAGAAAACGAAAGCGTCGACTTCCAGCAGGGTGACGTCGCCTTTCACCACCTCGATGAGGCTGTTGTGAATCTTCATGCTTTCGGACATGCGGACCTCTCCTTATCCAGCAGCGAAGTCACTCCGGGCATTCCGGCCGCGGGGCCGGTGCGCTCATGTCAATCGGATGGGCATGCCCATCCACGGCCAGATGAAATAGACGAAGAACGCCAGCACCACCAGCAACAGGATACTGGCCGGGATACCCACCTTGAAGAATTCTGCAGACGTGAATTGTCGGCTTTCGTAGGCGATGGCGTTCGGGGCCGCACCCACCAACAGTAGGAACGGCATACCAGCACAAACCAATGAGGAATATAGGATTAGGTCCGGGGCTACTCCCATGTACGACGCCAGCACCAGGGCTACCGGCAGGGTGATCGCGATGGCTGCCACGTTCATGATGACGTTGGTCATGATCAGCACGAAGAACGCGATGGCCATGACGAACACAAACCAGGATGCATCGTGGAACATGACCAGCCACTTGACGGCCAGCCAGTTCGCCGCGCCGGTCTGCCACAGGCAGAAGCCGATGCTGATGGCTCCGCCGAACAGCAGGACGATGTTCCAGGGGATCGATTCCAGATCCTTCGCCGACAGGATCCGAAACAGGAAAAAGAGCACCGTGGTGACCAGCAGTATGGCGGACTTGTCCAGTACGACCATGGCAGGAACGAACGAACGCAGGCCGAAAACCGTGATGGAAGACCCGACGATCACCATCGTTGCTATCTCCGCCGGGCTGATCGGCCCCAGCTTCCCGTGGAGTTTTTTGGCCCTTTCGGTGAGTCCCGGAACGGTGTCCTTCTCGGGTTTGAAGACGATCATGAAATAGGCCCAGAGCAGGACGGTCATCACGACGCCGACGGGCAGCATGTAGGCGGACAATCCGAAGAAGGAGACGTCCTGCCCGGTGAACTTGCGATAGAACCCGAGGGCCACGGCGCCGCGGGCTGCGCCCAGCAGGGTCACGATGCTGCCGGCCCCGGCGACGAAGGCCATGCCCATGAACAACCCCTTGCCGAACCGGGTCTTTTTCCCTGGTTCGCCGTACATGGAGTTGATGGTCACCAGCAACGGAAAGACGGTCGCGGCGACTGCCGTGTGGGCCATGATCAGAGTCAGTGAGAAAGTCAACCCGTAGCAGCCCAGGTAGATCATGCTTGTTCGCTCACCCACCAGGGACAGGGTCCTGTAGGCCATGCGTTTCGTCAGACCGGTTTTCGTGAAGGCGATGCCGATCACCAGCGAGCCGAATATGAACCAGACCGATGGGTCCATGAAGTCGGTGAACGCGGTCCGCGGATCCCTGATCAGGAACAACCCCTGGATCACGCCAATGCAGATGCTGGTCACGCCGATGGGGATGATTTCGGTGACCCACCAGGTGGCAGCCAGGAGAAACAGGGCGAGGGCTGCCTTGCCCTGGCTGGTCAGGGGAAACGACTCTCCCATGGGGTCAACGGCCGGACCGGGAGTGGGTAGCAGCATGACGGTCGTGAACAGGAAGAGACCGAGCAGAGTGCAGAACAGGTCCCGTTTGTTCAAGCCGTCCAGTACCGGTTTGAATCGGGAAGGTCTTGCTGGTCGGCTGATCTCCGCCCAGGCTTCCGGCACCCGGGACCGGGAGTCTACCCGTTGGTCAGCAAGGTCCTTGCCCATCAAACTTGTACCGTCCTTTCATTCTTTCGACCCCCCGGCAAGCAGCCGGGGGCGAAATGGGCGGTCGTCCTAAACCATCTCCAGGAATCCGCACGGGCACTCCTCGGCGCACTTCTTGCAGCCGTTGCAGGTATTCATATCGATGGTGAGAAAGGCACCGAGCTTCGGCTCGGCGACCTTTCCGAAACACGAGGGCGTGCAATACATCCAACATCGCTCGCAGCCGAAGCAACTGCCACACGAGAAGCAGCGCGCAGCTTCTGCGAGAGCGGCCTCGATGCCGATGCCGGGATCGATCTCCGCATCGGGCCGGGCCAGACGTTCGGCGGGCGGCATCACCACCTGCTCCGCACGCTCCTGCGTCTCGTAGAAGTCCAGGATGATGCGATCCGGACCGATCTCAGGACCCGGTGTCTCGGCGATGGCAGCCTCGCCCCGCAGAGCCGCGTGCATGCTCAAGGCCGCCAGACGGCCTTGCCCGACCGAGATCGTCGCCAGACCCAGATTGACGTTGTCGCCCCCGGACCAGACGCCGTCGATACCGGTTCGTCCCCACTCGTCCACTTCCATCCAGCCCTTTTCGTTGAAGGCACCCAGGCTCTCGGTGTCCGGCGCCTGGCTGACGGCCGTGATCACCGTGTCGCAGGGGATCTCCGTCAGTTTGCCCTCAATGGGAACCGGGCGGCGGCGGCCCGAAGAATCCGGTTCACCCAGCTCCATGTGCTGGATCAGCATTCCGGTGACCGTGCCGTCCTCGTCGCGCAGAATCCGCGCCGGCGCAGCCAGGTATTCCAGCTGGATGTCTTCTTCGAGGGCCTCTTCGATCTCGCGGGCGATGGCCGGCATCTCCTCGCGGGTGCGGCGGTAGAGAATCGTGACCTGCGAGCCCATCCGACGGGACACACCCGCTGCGTCGTGACCGAGACGCAGGGTCACTCGAGCCGCGTCGATGGCGGTGTCGCCACCGCCGATGACGACCACGTTTTCGCCGACGGTGGGCACCTCTCCCGAGTTGGCCCGGCGCAGGAATTCCGTACCGGTGTAGACGCCGGAGCCGTCTTCGCCGGGACAACCGAGTTTGCGGCCCTGGTGGGCACCGATGCCGACGAACACCGCTGCAAAATCCCGGCGCAGATCCTCGAAGGCGATGTCCTTGCCGACGGTCACACCACTCTTGAACTCCACGCCCAGATCGAAGACCCGCTGGTACTCGGCATCGATGACCTCGCGGGGCAGGCGATACTCCGGAATGCCGTAGCGCAGCATGCCGCCGGGCTTGGCCAGGCTCTCGAACATGGTCACTTGATAGCCACGCCGAACGAGCTGGTAGGCACAGGACAGGCCGGAGGGGCCGGAGCCGACCACGGCGATCTTCTCGTCACGCGGCCCGTCTCCGTCGAGGAGCGGCGGCTTGAGGTCCCGCTCCAAACCATGGTCGCCGATGAACCGTTCCACGGCATTGATGCTGACGGCTCCCTCTTTCTCCGTACGATTGCATTCGCTCTCGCAGGGGTGGGGGCAGACCCGTCCCATGATCGCCGGCAAGGGATTGGTCTCCATTTCCAGCGCCCATGCCTGGTCGCAGGCTTCCTCGAGACTCAGCCCGAGCTTCTCGCGCTGGGCGATGGTGGTCAACCAGCCCCGGATATCGTTGCCGCTGGGGCAGGTCTTGATGCACGGAGGGTGTTTCACCACTTCCTGAGGGCGGTAGGGAGACTGTTCGCCGACAGAGGCGCTCCCGTGTATCTTCAGTGGCTTCTTCTTTTTGTTCTTCTTCAGAAGACCCATGACAAACCTGATCCCTTCCTGGCCGGCGTTTCCCGTAGTGGAAAACGCCGGCCGATATCCAACCCTCCGTGCACCGGTCCCTGCTAGATGGCCACCTCGCTCTGGTAGTAGTCCATCAGGATGCGGGCAACCTCAGGCCTGGCGAACTCCACCGGGAGGTCCTGACCCGCCGCCAGCATCTCGCGAACCTTCGTGCCCGACAGGAAGACGAAGTCCTCCTTGCGGTGGCCTTCGGGCGCGTCCCTCATCATGATGACCTCGCCGAGCACCTTGGAGAACGCGGTGTGATCGGCTTCGAAGATCTTCAGTTCGAGGGCATCTGCCGGGACCTCCTTGTGGAAGATCTCCTGGGCATCGAAGGGTCCGTAGTAGTCGCCGACTCCCGCATGGTCACGGCCCACGATGAGGTGCGTGGCGCCCATGTTCTGCCGGAAGACCGCGTGTAGGACGGCCTCTCGCGGGCCCGCATACAGCATGTCGAAACCGTAGCCGGTGATCTCGACCGTGCCCGGTTCGAAGTAGAGCTCGGCCATCTTGCGGATGGCTGCATCCCGGACATCTGCGGGGATGTCGCCCTTCTTCAGCTTGCCCAGCAGCATATGGATCACGGCACCGTCGAGGTTGTCGTGAGCCATGGCCATCTTGACCAGCTCCTCGTGGGCCCGGTGCATGGGATTGCGGGTCTGGAAGGCGACACAGGTGCGCCAGCCGTTCTTCTCGATCGTTTCCCGGATTTGCATCGCCGTTTGGAACGTTCCGGGAAAATCAGTCTCGAAGTAGGAGTAGTTGAGCACCTGAATCGGACCCGAAACGAAGGTCCGGCCGACCGAGTTGAAGGCGTTGACGCCCGGATGGTTCGTGTCCGTGGTGCCGTAGACCGTTTCGGTCATCAGCTTCATCTGCTCCTCGCTCGCTTCCTCGATCGCCTCCACGTCCTGGATGGCGATGACCGGATTTCCCGCGACGTTCGGATCCAGGAGGGCGATCCGCTTCGCGTCCCCGATCGCCGCGGCGTCGGGCACGACATTCACGATCGGTGTGGGCCAGAAGAGCCCGGAAGCAGTCTTCATGCTCTTGGCTACCGAAAGCGCGTCGGCCAGGTTCATGTAACCCTGCAGGGGGTTGAAGTAGCCGCTGCCAAGCATGACCGCGTTGGCGGCGGCCTGGGAACAGATCTGCAGTTTGGGCAATCCGGCCGCTTCCTCCAGCAGCGCAGCTCGCTTGGTATCATCTGCGACGAACAGGGGATTCAGCGTTTCGGAACCATGCGGCTTAATCATTTAATTCAACCTCCACTGGTGGGTGAATGCAATCGTCCCGGTTTCACCGGATCTCCCCGCGTGAACCCGAGGGTTTTTCGGCGCCCGGTTCAGGCGCGCCATCTCAACTCGTCGCGGCACCGGGCGCGCTCATGCGCTCGTGCACCAACGCCAGGGTGCGATAAACCATGTGGGCGAACTTCGAGTACGGAAACGTCAGGAACAGGCACAGCACGGAGCCCAGGTGAACCACATAGATTCCCACTGCCAACACCGGCGCCATGACGAATGCACCGACTTCGGCCAACACGCCGGTGATGATCACCAGCACCACGATCGCAAGGAAGAACCGGTCGAAGGGCCGCATCGCGCCGGCGCGTTTCCTGTCGCCCCGGCGGTTGGCCAACATCGCGACGATTCCGACCAACAGGAGTACGGCCGATACGTTGCCCAGGATCTTGTAGGGGTGGATCTGGGCCAGGGGCAGGGGAGTCCGCGAGATGTACATGGCCACGATCAGCAGCCCCGACGTGACCGCGGCGCCGACAAACCCCCAGAGTAGACTGAAGTGGGCCCAGCGTCGGGCCGCGGACGCCTCGCAGGTGCTGAATCGTTTGTGCGATCCTATTTCGCCGAGCACGGCCATCAGATTGGCCCAGAAGGATCCGGACCGGTCGCCGTGTCTACCGAGCAGCTTCCAGAACCTTTTGCCGCTGATTGCAATCGCGAGCAGGACCAGGAAGGCCGCGGTGAAATAGACGCCATAGATCAGCTTGTGGGGCACGAACTCTTCGTAGACGAGACGGGTCTCGCTCCCGGTGACGTGGGTCAGACCGCCGCTGCTCTGGTCATCTGCTATCGCCGTGTCCACCAAGCTGTGGGCGGCCAGGCTATGGATGGTTTTCTGGTTCGTCGCCTCCGGGACGTGGAAGCCGGTGGTCAGGCCCAGCAGGATCAGCCAGATGAGGAGTGGGGCTCCCAGCAGGGTCGGCCAGGTCCTGTCCGCATTCCCCACAAGCTTGCCCATGAAGCGGGGAGCGGCCAGGCATTCGACGCTCAGAGCCCGGATCGACTGCATCACGTCTCCCGGTCTCGCGTCCCGTGGGCAGGACACGTTGCAGTCGTTGCACTGGTGGCAGAGCCAGGCTCCAGGATCTCCGGCGAGCCGGTCGGCCAGGCCCCACTGCGAGGCCAGAATCTGCCGGCGGGGAAAATGCGAACCATCAAAGGCCAGGTCGCATACGCTCGAGCAGGTCGCACACTGGAAGCAGCGGGAGGCCGTAGCGCCCCCGCGAGCGGCGAGTCTGCGGCGAAACTCGGCTGAGGGGAGCAGTTCCGTATCTTGCACCATGACTACCCTCCTTTTAGAACCCCTTGTAGGGGTTGGGTCCCACTTCCTCGATGGTCTCCAGGAACTCGTCGAAGATCTCGGGGATCCTGGCATATTCGTTCCGGGCCAGGTCCACGATCTGAACGCGTTCGGATTCCAGGGTCAGTCGCTCCATGGTTTCCTGGACGTTGGTCATCCTGTAGTCAGCGAGATCGGATCCGCGAATGTAGTGGCACTGATAGTCGTCGCCCTTTTTGCAGCCGATGAGCAGGATGCCGTCGATACCGTTGGAAAGGGAGTCGGCGATCCAGACCACATTGACCGCGCCCAGGCACCGGACCGGGATGACGCGGACCCACGGGTTCCAGGAGAGCCTCCGCTTGGCGGCCTCGTCGAGGGCGGGCACGGCGTCGTTCTCGCACATGAATGCGATGACCCGGGGCTTCTCATCTTCCTCGTCGGGCACTTCGACGGCCTTGATCATGCCGGCAATGGAGCCCACCGAATAATCGGGGAAGTTGACGATGCGCTCGGGGCAGGAGCCGAGGCAGATTCCGCAGCGGCGGCAACGGAACTGGTTGTACTCCGGTGTGCCCTTCTCGTCCTCGTTGAGGGTGCCGAACGGGCATTCTTCGGTGCAACGCTTGCACTGAGTGCAGCGCTGAAGCGCGAAGTCGGGCACCGAAACGTCGCCGGATCGGGGATGTACAGCCTCACCTCGGGCCGCCATCTCCAAGCATTGCACGGCCTTCATCGCCGCCCCAAGACCATCTTCGGCTGCCTGTGCCGGTTCCATCGGAGCCCGCATGGCGCCGGCGGCGTAGATGCCGGTGCGGCGGGTTTCGTAGGGGAAGCAGATGTAGTGAGAATCGTTGAACTGGTAGCGCAGCGCCGGAAGGTCCGGCCCCTGGCGGTAGCCGAGGTTCAGGATCTCGCTGCCTTCGTGGGCCTCCAGTTCATCCACGATCTCCTGGGCCGCTTTGACCTGGGATTCCGATTCGTTCTTCTGGATTCGATCCTTGGCGTCCCGAAGCTCACGAATGGCTTCGCCGTCGGCCGTATTGGGGACCATACCTGTCGCCAGCACCACGAGGTCCGCCTCGAGAGACGCCTCGTCGCCGAGCAGGCTCTTACCGATATGGACCATCAGGCGGCCGTCATCCCCGTGCTCGACACGAGAAACCTCGCCGCGGGCGAAAAGGCTGTTGGGCGATTCCTGAACGCCCAGGTAGAGGTGTTCCAGCTGGCCTGATGCACGCAGGTCTCGATAGACCACCGCCGTCTCGATGTCGGGGTGGTCACGGTGGATCGCCGCTACCTGCTTGAGAGTGGCCGAACAGCACTCGCTCGAGCAGTAGGGCAGGTGTTCGGGGTCGCGGGAGCCCGCGCACTGCACGAAGACGATTCGACGGGGCGTCTTGCCGTCTTCCGGACAGTGCAGCTCGTTGGTCGCGAGCATCTTCTCCATGCTATGGGTGGTCAGGACATTCTTCGACTCCCAGAAACCGAGGCGGGTCAGTTTCCCGGGGTCATAGGGGCGGGCTCCGGTCGCCTGCACGATGGCGCCGACCTGCAGGCTGACGTTGCCGTCGGGGCCTTCCAGTTCGACCTCGAATCGCCCGGGCTGTCCGTCGATCCTGGCCGTCTTGTGCGACATGAAAACCTTGATCTGCGGATTCGACATGACCGAGGTGACGAGCTCGCCGATCCGGTTGGGCTGAATGGTGTCGTAAGGAGGGACCTCCGGTACGACGTCCTTCATGAGGGCAACGTGACCGCCCAGGCGGGCCGCTGACTCGACGAGGACGACCGGATTCCCCATTCCGGCGGCCGCCTTGGCCGCCTGTAGTCCGGCCAGGCCGCCGCCCACAACCATCACCGTACGGTCGATATCCTCGGCCTGGCTGGTCGCCGCCGCTGCCGCTGTGGCCTTTGCGAGCCCCATACGCAGCAGATCCTCGGCCAGCATCTGCGTGTCTTCCTCACCGTGCGGCTGGCACCACGCCACCTGCTCACGAAGGCACACCCGTTCGACGTGTACCTTGGTGGGATCGAAGCTGAACTCAGCTGACTTGGCCCGGTGGGAACAGGCGGCGATCACGACGCCATCGACACTTCCGTCGTCCACGGCTTCCTGAATGATCGCCACTCCTTCGGGGGAACACAGCTTCTCGTTGACCAGGTAGCTGGTCGCTCCCGCTTCGGTCGCTACTTCCTCGAACTCCTCCAGGGACACTGCGGCACTGATCTCACATCCGGTGCAGACGAAGACTCCCACCTGATTCATGGTGCGCTCCTTAATGCCCCCACACAGGCTTTTGCGGCGGTTCCCGTAGCATCTCGTACCGAGGCGGCAACGTCCTCCGGCCGTTTGGCCACACCGGCGACAAACAGATTCGCGTCGTCATCTTCAAGCCCAAAACCGTCGTCGTCCGTCCGAACCGCGAATGGCAAGGTTCCCTCGCTCAGCGCCGGCACCATACCGGTGGCCAGAACCGCGAGATCCGCCTTCACTTTGAGCAGCTCTCCGGTCTCCACGTTCTCCACTCTCAAGACGACGTCCTGCGCGTCACCCTGCTCGATCCGGCCGACCTTTCCCTTGATCAGTTCGACACCTTCGAGGGCCTCGACCCTGGTGAGCATGTCCTCGTTGCGGCCGGGCGTCCGGCGATCGATGTAGTAGATGCTGACCTCGCAGTCCGGCAATTGCTCCTTCACATACATCGCCTGCTTCATGGCGGCCAGGCAACAGACCGCCGAACAGTACGGCAGGTGGTTGACGTCGCGCGAACCGGCACACTGGACGAAGGCGACTCGCTGCGGAGCGGCGTTGCTGCCGGGGCAGAGGATCTTGCCGCCGGTAGGGCCGGTGGGTGAGACGAGGCGCTCCATGGTCACGTTGTTGATGACGTTCGGCAGTTCGCCTCCGCCGAGGTCGCTCAGATTCTCCAGCGGATAGGGCTGCCAGCCGGTGGCCAATACCACCGCGCCGGCGGTCAGATTTGTCACCTGTTCGCTGGCGCCGAGATCGATGGCGAGGTACTGGCAGGTGTCGACACAGGCAGTGCAGTCGGTGGGACAGGCCGCGCGTTCCAGCACGTATCGCTGGGGCCAGGCGTCAAGGTGGGGCAGGTGGATCGCGGGCACTTCGACCTGGCCCAGGTTGAACGGATCGGGCACCTTGACCGGGCAGACCCTGGAGCACTCGTCACAGGCGGTGCATCGCGAATTGACGTAGGCCGGTGCGGTGGTGAGAGCCACCTCCCAGAGGTCTCCGACACGCTCGGCCTTCGAGACGGTGGTGCTGGTGAACACCGTGATACGCGGATTGTTCTCCAGGCGCCGGGTGTTTATCTCCATGCCGCAACTCGGAGGACAGAGCTTCGGGAAGTAGTTGTGATTGTTCAGCACCCGTCCGCCGATGGACGGCTGCCGTTCGACGAGTACGACTTCTCGCCCTGCTTCGGCCGCCTCGAGCGCGGCTGTCAGGCCGGCGATGCCGGCTCCGATGACCATCAAGGGAGCCGGAGTTTGTTCGCTCATGATTCCCTCTCCACGGTCGCTCCCGTCACCGCTTGCGTCGCGCTGTCCGTCGGCGTCATGGTCGGCTCGCAAAAGAGGGCGTAACGCAACCAGCGGAAGGCGAAACGCAGCAGAGCTTCGTCGTCCGTCCTGATCTGCTCGACCAGTTCATCGGCCAGTTCGAAGCGGTTGATGAAGCTCGACGAGAAAATGAACCTGCGGAAGGTGTCCAGGTCATAACAGCAGGTATAGAACATCTCCATGCGCTTGGGATCCAGCTGACGGGTACCGCCGATGAACCAGGGATGCGATACGATCTCGCGGAAGCCCGTCTCCAGTTCCTCCTGATGAGACAGGTTCTGATCGGCTTTCCACTCGGCGACGGTCCATTCCCGTTTCTCTCCATGTCCCAGACAGAACTCTTCCTCGAAAAGGAAGTGGACCGGTTCGGAATCCTCGCCCGCCCTGGCCGGCGGCAACGCCGAACCCAGGGGATACATCCGGCAGGACCACGGTCGATCCTCGTACACGCCGCAGCCCTTGTCGCTGACGAACGTACAGCGCTTGTCGGGCTCCGGGCCCAACTTGAGCATGACCACCGGCAGGTGCAGGTCCTTGGTGATGGGCATCAGCGTGTGTTCTTGCAGGAAGTCGTCGGTTGTCATCTCGAGTCGGCGCGCGAGTCGCAGTACGTCCGTCGGAGTCAGCAGGATATTGATGTCCTGGCAGCAGCGGGTGAAGCACTCGAGATCCTGATGACATCCGAAACAGAATTTCTCCTCTGCACCGATCTGTCGCCGCCCTTTCAGCGGATCCGGGACCTCGGCGCGGGGGGGTTTCGAGTGGGATTCCAGGTTCATGTTCGCTGCTTCATTCATTGCCAGCTCCGTTCTCGAGTTGTGTCGGTCGAGGCCGAATCTCGTTGCGCCTCGTCCTTGAACAAAAGGAGACCCCAGGCGGATTCGCACCTGGGGCCTCCCTCACAGCATCAACGCCATGCAGGTTGCGAATCATCAGGAAACGGGTTCGAGTTCCCTCTCCTTACCGAAGACTCGCACGATTGGAACCTTCTTGAAGTCCCACTCGGCGGTTCCTCTGTTCAGCTTCCCGTTGACGAAGACCTTCCAGTTCTCGTTGTCCATGCCGGGCTTGTCGCTCCGGAAGTAGTAGCCCGGCCAGCGGGTCTCCTCGCGGAACAGCATTGCTCGAACATGGGCTTCGGCCTGGTAGCTGCGGTGGACGTTTTCCCAGCACCGCATCAGTTCATGCAGGTCCTTCGCCCCGAGCTTGTCCGAGTCCTCGCGCAGCAAATCGAGCAGCTCGAGGGCTCTTTCCAGGTTGGGCTTCGAAGTGGTGAACTGGGCCGTCACACCGCCTGCGTATTCGTCCATGAGCTTCTGCATGCGCATCATGAACATCTTGGGCAGGATGTAGTTCGGGTTGACGTCCGACTGGGTCGACTTGTCCTGGGTCTCTGCGAACAGTCCCAACGGTTTCAGGATCTTGGATTTGATCTCCTCGATGACAGCGTCGTCGTAGGTGATGTTGTCCAGGTTCTCTTTGACCAGGAATCGGACTGCCGATTTACCGGCGATCCGACCCTCGGCGTGGGACCCCGAGGAGAACTTGTGGGACGAGGCGCCCGAGGCGTCCCCGGCGGCAAAGAGTCCCGGGACCGTCGTCATGTTCTCGTAGCCCCAGAAGTACTCGCTCGGAGCGATATCCTCGGGACCGCACACCCAGGCCCCGGAGGCACCGGAATGGGATCCGATGAAGTAGGGCTCCGCGGCAGCGATTTCCGAGGGGGATTCTTCGGGCTGGATGTTGGTCGCAGCCCAGAGAATGGCCTGGGAGATCGTCATGTCCAGGAAGTCTTCCCACGCTTCGGATTCGAGTTCCTTGAGCTTCTTCTTGGCCTTCTTGGGGTCAGTCTCGCTCTGGGCGATTTTCTGGATGGCCTCGGCCGTCTGCATGTAGATCGGGCCCTTGCCTTCCATGACGTCCAGCATCATCAGGTAGTTGCGGAGGTTGGCAGGCACGGGTTTGACTGCGCCGTAGGGCTGCCAGTTCTCCAGTTCGGGCCGCCGGGTCTGCATGTAGTTCTCGCCCAAGGCATTGGTCGCCTGGGATTTGAAGAGCAGGAACCAGGCTCCCACCGGACCGTACGCATCCTTGAAACGGACCGGAATGAACCGCACTTCCTGGCAGGTCATCTCGGCGCCGGCCTTGATCGTGAAGTAGGCGGAAGCGCCCGAGTTGAAGGGTGGATACCAGGCGCGACCGGCTCCCTCACCCGAAGAGCGCGGCTTGAAGACACCCACGGCCCCACCCATGGCACAGATGGTGGCCTTGGCCTTGAACACGTAGAATTTGTTTTCACGCACCGAGAACCCGGTGGCGCCGACGCATCGATCGCCGTCCATGAGAGGTTCGGTGATGAAGACACGTTCGTAGATGTTGTCGGCACCGATGGCATTCTTGGCTGCCTCGGCGACGATGACCTTGTAGGATTCTCCGTTGATCATCAGCTGCCAGCGGCCCTCGTGTACGTAGCCGCCATCCTTGTCTTTCCAGATCGGCAAGCCCCACTTCTCGAAGAGGTGGACCGACGAATCGACATGGCGGGCGATGTTCGCCACCAGGTCTTCGCGCGTGATGCCCATCAGGTCATTGCGGACATAGTCCACGTAGTTTTCGATCGTGTTCTCGCCGTCTTTGAGTCCGACGTACTGGTTGATCGCGGACAAGCCCATCGCCACGGCGCCGGAGCGATCCATGGCGGCCTTGTCGACCAGGGTCACCTTCAATCCGTTCTTCTTGGCCCAGTGGGCAGCCTCCACAGCCGCACCACATGCGGCCATCCCCCCGCCGAGAATCAGTAGGTCTGTTTCGACCACTTCTGTCGTGAATTCCTGCATGGCTATGCACCTCCTTTCATCCAGACGGTGGCCGTCCCGCAGGACTCGGGCTCGGTATAGAGCACCGGACCATCCAGTTCGGGATCAGTGTCCCAGCCACCGCTGGGAACCGCTTCGCCTTCAGGCGTGGTACGGATGGGGAACTTGAAACGCTTGATGTTCCCGTTGCGGAACTTGACCGTCCACATGATGCTGTCGGTCGAGCGCATGGGCACTACCGAAGCGCCCATCGGAACGAAGTCCGCGTAGCCACGCACGTCAATCGCCTG
>Ga0070728_10002734_pt1 | contig 21033 bp, 13 predicted proteins | sample tdDd471_FD_66723 | JGI IMG/M metagenome (GOLD analysis project Ga0070728, IMG submission 66723) | Marine sediment microbial communities from the Atlantic coast under amendment with organic carbon and nitrate - tdDd47.1 | ecosystem: Environmental > Aquatic > Marine > Coastal > Sediment | place... | reverse complement strand
CGATGCCGTCCGCGGACGTGTCGAGAATGTGGGCCAGCAGGTGACGGTGCCCCTGCAGCTGCCACAGATAGGAGCGGACCATCGAGCTGTAGAGGCGCGCCGCCACATAGGCGGTCAGGAACGGACCGAGAATGTCCTTGAAGATGACCAGGGGGCGTCGTGACTCTTCCGGAAGCTCGGGGATGATCGCGTAATCGAACCAGCTCCAGAGCAGGAACACGGCGGCGGCGAACGCAGCACAGAACAGCACGAGAAACGCTTCACGCCGCAGGATGTGATCGCCCGACGGCACCGGGAGGGGAATCCGGGAGGCCATCGACGAGTCCACACGCGGCGGGACCACGGGGGGCGGGGCAGACATACCCGTAGGGTAGCTGGTCAGGCGTGCCCCTTTGGCGTCATAATGGAGGCATGCCCCAGTTCGATCGTGTCCTGCTCCCGCTCGATTTCTCCGAGCTTTCCGACACCGTTCTGCGCTACGGCGTCGAGCTGACCGCGGAAGGGGGGAAGACCATCCTGCTTCACGTGCTCGAACCGCTTCCGATGCACATGGAGAGCGCGTTCGGGGCGTTTGTCAACACGGAGGGTTTGGCGCGCATCCGCGAGAACGCGCAGGAGCTGCTGGCGAATGCCGTGGCGCGTTTCCCTGGACGCGAGTTCATCACCGAGCTGGTGGACGGCAAGCCGGACGCGAACATCCTCGACGCCGCGGTGCGTCACAAGGCCGAGCTGATCGTCATGGGCACCCACGGTCGCGGCGGGATCGAGGACCTCTTCCTCGGCAGCACGGCGGGCAAGGTGGTTCGCAAGGCGCGCTGCCCCGTGTTGACGGTACGGACGCCCGATAACCGTTGAGCGAACGGGTTTGCAGTTTGCAGTTCACAGTTTGCGGTCGGAACGGATCGACTGCTTCGGCCGTAAACCGCAAACCGTGAACTGCCTACGCGCGCCGCTCCGCGACGCACTCCTGTGTGGACGGCCGCCCGCGCGCGCTACTTGGTGAGCTCGCGGACGCTCCTGTAAACGGCCCTCGCCACCTTGCGCAGCATTCCGACATCGACCTTGTCGAGCGTGTCGAGAGGACCGTTCATGCCGCGATAGTCGGTTCCGAACAGGGTGATCGCGGGGATGCCGGCCTCATGCAGCGGCCAGTGGTCGGAGCCGCGCGGGAAGGCGAACTTGTCGATGTCCCGACCGACGGTGAGGCCTTCCTTGACCAGGCGCGGCTGCACGAGTTCGAAGAGCTTCGCGTGGTGGCTGCGTCCGATGACATACACGCTGCGGTCCTTGCCGCCGCCGATCCCGTCAACATTGATGGCCGCCAGAGGTTTCGCGATGGGGCATTGCGGTGAACGCAAGGCGTCGGCGAACTGGCGCGAGCCGAGCAGGCCCGCCTCTTCGCCTCCGAACAGGGCAATCACGACCGGCTTCTTCAAGCGTCCTGCATCCGCATCGCGCCGCAGTTGATCCGCGACCCAAAGCACGACCGCGACGCCGGCCGCGTTGTCGCTGGCGCCCTGGGTGACCTGACCGTCCACAACGCCGACGCCGTCCCAGTGCGCCGAAAGCAGCACGCCGGGTTGCCGCGCCTCGCCGAACACCGCGAGGATGTTGGCCGTCGCCGCCTTTTCGGTCCTCAGCGCGAACTGCAGCGTCACCGAATCGGCCGATTTGCGCAGCGCTTCCGCCACCGCGGGGTTCGCGTAGACCACCGGAATCTTCAAGCGCTCCTGTCGAGCGCGGCTCAACAGGCCCGTCAGCATCGAGTCGATGTTGCGCCCGCTGGTGGGGGCGGCGGGGGGCATCCATCCGCGCCAGGAAGTGTGTTGGTAGCGCGCCTTGAGCGACTCTTCGCTCGCCACGACGGCGATCGCGCCGGCGCCCTCGTCGGCATAGCGCTTCATGAGGTCGTACGTTGCGTCCTCCGGAAGCAGTACCAGCGCACCCTCCGGGTTCTCGACCGGGTGACTCAGCACGCCGGGGCAGGTCACGCCCTTGGCGGCATCCGCGCTCCAATAGAACGGGTAGCACGCCGCCTTTCGAGGTTCGCCCTTGGCGCCGATCGTGACCGTCGGAGCAGCATCCATGCGCGGCACGGAGACCTCGATGCCCGGCCACGGAACGAAGCGTGCGCCTGTGCGGAAGACGCGACCTCGCAACTCGTTCGCGAGCGTGTGGGTCGGCGGCGTCGTCGCGCGGCGGCCCTTCCACTTGGGGTCGGTCAGCAGCAGCAGGTCGCGCAACAGGTTCTTGGTCGGCCGCTCGCGCCCTTCGATGACCTGGTAGCGCGTGCCCCGATCCCCCTCGAACTCGCCGCGGTCGATGACCCGTCCGTCCTTGAACAGCACCCAACCGTGGGCGGCGTAGTAAGGCAGGTATGCGGTGCGCGCGAACGCCGCCTCAGCATTCCCGTGGAAGAACGTCACCGGATAGCCGGGAGCGTCCGACCGCGCGAAGCTGAACAGGATGCCGTCGCCCGGCTGGTCGTACGTCTTGCCACGGAACTCGAAGCTCCCTTCGCCGACCTTCAGGGTCCCGTCCTGACGGCGTGCTCCCGCCAGAATCGGCTGGCGCACCGCATCGGGCAGCCCGATCGCGACGACCGCCGCATCCGTGGGCAGCTCGCCCTCGGCGGGCTCGACCTTGAGACGCTTCAGTAGTCCCGCGTCGCCAAAACCCACTTTCTTGTCCGCGGTGGACACCGCTTCCATGCACGGGGCGACCTCCGCGCGGTCGACCTTGCGGAAGACGTGGTGGTCCGGATCGATCAGAAGGCGCGTGGGCTTCGATTCAAGCGTGAACGAGAAAACGGTCTCCTTCGAAGCGACCGAGACGACGCGCTCTTCGCGCCCGCCCGCGGTTTCCGCCACGATCGGAACCTTGATCGGGAAGGCCGGGCCCTCCTGCGTCTGCAGGATCGTGCCCGTTACTTTGGTTCCGTCCACATGGACCGTGCCCCAGCGCAGTACGGGCGCACCGCGTGATTCCAGCCACGGCTTGAACCATGCCGTGAGGTTGCGCTCGGCCCCCTCTCCCAGCACCGCCACGAACTCCTGCCAGCCCGCCGCCTTGCCGCCCAGCTTGGCGATGGCATGGCGCACGGCCGCTTCGAGCGCCGGCTTGCCGATCTCGCGCTCCAGCATGTGGAAGACCATCGAGCCCTTGCCGTACCCGATGTCGTTCTCGAAATCGTGCTTCTTCGACTTGAACTCGCCGAGCGGGTAGTCGCGCTCGCCGTAGACGCGCAGCGAGAACGTTCGCGACACCTTCTTGCGATAGGCAACGTCGGTCCCGTCCCGAACCGCGCTCCCGTAGTTGGCGTACCACGTGGTCAGCGCCTCGCACCAGTTGCCCGTCGCGTAGTCGACGCCGACGTAGTTGCCCAGCCAACAGTGCACGAGCTCATGGTCGAGATAGCCCGCGGGCAGCGTTTTTCCGCCCTGTCGCAGGACTTTCCCGGAGACGTAACGAATGACCGTCTCGCCCAGCAGGGTGAAGTTCGGGAATCCGTAGCCGGTCGCGAAGAAGTTCGAGACCACGTCGAAGCGGCCATCCGGCACCGGGCCCAGCAGCTTCTGGAAGCGCGGGACCTCTTGCTCCAGCGAACCCAGCAGTAGCGCCGCGTACTTCCGATCCTTCTCCAGTAGATAGGTGCGGCAGTGGATGCCGTCGATCGTCTTTTCATCGACCACCCACGGACCGGTCACCACGACCGGATTGTCGATGGCGTAGCTGGTCGCGTAGGTGACGGTGTACTGACCGTCCTTTTCCTCTTCGAAAGTGCGCTTGCCCGGTGCGACGGCGCGATGGGGCAGCGGCACGCGAATGGTCAGGCGAAAGGGGGTGAGGTCCGGAGAGGGGACGTAGAAGCCCTGGAACAGGTAGGTCCCGCGCTCTCCGATTGTGCCCGCGGACCGATCGCCCGCGACCCAAGTCGTGCCGCCGGCCTTCTCGACCGGGGCAGCGACTTTGCCACGAAAGCGGAACTCGACGGTGTGCTCGCCCTCGGCGACTTCGATCGATGCGGGCTCCACCGTGATTCCGTCCGGAACCTCGGGCTTGAGGACGCCCGGGCCACGCACGCGGACGCTGTCGACGCTTTCGAGTGTGGACGCTTTGGGGTCCAGCTTCAGCTGGATCTCGTGTCCAAGAATCGAGACGCCGTCGGCGAGAGAGATGGATGCCAGGAGGAGGACCGCGAGCATGGATCGCATCCTCCTATTCTAAAGTCACGAGCCCCTTCCCGCGCCCATCCCCGATGAGGTCCGCTCAAACTTGTTCGAGGGGGGGTGGAGGCTACGATCTGGCCCACGACATGAGCACCAAACAGCTCGAATCCCTTCAACAGGTGGTCATCCGTTTTGCCGGCGATTCCGGCGACGGTATGCAGATCACGGGTACCCAGTTCTCGAACACCACGGCGATCGTCGGCAACGACCTCGCGACCTTCCCGGATTTCCCGGCGGAGATTCGCGCGCCAGCCGGCACATTGCCGGGCGTCTCGGGCTTTCAGGTTCACTTCGCCGCGGGCGAGATCTTCACGCCCGGCGACACGCCCGACGTGCTCGTGGCGATGAACCCGGCCGCGCTCAAGGTGAACCTGCAGGACATGCCGCCGAACAGCATCCTGGTGATCGACACCGATGCGTTCAGCGACCGTGACCTCAAGAAGGCGGAGTACGAATCGAATCCGCTCGAGGACGGTTCGGTCGACGGCTTCCGGACGTTCGCGATCCCGCTCACGACGCTCACCGAAAAGGCGCTGCGCGAGTTCGACGACCAGACGATCAAGGCCAAGCGCCGCTGCAAGAACTTCTACTCGCTCGGGATGATGTACTGGCTCTTCAGCCGGCCGCTCGAAACGTCGGAGGAGTGGATCGAGGCCAAGTGGGGAGGCAAGCTCCCGGCCGTGCGCGACATGAACATGACGGCGCTCAAGGCGGGCTATGCCTACTGCGAGGCGGCGGAAGAGTTCCAGGCGCGCTACGAAGTGGCGCCCGCGCCGTCCGAGCCCGGCACCTATCGCGCGATCATGGGGAACGACGCGGTCGCGTTGGGCCTTGTCGCGGCGAGCGTGCGCTCGAAGCTGCCGATCTTTTACGGCTCGTACCCGATCACGCCGGCCAGCCAGGTGCTGCACGCGCTGTCGAAGTACAAGAACTTCGGTGTGATGACCTTCCAGGCGGAGGACGAGATCGCCGCCATCGGAAGTGCCATCGGCGCCGCGTTCGGCGGCCAGTTGGCGGTGACCGGCTCGAGCGGCCCCGGCATCGCGCTGAAGGGCGAGGCGATGGGCCTGGCGCTCATGGTCGAGTTGCCGATGGTGATCATCAACGTCCAGCGTGCGGGTCCGTCGACCGGCATGCCGACGAAGACCGAGCAGTCCGACCTGATGCAGGCCTTCTACGGCCGCAACGGTGACGGGCCGCTGCCGATCATCGCCGCGCAGAGCCCGGCGGACTGCTTCAACGCGGCGTTCGAGGCGGCGCACATCGCGCTCAAGTACATGGTGCCGGTGCTGCTGCTGACCGATGGCTACATCGCCAACGGCGCGGAGCCGTGGAAGCTCCCCGACTCGCTGGAGGATCTGCCGGAGATTCCGGTGAACTTCCGCACGGACACCGAAGGATTCCACGCCTACGCGCGCAACGACAGCACGCTCGCCCGCGAGTGGGTGCGGCCCGGCACGCCGGGACTCGAGCACCGCGTCGGCGGCCTCGAAAAGGATTCGCTGACCGGCAACGTCAGTTACGACCCGGCCAACCACCAGCGCATGACCGAGCTGCGTGCCGAGAAGGTCGCGCGCATCGTGAACGACATCCCCGATCTCGTCCCGTACGGCGAGGACAAGGGCAAGGTGCTCGTGATCGGTTGGGGCGGAACCTACGGCTCGATCCACTCGGCGGTGAAGCGCTGCCAGGCGGACGGACTGTCCGTTTCGCAGATCCATCTGCGCAATCTCAACCCGTTCCCCGCCAACCTCGGGGAGCTCATCGGGAACTTCGATCACGTTCTGATTCCCGAGTTGAACGCGGGACAGCTCTCGGTCCTGATCCGCGCGAAGTTCCTTTGCGATGCGAAGGGGCTGAACAAGGTCGAAGGGCAGCCGTTCAAGACACGCGAGATCATGGATTCGATCCGGGAGTTGCACGACGCATGACCACCGAAACCCAAATTCCCGACTACAAGAAGAAGGACTTCGAGTCCGACCAGCAGGTGCGTTGGTGCCCGGGTTGCGGCGACTACGCGATCCTGTCCAACGTCCAGAACGTCTTCGCCGACCTTGGCGTCAAGAAGGAAGATCTGGTCATGATCTCGGGCATCGGGTGCGCTGCCCGCTTCCCGTACTACATGGACACCTACGGGTTCCACTCGATCCACGGCCGCGCGCCGGCGATCGCGACCGGGTTGAAGATCGCGCGACCGGAGCTGCACGTCTGGGTCGTCGGCGGTGACGGGGACATGCTGTCGATCGGTGGCAACCACCTGCTGCACGCCTGCCGTCGCAACATCGACATCAACATTCTCTGCATCAACAACGAGATCTACGGCCTGACCAAGGGCCAGTACTCGCCGACCTCCAAGGTCGGGACGCGCAAGGCGTCGACGCCGATGGGCTCCATCGACCGCCCGATCAACCCGATCGCGCTGGCGCTGGGCGCCGAGGCGACCTTCGTGGCGCGCTCGGTGGACCGCTTCGGTCCCCACCTGAAGGCCACGCTCAATGGCGCGTCGCAGCACAACGGATCGAGTTTCGTCGAGATCATGCAGAACTGCGTGATCTTCAACGACGCGACGTTCGACAACGTGACCGGTCGCTCCGAAGACGGGCCGAACCGTCCGGTGAACACGGTCGAGTTGCGACATGGCGAGGCGTTGGTTTTCGGCCGCGAGAACGAGTTGGGCCTGCGCCTCACCGGCCTCGAGCTCGAAGTCGTCAAGATCGGCGAAGACGGCGTGACGGAAGCGGACCTGCTGGTCTATGACCGCCACAACGGCGCCATGGCCTACATGATCGCGACGATGGATCCGAACCGCTTCCCGACGCCCATCGGCGTCTTCTACCAAGCGGCCGAGGAACCGTCCTACTCCGACCACGTCCACGCGCAGATCGACGCGTCCGTCGAACAGAAGGGCGAGGGCGACCTGATGGCGCTGCTCCGCTCGGGCGACGTCTGGACCGTCGACTAGGGCGCGCGCGGGAGACGTTGGACACCAGCGTGAGCCGCAGAGCGGCGCGCGTAGGCGGTTTGCGGTAGGCAGTAGGCGGTCGCAGCCGGCGCTCGGAAGGCGTCGGACTGCTCGCTGGCGTATGGTTGCGAGCAGCGGTCGTTGGCGCAATCGACTCCTGGCTGCGACCGCAAACCGTAAACTGCAAGCCGTAAACCCGTTCCGTCATGTTTCTCGAATCGGCATCCGGCCCTCCTATCGCGCTCTGCTACTCGATGAACGTTCACCCCGGCGAGGGGATGGATGACGTTCTGGGTGCGCTGGAGCAGTACGTGCTGCCGCTGCGCGAGCGACTCGGCGTCGAGGGCGAGTTCGCCGTTGGATTGCGCGTCGCCGCACAGGCGGCCTTCGAGCGCGACCGATTCGACGAACTCAAGGAGTTCCTGGGACGCAACGGACTCGTCGCCGTCACGGTGAACGCATTCCCGTTCGGTGATTTCCACGGCGCGCGCGTAAAGGAAGCGGTCTATGCTCCGGACTGGACGAGCGAGGAGCGCGTTCAGTACACGGTTGCCGTTGCGGAACTGCTTGCGCACCTGAATGCGCCGGGAACCGAAGTGTCGCTCTCGACGGTGCCGATCAGTTTCAAGCCGTGGGACGCGGACCTTGGAGTGGCGACTGCGCGCCTTCTCGACGCTGCCGAGGCGCTGCGTCGCATCGAGCTCAAGACGCGGGTTCGGGTGCGCATCGCGCTGGAGCCGGAGCCGTTCTGCACACTCGAGACGGCCGCCGAGATGGAAGCCTACTGGGCCGGGATTTCGGCCGACCCGCGGCTGCTCGACTATCTCGCCGTTTGCCCCGACACCTGCCATCACGCGGTGCGGTGGGAGAGCGGTGCGGAGGCGCTGGATCGCTACGCGAACGCGGGGATCCCCGTGGCGAAGATTCAGCTCAGTTCCGCGCTGGAGGCGGATCGGATGGAGGACCTGCTCCCGTTCGCCGAACCGCGCTACCTGCACCAGGTCGTCGGGCGGGACGGAGGCGATCTTCTCGACCTGGGCGCGGATGGCGCGATGCCGGAAGGGCCGCTACGCTGCCACTTCCATGTGCCGATTCACAAGGAGTCGATCGGCAACTGCCGCACGACACGCGGGGAGATGAACGCGACTCTCGACCGCGCCCTCGCGACCGGTGCCACCCGGTGTCTCGAGATCGAGACTTACACGTGGGATGTGCTGCCGCTGAAAGAGGGCGAGTTGCTGGACTCGCTTGAGGCGGAGTACCGGTACGTGCTCGGGAGAATCGGTGACGGACGCGCCTGACGCCGCGGGCGGTTCGAAAGGCCCGCTCCTGTGGCCGGGCTACCTCGTCGGCGGATTCCTGCTGACCGTCGCGTCGGTGGTCGTGGCGTTCTGGATCGGACCCGTCATCGAGGGGTGGAACGCCCCGCTCCTGACAACCTTGTTCTATGGCGTCGTGCTGTCGGCGCCGTTGGCGAAGGCGGGGCACCTGTGCCTGCGGTGCTTCGTGACCAAGGAGCGCCGCCCTTGGCTTGCGTTCACGCTGGGCGCCGCCGGTCCATGGGCATTGATGGTCGGCGTGTTGTTCGGGCCGTCGTTCCTGGAGTACCTCGGTCGTCGCGACTTCGATTCCGAGGCGTGGCAAGCGGTTTCGACGCGTCGGACGCAGGAACGCATCAAAATGGTCGACGACCTCATCGACTCGGGAGTTCTCGACCACCTGCCGCGTGCGCGCGTCGCGGAACTCCTGGGCGACGACGACAGCGACTCGGGGTACTTCGCGGATTGGGACGTCGTCTATTGGTTGGGGGACGAGCGCTCGTTCTTCAGCATCGACTCCGAATGGCTGGTGATTCGGTTCGACGACGGCGGCCGGGTGCGCGACTACCGCTTGGTTCGGGACTGACCTAGTCGTCGCGCCCGAACCGCATGGCGAAGTGCGGCTGCTCCGGCGCGATTGTCGCTCCCGATTCGTGCACATACTCCCGATTCCAGTTCTGGAGGACTGCGACGATGCCGCCGTCGCGCTGCACGGCAAGCGAGTGCAGCGCCACGATGCCGCAGCCTTCCGTGCGAGCGCGGCGCAGTTCACCGTTCGGTTCGAACGTGGCACGCAGCATCGTGGTGCTGAGATTGCAAGCGGGATAGGTGACTCCGTCCAATGTCGTGAACGGGTTGCCGTGGGTGGCCGCGAAGGTGACTGCTCCGTCCATTGCCGTCGCGATGCGGGATGGGACCAACGTGGGAATCGGACGCATCCACTCGAAGCCGCCCGCGGCGCCGTAGCGCGCGATGTAGTCGCCCGCATCCGGTGCGACCTCCGTCGGTTCGCCGAGTCCGAAGCGCACGCTGCCGGAAACGCGAGCATGGGTCACGATTGCGCCGTCGGGGCTCGTGGCGACATCGAGGATGCGGTGGGATCCGCTGTCTTCTTCGCTGCGTGCCCACAGGAGCGCGCCGTCGTCCGCGAATCGCGCGATCATCGATCGATGCGCGGATTCGCTGCGGGCCGTCCACGCGACGCGGTTGGATCCGGTACCGAAGGACAGACTCTTTTGCCAGAGTCCCGCGACCACGCATCCGCCGCTGGATACGGCCGCCACTCTCAACTCCGGACCGACCAGATTCTCGGTCTCGGCGTACTCCACCCAGCGCAACGCGCCAGCGTGGTCATAGCTGGCGATGAACGCTCCGGACACTTCTGTCTCGATGCGCTGGGAGGCCGTTTCGCCGAGCCACGCTTCCTTATAGAAGCGACCGACCGCGAACGAGTTTCCCTGCTGGTCGACCGCGACGTCGGCGACGAAGAGGTGAAAACCACCCAGGCGCGTGGCCCAGAGGAAGTTCCCATCACGGTCGCACTTCGCGAGAAACCCGATGCCGGCCAGGGTTCCGGGGTCGGTCTCCAGTCGCAGGGAGCCTGCCCCCTCACCGAATTGGAGTGGCCGGTAGAAGTAGCCGCCGAAGATGCATGACCCATCCGGCTGCGCAGCGATTGACATGGAGTACTCCAGCGCCGGATTGCCGACGACTGCGCCGGAGGTGACGATCTGCACCCACTGAAGCTGACCTTCGCTGTCGTAGCGCGCGATAAAGATGTCATCGACGCTGGAGGAGATGCCCTGCGACTGCGAGACATGGGAGAACTCATCCGGCTCGTCAATGCGCCAAGTCGCACGACCAAAGAAACTCCCGGTGACCACGAACGAACCGTCGTCGAACACGGCCATGTCCGTGGGGGGCGGCCCACCGATCGGCAGGATGAACGGCGCAACGACCCGTAACCGTCCGCGTGCCATCGCGATCACGGGTGGGTTCACTCCGTCATCCGCGACGGCGTAGATCGAATAAAGGTCTTCGGACAGGTTGCCCGGCGTCCATATCTTCTCGACCTCGAGCCCCGCACCGTGGGCCGTAGGCGATCCGATCGCGATGCGGTCTGACGTTGTCGCCGGATCGCCATCCTCGTCGGCGAACAGCGCGACGGGGGTGTCCGGTTCGAGGTCGTCGGAGACGTATCGTATGCGCAGCAGTGCCTCCGGACCGCTGGCCTCGGCCAACGTGTCGGTGTCTGGCGCGACCAGCATGAGCGTCGGGGGCGGATTGACGAAGACGGTGCCCGGCGCTTCCGCGGTCGTGCCGCTGTTCGTGCGGCCGACGATGCGATACACGCCGCCCGCGACGCCCGCCGTGTTCCAGACGACGCTCTGCCCCTCGCCGCCGGCGTCCGGGCGGTTCGCCGCGATCACGTACTGGTCCGTCGTCGTGGAGAGATCCCCGTCGCGGTCGGCCAACAGCGTCGTGATCGCGTTTTCGTCGCGATAGGAAACGTCTACCGGCGCGCCGAGCGCCACCGTGATCGCGCTCCCCGGTACCGCGATCGACAGCGTCGCCGGTTCGGGGCCGCCTCCGCCTCCGCATGCAGTGAGGAGGAGAAGAAACCCAGTCAGGTGAGCGCAAGTACCCGGTCGCATGGGCAGGACGTTAGCGAACGTCGTGCCGCCGCCTGTGGGCGCGAATTCAGGGCTATGGGTTACGGTCGCGCCACCTCGGAGTCACCGCGAGGTGGCGCGAACCTGGCTCGGCCGGATCAGTCGTTGACCGGAAGGCCGCTCGGTACGCTGACCGGAACGTCCTTGGCGACCAGATTGATCGAGTCGGTGTCCGTCAGGGCGTAGATGAACGCCATCAGGTTGTCGAACTCCGTTTCCGTCAGCCCGATCACCCCGCGCACCTCGTCGGGCATCGCATCGAGGCGCGCCTGGTTGCGGTCGAGGTCGACATCGACGGTTCCCTGGAACAGACCCGGAAGCTGAGCCGCGTCGTAGCCGAGCAGGCTGCTGGTGCAATCGAGGTGATGGCGAACCGCCGCCTCGAGACTGGTGAAGCAGCCGTCATGCATCCACGGGCCGGTCAGAGCGACATTGCGCAGGCGCGGGGTGCGGAACTTGTAGTTGTCGGCCGCGTCTCCGGTCTCCAGCGCCAGGCCGAGGTCCTCGTTCTCGGCGTTCTTGCCGGGACCGACCTGCGGAATCGCGATTGCATGGTGCTCGAAGTCCGACAGGAGCGGGCCCGTGTGGCATTCGCCGCAGCGCGCCTTGCCGTAGAAGAGGAGGGCGCCGAGCTTCTCCGCATCGCTCAACGCGGAGTTGTCGCCGGCGAGGTACTGATCGAACGGGCTGTCGAGAGCCGTCCAGCGGTCGCGCTCGAACGCCGCAATGGCGCGCGCGGCGTGCCCGAAGTTGAAGTCGTCGTAGTCGGTGACGGCGGGATACGCGGCGCGGAATAGGTCGCGATAGCCTTGGATGCCGCCCGTCGTGCCATTGTTCGTGCCGACGAGGCGAGCCATCAGCGCGGTCCAGACGCCGTTGTTGTCGGCCGCGTCGGCGATCTCGTTCGTCCCGGGCTCACCGCGCATCTCGTCGCCGGAAGTGACGGGGAACATTGCCTGCGCCGCCAGCGCACTGCGCAGTTGCGAGGCGATGTCGTCGAGCGCGGGGTTGGGGCCATTGAGGCCGGCCTCCGGCGTGGTCAACTCTCCGGTAACGCCGTCGAACCGAACGCGACTGTCCCAGAACATCGAGTGCACGCCCGCCACACCGCCGTTGAATACGTGCGGCGCGTTGCGCGGAATCAGGCGGCCGGTGCCCATGTCGCGGTTCTCGGCCAAGCCCTCGCCGCCCTCACCAATCGAGACGGGCAGCGCGTCGCCGGTGCCGCTCACCGGGTGATGGCACGTCGCGCAGCTGATGTTGCGGTTCCCCGACAGCTCCTTGTCGAAGAAGAGTGCCTGGCCCAGGCGCACCAGCGCGTCGGCGTCGGCCTGCGGCGTCGGGATGCCGGTGACGTCACTGTCCGCGAGTGCTTCGCGCACGTCGAGGTCGAGTTGCGCAACCCCGGTGGGCTGCACGACGTTGGTTGTGTCGTCACACGCGGTTGCGACGACCAGGGTCGCCAACATGGCCACGCCCAAACCGCAGCGTCGAATTCGGTTGAATCTCATCACTTGCCCCCTGCTCCATGCCAGTCCGCACCGCCCCTATGCAGTCCGGTTCGCTCATGAGCCTACGGGTTTTGTGCTGCAAATCGTGCAGCGAAAGGGCCAGGTCGTCGAGGATTGTCCCAACGAGGGACGCGCGCGAATCGGGACCGATCCCGTCCTGTACCTAGCCCGCGCCGAGCGACTCGGTGCGCTGTTCGCCGCTGGCCAGGTTCTTCACCTGCACTTCGCCGCGGCTCCACTCGTCGCTTCCGACGATGTAAATCTCGGACGCGCCCGCGCGTTCGGCGGCCTTGAACGCCTTGCCGAGCTTCATGGGGGAGTAGCTGGCCTCCGCCGCCATGCCCCGGGCTCGCAAGCGCGCGACGACTTGGCGTGCGGGACCGGTCATGTCGTCCCCGAGCGCGACGACGAGCGCATCGATCCGTGCGGGAGTCGCCGGGAGCAGATCGAGATCCTTCAGCAATTCGCCGAGCACGACGTCGCCCATGCCGAAGCCGAGCGCCGGCATCGCGGGGCCGCCCATGCGCTCGATGAGCGTGTCGTAGCGCCCGCCGCCGGCAACCGCCCGCAGCGTCCGCTTGCGATCGAAGATCTCCCAGACGATGCCGGTGTAGTACGCGAGACCGCGCACGATGTTCTTGTCCGGCTCGAGGAAGTCCGCGATCCCGAAGTCGTCGCACGCCCTCGTAAAGTCGCCAAAATCCCCATCCTGCTCGAAGGGCTCGCGCAACCACTCCTGCAATGCGGTGATGGTGGGGGCCGGCAGTACCGCGGCGGCCTTCTCGGTCCCGAGCATCTCCTTGTCGATCAGCGTGAGTGTCGCCTGCATGTCCTCGACGCCGAGTTCCTGCAGCTTGGCTTCGGCGACGCGGCGATCGCTCACGCGCACGTAGATGTCCTTGCTCGTGAGGCCGAGGCGCTGCAGAGCGTCGAGGGCGACCGCGAGCAACTCGGCGTCCGACGCGACATGGTCGGCGCCGAAGATGTCGACGTTCCACTGGATGTGTTCGCGGAGCCGTCCGCGCTGCTTGCGTTCGTAGCGGAACAGCTGCGGCGTGCCGTACCACTTCGTCGGCTTCGAAAGGGAGGAGGCGCGGTCTGCGATCATGCGCGCCACGGTCGGCGTGAGTTCCGGACGGAGCGCGACTTCGCGGCCGCCCTTGTCGGTGAACGCGTAGAGCTGGTCGACGATCGCGTCGCCGGACTTCGCCTTCAGCAGGTCGAGGCTTTCGAGCGGGGGCCCTTCGATCTCCTCGAAGCCGGCCGCGTGCGCCGACGCATGCCACGCTGCCTCGATGTGACGGCGGATGGCCATCGTCTCGGGGAAGAAGTCCCGGAAGCCGGGCAGCGATTGGAAGGACATGGGGGAATGGTAGCGGAAAGGGGGGCGCGCGCTGCGATCTCGTCGACGCGCTACTTCAGGGCGCGCAACGCGGCTGCCTGCTCGGCGAAGACCTCGCGGGCGAGGGGCACGACGTCCGGATGCTGGGCGCTGAACAGGCGCGTGGCGAGCAGGACCTCGGGCTCCTCGAACAGCTTGGGATAGGCGAGCAGGGCGCGTTCGAGCTTGCGGCGGGCGGTGACCGGGTCGCGTTCGGTGAGCGCCACGATGACTTCGAGATACAGCGCCTGCGACTCGAAGTGACCGGCGCGTTCGACGTCGTGCAGTCCGCGCGCGGCGCGTGCCTTCTGGCGCAGGCGGTACGCGCTCGGACTGGTTCGGCAGAGCGCTTCCGACAGCAGAAACGCCTCGCGAAACTCCGGTTCCGTCTTCTCGTCGCGCTGACGTTTCCACTCCACTTTCGCCTCGGTGACGCGGTCGAGGTGGCTGATGGGTGACTCGCCTTCCCTGCGAAGGACGCGCGGCATCGGGTTGTCCGTGACAACCTGGTCCCCGCGCAGCAGGGCCGCTTCAACGCGCTCCTGGATCTCCGCCGCGGGGAGGCTCTTCACGAGGTACTCGATGCGCTTCGCGTCCCACCGGCCCTCGCGCAGGTTGGCGAGTTCGATCGCGAGCATTTCGACGAGCACGTTCGGGGTGAAGTGCGCGGGCGGGATCTTGTCGATCCAGTACTCCGCCCGCTCGAGCAGTCCGCCTTCGCGCAGGGCGCGCGCCATCAGAACATAAGGCTCGACGGGTCGGGGATCCGCGGCGATCGCCTCGTTGAGCAGGATGACCGCGTCTGCGCGTTCGCCCTGGTCGAGGAGCAGTCGGACGAGGCGCACGCGTGTCAGCGTGTGATGGGGGTCGTGTTCGCGCAACACGCCGCGCAGGAGTTCGATCGCATCCTCGTCCGGGAGCGCGAGGGAACGGTTGTGCCACGCACCGGCGTGATGCGGCTGCTGCTCCAGCAACAGATCCAGATCGTCCTGGGTGCTGCGTTCGATGAGTGCCTCCGGGTGGCGGCGTTCGAAGCGGAGCGCTTCGTCGAGTTCGGTCCGGTCGCGATCGCGCAAGGAGCGGCCGAACGCGCGGTCGGCGCGCCAGTGGAGGTACGACTCCGGGAGCACGACCAGCGAGACTGCGAGCGCGGTGGCGGCCGCGAGGCGCGCTCCTCGTGTGAGAACCGTGCGCTCCGCCACGAGCGATAGCCCCACGAACGCGATCGTCAGCAGCCCCGGATCGTGCCACGGAAGATCGACGAACGAAGCCGCCAGGAGCGCGATCCACGACTCGAGCACGGGTTCGCTCGACCGCGCAGCGCGCAGCACCATGAAGACGAGGAACAGCATGGCCAGCAGGCCGACCGCACCCCCGTTGGCCCACGCTTCGAGGTAGTCGTTGTGGACGGCGTGGACGGTTCGTCCGCCGGAGATTGCGTGTTCCTCGCGTTCGCGGACAGGCGGGTACTGGCGGGCGAATCCGTCGGCGCCGTGACCGAGCACCGGCGCCTCCGCACCCAGCGTGATCGCGGCGCGATACCAGAAGCCGCGCACCTTGACCGTGTTGGTCTCGCCGAGCAGCAGGCCCACGGCGAGAACGATCACCGGAATTCCGCCGAGGAACACCCAGCGCAACTTCGGGATCCGCTGCGCCGTCCACCATGCCATCACGCACGCCGCCGCCAGCATGCCGCCGCGGCTGGTCGTAAACCCGAGCCCGATTCCGATCAACGCTACGAGGATCCAGCGACCGCGGGACTTCCAGGCGAGCGCGTAGGGAAGCAGCATCGCGAGGCCGGCTCCCGCGAAGTTGCGGTTCGCGAAGAACGCGTGTGCCTGTCTCGCGCCGCTGAAGTGCTGCGCGACGGCGAACACGGCAACGATGCCTCCGAGCGCCGCGAGCAACGGGACGAGGCGGCGCGTCAGCCACTTGCGCGGTGCCGCCGCCGCGACGGCATGGTGGACGAGCGTGAGCGTGAGCAGCAGCGCAAACCAGCGGAGCGCGCGGCCCGACGGGGGAGCGCGGAGCAACTCGACGCCGCGGGTCGCCACGAAGATCCACAGCGGAAGGCTGAGGTTGGTCCAGGCGAACAGTCCGGCTGCGAATGCCGACGCCAAGGTGGCGGTCGCCACCAGGGCGAGCACGACGTACTTGACCGCGTGGAAATCAAAAGCGGTCGCGTCGACGGCGAGGATGCCGGCCAGCGGCAGCAGCAGGAACGCGGCGCGAGTCGCCTTCAAAGCACTAATCGACCTTCCAAGCACTAATCGAACAGTGCGTCCACGAACGCCTGGGCATCGAACGGCTGGATGTCATCCGGCGTCTCGCCCGTGCCGACGAACTTAACGGGAATGTCGAGCTCGTCGCGGATCGAAAGTACGGCGCCGCCGCGCGCGGTACCGTCGAGCTTGGTGAGGAAGATCCCCGTCACCGGGGCCGCGGCGTGGAACAGGCGTGCCTGCTGGATCGCGTTCTGGCCGGTCGTTCCGTCGAGCACCAGCAGCGTCTCATGCGGCGCATCCGGGATCTTCTTGCCGAGCACGCGGCGGATCTTCTCGAGCTCCTGCATGAGGTTCTTCTGGGTGTGAAGGCGTCCGGCGGTATCCACGATCAGGACGTCCGCGTTGCGGGCAACGGCCGCTTCCGCCGCGTCATACGCGACCGCTGCGGGATGCGCGTCCTGCCCCTGTTTGACGATCTCCACGCCCAGTCTCTTGCTCCAAATCGTGAGCTGTTCGACGGCGGCCGCGCGGAAGGTGTCGCCCGCGCCGAGCACGATCGTCTTGCCCTGATCGCGCAGCCACTTGGTGAGCTTGGCGATGGAAGTCGTCTTGCCGGAGCCATTGACGCCGACGATGAGGATTACGGTGGGTTTTTGCGGCGCCTCGTTGAGGGCGGTGCCGCCGTGCGAGAGGCGTTTCGCGAGGTGCTGCTTGAGAAAGGGGATGACCTCCTCGCCCTCGGTGACCTCCTTCCGCTTCCAGGCCGCTTCCAGCTCGGTGATGAGCGCCTCGGTCGTCGCGACGCCGACGTCGGACTGAACGAGCGCCTCTTCGACCTCCTCGATCAGCTCGGCGTCGATCTTGCGGCCGCTGACGAGCCGCTCGAGTCCGCCTACGAGCGCGTCGCGGGAGCGTTTGAGAGTCTTCTTGAGCGAATCAAAAAAGCCCACGGCTACAGGCTCCTCTCGCGCCGGATGCGGTCGAGAATGCCGTTGATGAACGACCCCGACTGCTTGGTGGAGTAGCGTTTTCCGAGTTCGATCGCCTCGTTGATGGCGACCTTGGCGGGCACTTCATCGAGGTGCAGCATCTCGAAGAGCGCCATGCGCAGGATGTTGCGGTCGACCAGCGCCATGCGATCAAGGCGCCAGTTGTCCGCGGCAGCCGTCAGCATCGCGTCGATCTCTTCGCTCGCCCCGCGCGTGCCGATCACGAGCTGGCGAGTGAACGCGTGGAGTTCCGTATCGTCGGGCTCCTGTTCCTCCAGGAACGGCTCGATCAGCGACTCGGCCTCGTCGCCGCGAGCGTCGAGTTGATAGAGCAGCTGGAGAGCCAGCTCTCGGCTTCGGGTGCGTTTCCTCACGCGCCCGACTCCGCCCGCAGTTTGCGTCGCAGGTCGATCATCTCGACCAGCGCCTGCGCGGTCTCGAAGCCCTTGTGTCCGACTTTGCCGCCTGCGCGGTGGAACGCCTGCTCCAGCGACTCCGTCGTGAGAACGCCGACGGTGACCGGCGCGCCGAGTTCGCGGCCGATTGCCGCGAGCCCGCCGATGGCCGCTTCGCACACGTAGTCGTAGTGCGCGGTTTCGCCACGGATGACGCAGCCCAGTCCGACGACGCCGTCGACGCGACCCTCCGCCAGCAGCAGCCGGGCGGCGGTCGGAATCTCGAACGCTCCGGGGACGCGCGTAATCACGATGTTGTCCTCGGGGACCCCGTGGCGCACGAACGCATCAATCGCACCTGCCTCGAGCCGGTCCACGACGACGCTGTTGAAGCGTGCGGAAACGATGCCGACCCGCATGGTCCGGCCATCAAAATTGCCAACGATCTCGTTCATATCGGAGAACACGGCAGTATAGCGGGGGGGGGCGGGGGGCAGGAGCTTTGGTCGCTGTGGGCAGGCTGGGAGTGATTGGGGCGGTTCACGGAGCGGGATCGTTCGCGGATGGGTTCGGGTTCGCGAGAGCGTGATCGTTTAGGGGGTTGGTTCGCTTCTCCCATGCGCCACGCGTTCGCGAACGAACGGTGTCCTGCCTGTGTGGTCTCTCCGCCGCATGACAGCGCCCGGCGGGTCGGCTACGCGCGTTTCGGGCGGAAGTTGAGCGCGCGCCGCATTCCGCGTGCGGAGATCCGTGTCAGGTCGGTAAACAATGTGAACGCGACCGGGACGAGGAACAGCGTGACGACGGTGGACGCCACGAGACCGCCCATGACGGACACGGCGAGCGTGTCGTAGGCGATCTCATCGTTGCCGCCCTTGAAGACCGCCATGGGCAGCAGGCCCACGATCGTCGTCAGGGCGGTCATCGCCACGGGGCGCACGCGATCGCGGCCGGCTGCGAGAACGGCCGGACGCAGAGGCATGCCGGTGCGCCGCCACTGCTGGACGCGATCCACCAGCACGATGCCGTTGTTCACCACGATGCCGACCAGCAGGATCGTTCCGAGCATGGCGAGTTCATCGAGTGGCTTGCCCGTAATGTAGAGCGCCCAGTACGCGCCGGAAAACGCGGGGAGCACGGCGAGGATTACGGCGAGCGGAAGCAGGATCGCTTCGAACAGCACACCGGTCAGCAGGAACACCAGGCAGAGGCCGAGGAAGAACGCCTTGAACAGATTGTCGAAGCTTTTCTGAAGATCCTTCCAGCTTCCGCCGACCTGGAACCGCACGCCCGCCGGCAGTTGGATGCCGGACAGGACAGCCGAGATCTGCTGATGGAACTCGCGTGCATCCTCGCCCTTGCCAAGGACTTCCATCTCCGCCACTCGGCGACCGTCTCGTCGCTCGATCGCGGAGGGGGCGCGCGTGAACCCGAGTGTGGCCAGCGACCGGAGGGGACGGAACCCGTCCTCGGTCGGAATCAACATGCTCGGCAGATCGCTGGCTTCGACCTCCTGCTCCGGATCGAGTTCGAGCAGCAGCGGCAAGTCGCGACCGCCGCCGCGGTAGTCCGTCAGTCGTGCTCCGCGCAACACCCAACCGATCATGCCGCGCACGAGGTCCGGTACCGCTCGTCCCTGCACCATCGCTTCGGGATCGACGCTGACGCGCAGCTCCTGCAGGCCCGTGTCCTGTTCGCGCGTGGTTTCCGCCACGAGGGGGTGGATGCTCAGCAGGTTGTCGATGCTCTCCATCGTCCGGTTGAGCAGATCGGCGTCCTCGCCTTCCAGTGTGACCCGCGTGCTTCCCTGCTCGCCGGCCGACTCGAGGGAAGTGCTGACGCCGGCAATGCGCGGCCAGTTGTCCTCGAGCTTTTCCCGAATCGCCGACTTCTCGATGGTGGCGTCGGGGCTCTTCCACATCATGGCCATGCCGCCGTTCTTGTCGAAGCGGCAGAAGATGCCCTGGATCTGCAGGTCGTCCTTCACCGAGAGCACGTAGTTCTCGTACTGCTGGATCGCCGCGTCGGCTTCCGCCATCCCGAAGTGGCGGGGGAAGCGCAACATGACCCGCACCGGGCCCCGCTCGCCTCCGCGCGATCCTTGGCGACCCATGGCCTCCGAGGGGATCTTGCTGGAGTACCAGATGCCCGCGGCCATGAGAACGACGGCGAATCGATGGCGGAGTGACCAGCGCAACGCACGTGCGTACAGACCCGGTCGATGCGGTGTCATGTGCGCCGTCGCAAGCACCTTGCTGCGATCCTTGCGCAGGTAGATCGAGCCCAACGGGATGAGCACGAGCGCGATTGCCAGGGAGCCGAGGAGCGAGTAGCCGATCGGTTTGCCGATGGACAGCAGCCAGACGCTGGCGTCGCTGCCGCCGGTCAGGAAGATCGCCGGCAAGAACACCGCGATCGTGGTCAACGTGGCGGTGACGACGGCCAAGGCGACCTCACCGGTGCCGGCGGCCGCGGCCTCCGCCGGCCGGTCGCCGAGTTCGCGGCGCCGCAGAATGGACTCCACAACGACGATCGCGTTGTCGATCAGCATTCCGACGGCGAGCGTCAGTCCCATCAGCGTGGCGATGTTGAGCGTGTCGCCGCCAAGGTAGAGCACGGTCACGGCAATCGTGAGGGAGAGGGGGATCGCTGCGGCAACCAGCAGCGTCATCCGCAATCGGCGGAAGAACGCATAGAGCACCAGGATCGCCAGCATGCCGCCGTACAAGGCGTTCTCGTACAGCGTGCCGAGCGAGTTCTCGATGATCTTGCCCTGGTCGAAGAACGGTCGGAACTCGAGCTCCGCGACTTCGCCGTGCTCCTCGAGCATGCGGTCGAACGCAGCGCGAACGCGCCGGCAGACCTCGACCGTGTTCTCGCCCGCCGACTTGTAGACGGTGCCGACGATCACCTCGTTGCCGTTGAAGCGCGACCAGCCCTGGTCAAGACCGGAGACGATGCTCACGTTCGCAATGTCACGGAGACGCAGGCCCTGCAGAACCGGGAACTCCCGCAGCTCCTCGAGCGAAGCGAACTCCATGCCCGCGCGTAGGTAGGCCTTCTTGTTGCCGTCGCGAACCGTACCGAGGTCGGTGGAGAGATTGTCGCCGCGTAGTCGGTTGCGGAGCTCGCGCAGATCGATGTTCCGCCGCGCGACCTCTTCCGGGTCGACGCGAATGCGCACGCTGCGCCGCAACAGCCCCCACGCGCCGGTGCGGGCGACGCCGTCGACCGCCTCGATGGACGGTTGCACGACGTCTTCCATGAAGTCGGAAAGCTGGACGCGGCGGACGGTCGCCGTTTTGCCCGGCATGCTGGCGGTCACCGAGAAGAACAGGATGGGTCGGTCG
>Ga0070728_10002733_pt1 | contig 21040 bp, 14 predicted proteins | sample tdDd471_FD_66723 | JGI IMG/M metagenome (GOLD analysis project Ga0070728, IMG submission 66723) | Marine sediment microbial communities from the Atlantic coast under amendment with organic carbon and nitrate - tdDd47.1 | ecosystem: Environmental > Aquatic > Marine > Coastal > Sediment | place... | reverse complement strand
GCAGCCGTCGGAATGCTTCTGCTTCCCAGAGCCTTGAGCAGCGCTTCAGCTTCCGGGTCGCGTTCGGTCATATCAACCTTGATGAATTTGATGGTATATTCTTCTTTCCATCGGCGGACATTTTCATTGGTCATGACCGTTGCTTCCAAGATCTTGCATGTCGGGCACCAATCAGCGGTGAAATCCACGAGCAGGATTTCCTTGCCGATGCTTTGTTGCAATGTAATCGGATCAAATGAATCCCACGGATTTGTTTCAACCTCGGACGGCATAGTCCATATGACAGAAGCCGCCAGCAGGATTAGCGCTGCGACTCGGACGCCCCATCGTGTTGTGGCATTGGCTGATTGGGTACGCACCCATAACCAGCCACCGAGCAGAATGGCCCAGAGCGGAGCCAGAATACGCAGGCTTTCGCTGCCAATGGCAATGGCGACTAAGTAGAAGGCTGTGCCCAGAAGGAAGAAAGCGATGCCCTTTTCCACGTATTCAATCCATGGGCCTGACTTCGGCAGAAAACGGGCGAGTTTTGGATTAAGAACCATAAGCAGGTAGGGGCTGGACATGCCAATACCGATGGAAATGAAAACAATGGCGATGATCAGTGGACCTTGAATAAGTGCCCAACTAAGAACGCCTCCTAGAAATGGGCCGCTACAAGGCGTTGCGAGTAATGTGGTTAACATGCCCGTGAAAAAGGCCTGCTTGCGTGGATTGGCGTGTGTTGCGCCAAATTTAAGATCAATGACGGGTAAGTGGAACAAGCCGAACAGACTGAGGCCAAGCGCGCCTATGATGGCCGCCATGGCGAGGACAAGCCAGCGATACTGGAAGAGAGCCCCCCATGCTTTGCCTGTGGCACCAAGCACAATGGCGAGGAACAGGAAGAAGCTGAGGACGCCCAAAACAAAAAAGAGGTTGTGTTCGCGAAACGCGGCAATGGGGTCCTTGCCGTCAGTGGTCGCGTTGGCACCGAGCAAGGCTGAGAGCTTGAGGCTGACCACAGGCAGAACGCAGGGCATGATATTTAGAATGAGACCAGCCAACAATCCCATGAGTATGGCAGAAAGCAGGCTCGCTACTTCCAGACCCGGCTGGAGATAGGTAGGCGTGAATTGCCAATCCACGATCGTTGATTGAGCGGAATCGGTCACAGCTTCGACTGGTTGCGTCGAGGTTTGCCTGGTCAATTGTTGGAATGTATTCCACCACGACTGTTTGTCTGCTGGCGGTAGAGTAGAGATATCAAGCCCGGGATCACCAAATGTCAGGTCCAGGCGAGCCGGAACGCATTTAGTCGGATGGCATAAAAGAAGGTCCAATTGCAGGGTCACCGGGAATACGGGCTCATCAGCCGGAACTATGGCGAAGAGCTTGGTGCCGCTTTTGTATGTGTTGACCATGGAGTCGGGATCAAAGGCGTCCGGTTTGACGATCGGCTCCGGGTAGCGAGGCGTGATCGTAGCACCGGAAGCCGAGGTCCCTGAAAGACGGGTGGGTTTACCCATGCCTCCGGGATCGTCGGCATAGGTGTACCAATCCGGTTCCATGTTCAGAGAGAGTGTGAGGAGCAGGGAGCCCGGGGTAAGCCGGTAGGCTTCCACAGGGGTGGCCATGGGGATGCTTCCTGGTGATATCTGTGCATGGGCGACCGTCCAAAACAGAGATAGCAGAAGCGCGGAAAACAGCGTGATAATTTGCTTGGTTATCTTCATCATAAAAATGGTAAAAAGTGAAAAAATGTTGTTGACAAACTCAGGTCTGACTTATAGTTATTCTCTCCGTTGAGCGCAACAACGTTCAGCACTGAGTGGGTCACTAGCTCAATTGGCAGAGCAGCGGACTCTTAATCCGGAGGTTCAAGGTTCGATTCCTTGGTGACCCACCACTCTGAGAACAATGCCCGGTTTCGAGCCGGGCTTTTTATTTATTTAGTTGTTGACAAATTCGACGTCGACTTATAGAAATTTTCTCCGTTGAACGTAACAGCGTTCAGCATTGAGTGGGTCACTAGCTCAATTGGCAGAGCAGCGGACTCTTAATCCGGAGGTTCAAGGTTCGATTCCTTGGTGACCCACCACTCAGATACCAATACCCTGTCAGAAATGGCAGGGTTTTTTGTTGGTCGATAGGAAAAAAAGAATGTGTGCATTGGTTGAAAGTCCTTTGTTTATGAACTATACCTGCCTCTGAGAATCGTGGCAAGTAAGTGCATTTTTTAGAATACAACTGAAAAGGCCGGGACAGTGTCCCGGCCTTTTTTTTGTCGTGGTATTTTTTTAGCCGCCGAACCAGCCGGGGGCTATGACTTCGAGTGCTTTGGTGTAGTGGACTCTCAAGTCTTCAAATTTGCCGCCGATAATTTTTTCCTGCGTGGTTAGGCTCGTTGGACAGGTTTGTTGCATTTCTGTGGCGATGGCGTCGAGTTCTTTGACGGTTGATTTGATAAGAGTGATGGTGTCTGCGACGTCGTTGCCCGTATCTGCAACAAGTACATCGTAGAGACGGGCTTTCCATGTATTCAATTCCATTTCCAGGCCCTTGCAGTAATGGGCAACAGCTTCCTGTTTTCCTGTGTCTGTGCGGCAACCGTCAATTCCTGTACAACTCGGACACGGTCCAGGATAATCCATATTTGGCATAACGTTCCTCCTCTGATCGGTTAAGAGTATTTAAGCCACTAGCTGGAATGGTATACTAATTTTTGTATTGATGACGAGCTGAGTTGTCTGTTTCTACCATGTTACTAATTAAGGAAGAGTTATTCGCCCATTAAAAAGGCCCCCTCAGTTTAACTGAGAGGGCCTGTCTTATGCGTTTTTTTTTGGCGTTATTTATCGTCGCAGCCGTCAGCCATGTGCTTCAAGGTCTCGTATCGCTTGTTAAAATCAATTTCGATTTTTTCGCGATATTCCTTGGAGAACTCAGGGTAGAACCGCTCCAGCATTGCGTAACGGTTTTCACCGGACAGGAATTCCTGCAAAGTTCCATCAGGGGCCTTTGATTCCAGAATGAACGGATTTTCGCCCTGGTCAGCCAGTTCGGGGTTGTAGCGGTAGAGCGGCCAGTAGCCGGATTCCACTGCCAACTTCTGTTCAAACTGGGTTTTACCCATTCCTTTCTTGATCCCCTGGTTGATGCAGGGTGCATAAGCGATGATGAGGGACGGGCCGGGGTAAGCCTCGGCTTCCTTGATCGCTTTGAGGAATTGGTTCTTGTTGGCTCCCATGGCAACAGAGGCGACGTAGACGTAGCCGTAGGTCATAGCCATGCGGCCGAGGTCCTTTTTGGCCGTTGATTTACCTGCGGCGGCAAACTTGGCAATGGAACCCATGGGTGTTGCCTTGGAGGACTGACCGCCAGTGTTGGAATACACCTCGGTGTCCATGACCAGGATGTTGATGTCTTTGCCGGAAGCAATGACGTGATCCAGGCCGCCGTAACCGATGTCGTAGGCCCAACCGTCGCCGCCGAACACCCAGATGGATTGTTTGGTGAACAGATCGGCCATGGATGCGATTTCACGCAGGTTCTTTTTGCGGGTGCCTTTCAGGGCTGCCTTGAGTTTGTCGCCTGCAATTTTGGATTCTTCGGAGTCGTCCTTGACCTTGACCCAGTTGTTAAGGGCGGTCTTGAGTGCTCCGGTTTCTTCTTTAGCGGCTTCATTGGCCAGTTCGACGAGATGGGTGCGACGTTGGTCAGTCGCCATTTCGATACCGAAGCCGAATTCTGCGGCGTCTTCGAACAGAGAGTTGCCCCAGGCCGGACCGTGGCCGTCCATGTTGGTGCAGTACGGTGTGGTTGGTGCGGAAGCACCCCAGATGGAAGAACAACCCGTGGCGTTGGCGACGACCATGCGTTCACCGAAGAGCTGGGTGATGACCTTCACATAAGGCGTTTCGCCGCAACCGGCGCAGGCACCGGAGAATTCCATGAGGGATTTGCGGAACTGGCTGCCCTTGACGGATTCGCGACCAAAGGCATCCTTGTAGGAAACTTTGTCGGAGAAGTTGAAGTTGCGAACCTGCTCGGTGGTCTGGGAAGCGATCGGCTTCATGACCAGAGCCTTTTCCTTGGCCGGGCAGATGTCGGCACAGTTGCCACAGCCCAAGCAGTCAAGGGTGTTGACCTGCATGCGGTATTCCATGCCCTTCACGTCTTTGCCCATGGCTCCAATGGTCTTGAAGGACTTGGGAGCTTTTTCCAATTCGTCGCTATCAGCGAGAATGGGGCGTAGAGCGGAGTGAGGACAAACGAACGCACACTGGTTGCACTGGATGCAGTTGTCGGCGATCCATTCGGGGACCATGATGGCCACACCGCGTTTTTCGTACTTGCTGGTGGAAGCGGGCATGGTGCCGTCGTGCGAGAATACGGAAACCGGCAGGGAGTCACCTTTCTGGGCCAGAACCGGGCGCATGACGTCGGAGACGTATGCGGGTTCACGGCGAGTGGTGGCTTTGTCGTCTTTCAGTTTCTTCCAAGCTGCGGGGACAGGAATTTCAACGATGGCGTCTACTGCATTATCAACAGCGGCGTTGTTCATGTTGACGATCTTCGGTCCCTTCTTGCCATAGGCGGCTTCAATACCTTCCTTGAGCAGGGTGACAGCCTTCTTGAACGGAATGACATCTGCCAGTTTGAAGAAAGCGGTCTGCATGACCATGTTGATGCGTCCGCCGAGGCCGACTTCACCGGCAATCTTCACCGCGTCTACAGTGTAGAACTTGAGATTTTTTTCAGCGATGGTCCGGCGCATGGAAGCGGGCAGTTGCTTGTCCATTTCCTCGGCGGTCCAAGGGCTGTTGAGTACGAAGGTGCCGCCGTCCTTGATGCCTTCCAGAACGTCATAGAGGTTGACGTAGTTCGGATTGTGACATGCGATGTAGTCGGCATCCGTAACCAGGTAGGTGGACTGGATGGGCTTTTTGCCAAAACGCAGATGGGAAATGGTGATGCCGCCGGACTTTTTGGAGTCGTAGGCAAAGTATCCCTGAGCATACATGTTGGTATTGTCGCCGATAATCTTGATGGCCTGTTTGTTCGCACCAACGGTACCATCAGAGCCGAGACCCCAGAATTTGCACTGCACAGTGCCTTCGGGCGTTGTGTCAACACAGTCGCAGTCAGCCAGAGATGAGTTGGTGACGTCGTCGTTGATGCCTACGGTAAAGCCGTGTTTTGGTTTTGCCAGTGCATCGAAGACAGCCTTGGCCTGTGCAGGAGTGAAGTCCTTGGAGCCGAGGCCGTAACGACCACCAACGATGACAGGAGCATCTTTCTTGCCAGCATAGGCAGCACAGATATCCATGTACAGAGGATCACCCAGGGAACCGGGTTCCTTGGTGCGGTCCAGAACCGCGATTTTCTTTACGGTCTTGGGGATGGCGGACATCAGGTGCTTGATGGAGAACGGACGGAACAGGCGCACCTTGATCAGGCCGACTTTACGACCGGATGCGTTGAGGTGGTTGACTGTTTCTTCGATGCATTCACATGCAGAACCCATGGCGATGACAACACGGTCCGCTTTGGGGTGACCAACGTAGTCGAACAGTTTGTAGCGGCGACCCGTGATCTTGCCGACCTTTTTCATGGCGTCTGTGACCATGTCAGGAATGGCTTCATAGTATGTATTGGTTGCTTCACGACCCTGGAAGTAGATGTCAGGATTCTGTGCGGTGCCGCGAATATCCGGGTGCTCTGGATTCATGGCCTTTTTACGGAATTCGGCCAGTTTTTCCATGTTTACCAGTGGCTTCATGTCATCGTAGTCGATGACGGCGATTTTCTGGATTTCGTGGGAGGTACGGAAACCATCGAATACGGACATGAAGGGAACCGAAGATTCGATGGCGGCGAGGTGAGCCACCAGAGAGAGGTCCATGACTTCCTGTACCGAGTTGGAGAAGAGCATGGAGAAACCGGTCTGGCGGGTAGCCATGACATCCTGATGGTCGCCGAAAATGGACAGTGCGTGGGCGGCAATGGCTCGGGCGGATACGTGGAAGACGCCGGGCAACAGTTCGCCGGAAATTTTGTACATGTTCGGAACCATGAGCAGCAGGCCCTGAGAGGCCGTGAAGGTCGTGGTCAGTGCGCCACCGGCCAAAGAACCGTGAACGGCACCGGCTGCACCCGCTTCAGACTGCATTTGACGGATCTGTACTTTTTGTCCGAAAATGTTTTTTCGCCCCTGTGCCGCCCATTCGTCGGCAATCTCGCCCATAGGGGTGGACGGGGTGATAGGGTAGATGGCGGCTGTTTCGCTCAGAGCGTAAGCCACATGAGCGGCAGCTGTGTTGCCGTCCATTGTCTTCATCGTTTTCTTGGGCATGTGATTCTCCACAATGTTTGATTGGACTCTATCGACCAATAATTTCTAAAATCGATTGCCAGAATTATTTTTTGCAAAACAACCATCATTCATTTCCTTTGAAAGTTCTGTGAATGGAGTTGGCTTGCCGTAATCTTGTGCTCGGGATATTTCCGCGCATTCTTATGACATTTGTCTCGATTTATGGGTTCGGGGTCAAGACCTTTGCCTTCCGTTCCCCGATGAATGTACGCCGCTTACCGATTAATTCCACCTAAAACTATCCATATAGAATTGTGATATAATTCACATTACTGACGATTCTACTGTATGGAACGTTGATGCTTGGTTGTTGGCAGTTACCATGTCTGGCAATACGTCAAATAGGTCACAACTCTCATGAAGGAAGATTTTGGGCCTCCAGACTGGGCTTTGACTCGCTTCATGTTTGGTGAAGAGTCCAGTTTGAGCGAGACATTAGCATGTATTGTATTTAGAGCCGATATTCGTACGAACATTGCTGAAGACCTTTATTGTTACCACAGACAATGTCTCCAGAAGAGAAGAGCTTCATCAATTATTATGAGCCAGATGATTTGATTTTACACAAAGGAAAAGCCCCGGCGGTAATGAACTGTCGGGGCGGGGTAGTTTTTGACGGTTATTCTTGAATCCACTTCAAAGCTTCGCCTTTTTCTTCGGTCGTATAGGTTTTCAACTCAATACTCGGAAAGAGTTTGTCACTGACTTTTACCAAATTTGCTATCCATGATTTGTCGGTTACAATGGCTTCTTTGGCAAAGCGGCGCATATTCGGAAGGGCGAATTTGATGTCCTCATAGAGAGCGGCAAGGGTAAAACCTTCCCATTTATCAAGCTCGACATAAATATTTAGCCGGTCGTCGGTCTTTTCCATCATTGCCTTCACTTTTTCCACCACTTGCTCCATGCCGTCTTTGGTGATTTTACCAGACACTTTCATGCCGACAGTCTTTGTGGACGGGATTTCGATAAGTGTGATCATGCTTTTTCTCCATTTTTATGGTTGTCCGCAAATCGGAAGCATAGCCATTGTTATCGTATTCGAAATGAGTTGAGCAAGAGTTATTCATTTACCTTGAAGACAGCCAAAAAAAAGACCCCGAATAACAGGGTCTTTGAAGTTTATTCTAAGATGATTATTTTTCAGTATCGTACCCAGCTCTGTTCCAGGCAATATACCCTCCGGCCAGACTGCGGACGTTCCAGAAGCCGTGCTTTTGCAGATAGGAGGCCGCGATGTTGGCGCGATAGCCACCTGCGCAGTAAAGGATGTGGTGATCGTCTTCGGACAGGTCAAACTTGCCGTTCAAGATGTCGGCCAAGGGAATGTGCTTGGCTCCGGGGATTTTACCGCCTTCCCATTCTGCTGGGGTGCGAACATCCACGAGACTGAGCGGTTTGTTCTCTGCCTGACAAGTTTGGAGATCCTGGGCCGAGTCGATGGATAATTTATTCACCGGACGCCCACTGAAGACCCACGACTGGATGCCGCCGGACAGATAGCCATAAATACTGTCGTATCCTATGCGGTGCAGTTCCGTCCGCATGCGTTCATACCCTTCCTTGGAATCAACAACGAGCAGGATGTCCGCCTTGGGATCGACGACCATTCCGACCCAGTTTGCGAGGCTCGGTTCAAATCCGATGTTGATGGAACCGGGGATGTGATATCCGGCATAAGCAGCCGCATCGCGTACGTCGATGACCACTGCTCCGTCCTGCATTTTTTCCTCGAACTTGAACGGGTCCATGGCAAGATCCATGGGGCAGCGTTCAAGCAAGGGAGCACCGTTGGCGTTGGTGGAAATGATGTGTGTGAAGCTTTTGGGTCGAGCCGGGAATTCTTGGCTCATGGCGAGGTGGAATGCCTCATAATTGTTAAAGCCGAGCATGGGGTTGTGACGACGTTCAAAGCCGAGCGTAGAGCTGGGTTTTGAACTCATGCCACGACCACAGAGTGAACCTGCTCCGTGGGCAGGAAAAATTTCGAGACTATCCGGGAAGTTGTTGAATTTGACGTAAAGCGTGTTCCAGAGGTTCTGAATCTGTTCATCAAGTTTGGCGTCGCCAACCAAATCAGGGCGACCAATGTCGTTGACAAACAAAACGTCGCCAGTAAGCAACATCCAAGGTTCATTGCCGCGGGAAAAGTCGGTGACGAGCAGGGATAATGCGTCCGGGGTGTGACCGGGGGTGTACAACACCTTGAGCCCTGCATTGCCAACGGTAAGCTTTTCGTCTTCCTTGAGTGGGGTGAAATCGTATGTGACCGGTGAAGTCTCGTAGACCATGACGTCACAGCCAGTATGAGATTTCAGTTCCTGAGCACCTGAAACATGGTCAGCGTGAACATGCGTATCAATGACATGGACGATTTTCATTCCCTCATCACGAGAGATGTCCAGATAATCCTGTACGTCTCGTTTGGGGTCGACAACAACCATTTCTCCCGTCGCCGGACAGCCTATGACATAGGAGAAACATCCGAGGCCGGGAGTGGTGATCTGCTTGAAATACATAAGTGGCTCCTTTTTCAACACTCTTCTTAATTGCATAAGACGATAAGTTGAAAACGAAGCTGTGGCAATAAGTGAGAATGATTATTTTAACTCGTCTGCCTTTTGGATGAACCGTGCCGAGAGGTCGTCCATGATATCGGCAGCTGTTTTAAAAGTTGGAAGCTTCTTTTCAGGCTCATTGAGAACACGGCGGTATGCCCATTGAGATAGATAGAATAGTTCGGCCTCTGAGCAGGAGTGGCAGACTTGCTTCAACCTTGTAAGCAGTTCCGCCTTGATCTGCTGACGTTGCAAGATGGCTCTTTTAAGACGGCTGCCAGCCTGTTTTGTGTCCTTTTCATCAGCAAGGGCAACCTGCATTTGGCCATTGGCCCGTTCAACGGCTTTGACTGCACGGAGATATCGACCAGCCATTTCAGTCAGGCTCGGGTCTTTGGCTATGGCCCTGAACACGGTGGCCGTACGTTCGATTCGGCGACTGTTAAGACGGAGCATTACCGCGATTTCTGCGTTGGTCAGTGTCCGCATGGTTTGGGAGTTGCCTTCGATATATTGACGGTCATCTGTGGCGGCGGTGTCAACCAGTTGAACAACGAAAGCATCAGCGTAGAGTGCATAAAGTGTCTTCAGCATAGCCGGTGTGAAGGCGTAGTCGAGGACTGCTTGACGTGAGGCACGAATGTCATTGCCGGACACGCCAAATCCGTCCAATTCCCTACCATAATACTTATTTAGCGAAGTGGCAGAGACCAGTGAAGCCGGTTTGCCATTGGGACTTGAAGGCAGGAAGCGATGGAGAAAATAGTCGGCCAGTGATTCTACAAACGTGAAGGTGACGACTTTGTCTTCTGAAATTTCAATAGTTTGCACTTCTTCCTTTACAGGTGTCGGCTTTGGCGTCGGCGGAGGTGGTGTTGTGTCCACAGGGGCAGCGGTGGAAGGCGAGTAGTCAGGTGCAGCCTCTTGGCCCCCATTAACCCAGTCGGGAGCCTGGGCCGGTTTTTCCACCGGCTGTTTGACCTGGGCCGTGTTTGTCTGCGCCTCTTCCGGGGCTTCAGACAGGAGTAAGTATGAACCGAGGGCAAGCAGTATGGCGCATCCAATGAGGATAAGGGCGGTCTGGCGTTCTTTCATGGTGATATCTCCTGACAAGGTCCTATCAGTTTATGCTTCCTGTTTCCAGGCGTATTCATTTTCTTCGTCGGCGTTGGCACAGGTGAGATCAATGTCGCGCAACAACGACCAGTAGGTTGTCCCTTTGATTGCTTGTTCGCACATTTGCCGCATACTTGAATAGTATTCAAGAAGGGATACCATGGTGTTAAGTTCAATATGCCCTTGTGCGCCCGTTTGCAACAGATCGTCCTTGAGATCGTGATACAAATCTTCAAGCTGGTGCAGTTGTTGTTTCAGATCCACGAATTCCGGAGAGCAAGGAGTATGCGCCACATTGATGATGTCACGGACTTCCCTTCTGAATGTACGGGCGGTTTCAGCTGTTGTCTCTGGAAGTGAATGGTCCAGAAAGGTGTGCTGCTGAGAAACTTCAGTAATGATATTGATGGCTTTTCTGTAGTATTGAATGACTCTGAGTGCCGCTGGAAGTCTGAGAGCCACAGCGTCCGGCAGGTCAAGTCGTTGGATTTTGACACAGTATCCGCGGATGGCAACGATCAATGTGTCGAGGGCTGTTTTGTCTTTAATGAAATCCGCATGGCGGAACTTCGACGTCACTGCCTTCTGACAGACTTCGCGGGTTATCTCTCCCAACCGCCCCAACTCCATAAACAAGGCGTCCATGGCAAGGGAGGGAGTGCTGAGGACGTTGTTGTCCAAATATTTCGGTTTGCCCAATTCTGCGACTTCCCGACCAATGTGGCGATTTAGAAAATTTACGAGTTTCGACGTGAAAGGCAGGAAAATGGCGACCCCAAGCACGTTGAATACAGTGTGGAATATGGCGAGTGTCGTCGCCAGATTGAAGTCACCATTCAGTGTGGACAAAGTACTGACAGCTCTGAGGAGGAGGGGGATAGTCATGATGGCGACAAAACCGGTCACCAGATTGAATATAATGTGTGCCGCCGCGACCTTCTTGGCGTTGTAAGTGGCACCTATAACAGAAAAAAGGGCTGTTGAAGTCGTGCCAATGTTGGTGCCGATGGCTGCGGCCGCCGAGCTTTCCAGAGTGACGATACCGGACATTGCGGCAGTCAGAACGATGGCCATGGCCGCGCTTGAGCTTTGCATGAGCAGAGTCAGGATCGCTCCCAGAGAGACAAAGAGCAGGATACCCGGGATACCGCCAATGTTGAAGGACGCAAGATCAACAGCCGTGCCGAGATCGTGAAAGGTCGACTGGAGAATTTCAATACCGAGAAAGAAGATGCCGAAACCGGTCAAGGCATCGCCAATATGCATTCGGCGGGAATGTGCTCCCGTGAGTCTGAGAAGTGCCCCAAGGCCGATGAGGGGGAGAGCCAGAGCCTTGACTTTAACGCTGACGCCCACAGCGGCCACGATCCAACTGGTAACAGTGGTGCCGATGTTGGAACCGAAAATAACGCCCACGGACTGCGGCATTGTCATGAGTCCCGCGTTGACGAACCCGATGACTGCCACAGTAATAGCACTGGATGATTGGACCAGAGATGTGACCATAAAACCAGATGCAAGCCCCCTGAGTGGGGTCTTGGTCCATTTGCCGAGAATGGAGCGCAGGGCGTTTCCGGCCGCATTACGCAGCCCCTTGGTCATTAACCGCATGCCGAGGAGGAAGAGTCCCAATCCGCCGATAAGACCGGCTACGAGTGAAAAGATCATGGTCGGTTTAAAGCTCCTTGCAAGTCATGGATATTACGTTCTTAGTTTGGCAAGGGGGCAAAGTAAACAGGTTTATGGATTTTGGGCGGCTCTTGAAGATTGCAGATAGCATTGTGCATACGACGTTTCATCGTCGCAAGTGAAAGAGGGGGACTACAGAAGAACAGTCCCATACTCCTATGATACTGGGTTTTCTTCTTTGGAAGAGGACACTGGCATACGATATGTGTCTGTGAAGTTGTGGCAAAAATTGAAAAAAGAAAAAGCCCTTACGATTTCTCGTAAGGGCTTGATTTTCTTGGCTCCCCAGCACGGACTTGAACCGCGGACCTAGTGATTAACAGTCACCCGCTCTGCCAACTGAGCTACTGGGGAACATTTGTCGCCGAAGCGAATAGCTGTTTAAATAAATCGCAGGCAGTCGTCAAGCGAAAAACTCAATTAAACCGAAATAGTGTATCGACTGCTTGAAAGAAAAAGGGCTGTATCTTTCGATACAACCCTTGTAATTTCAGTGGCTCCCCAGCACGGACTTGAACCGCGGACCTAGTGATTAACAGTCACCCGCTCTGCCAACTGAGCTACTGGGGAACATTTGTTCGTGTGAAGCGAATGAGGGTCTAAATAAATCTCATGTGACGGTCAAGCAAAAAAACCATTTTTTTTAAGAAAAGTTTAAAAAGATTTCACCGGGTGTTAAAAGGCCCATTTTCTTGACGGGAAGTGTTATTTGGCTTACGGAATCAACGTCTCTTGTTTTTTTCTAGACTTTACAAGAGACAGGGAAAAATACTTTGGGACAAAATAAGAAAAAGAATAAGAAAATCAAGCTCGCAACCAAGTCGCAGTACGCGGCTCGGTTTATGCCGATGCTCGAGGCCCTTCAGGCCAAGGATGAGTTGAATTCTGTTATTAAGACTCGCGTTGAAAAAGCGTGTGGTCTTATGGACGATAATGTTCACCTATACCCTAATGATTTCAAACGCGACACGGAAGTTAAATCCATCTTGGATCAGTTTTCCGAGGCCGATGATGAAACCCTTGAGGCTGGTGACCATACATTCGCTATTGCAGGACGCGTTGTTTCCTACCGTTCATTTGGTAAGGTTACTTTCTTTAATCTACAAGACCGCAGCGCCAAGATTCAGGTTTATGCTGCACGAGACGAACTCGGTACTGAAGCGTATCAGCGTTTCAAGAAAACCGACATCGGCGATATCGTCGGTGTGACCGGTGGGTTGTTTCGAACCAAAACTGGTGAGTTGACCGTAAAGACTAAGGCCTTCAAGCTGGTCACCAAGTCCATGCGGCCCCTTCCTGAGAAGTATCACGGGCTTAAAGATGTAGAGACACGGTATCGTCAGCGGTACGTGGATCTTATCGTTACGCCGAGAACCATGGAAATTTTCAAGGCACGCACGGCGATTATTCGTGAATTGCGTGACATCCTCGATGAGAAGGGCTTCATGGAAGTGGAAACTCCCATGATGCAGGCTATTCCCGGTGGTGCTACTGCGAAGCCTTTTGAGACATTTCATAATGCGCTCGATATGAAGCTTTACATGCGCATCGCGCCGGAATTGTACCTCAAGCGACTTCTGGTGGGCGGATTCGAACGGGTTTACGAAATCAACCGTAACTTCCGCAATGAAGGTATTTCCACCCAGCATAACCCCGAGTTTACCATGCTCGAGTTCTACTGGGCTTATGCGAATTTCGAGAATCTTATGGACTTGACTGAGGAGATGTTCTCCCGCATTGCGGAGAAAGTTACCGGGTCTTCTGTTGTTCCATATCAGGGAGAGCAGATTGATTTGTCCATCGGAGCCTGGACCCGTATGCCGTTCCACGAGTCGCTGGAAAAGATCGGCGGCGTGTCTCCAGATGTCTATTCAGATTACGACAAGTGTCGGGATCTGGTGAAAGAAAAGGGCGAGAAAGTTATCGAGGGCGAAAAACTCGGTAAGCTTCAAGCCAAACTCTTCGACATGCTCGTAGAACCGAAACTCGTACAACCGCATTTCATTTACCATTATCCTACGGATATTTCTCCTCTCTCTAGGAGAAATGAAGAGAATCCCGATATCACGGACCGCTTTGAGTTGTTCATGACCGGGCGAGAGCTGGCCAATGCCTTCTCTGAATTGAATGACCCCGTTGACCAACGTGGCCGGTTCGAGGTTCAGGTTGAGGAAAAGGAAGCCGGGGACGAAGAAGCACACTTCATGGACGAGGATTATGTTCGTGCCCTTGAATACGGTATGCCACCGGCAGCCGGACAGGGTATTGGCATTGATCGTCTGGTGATGCTTTTAACGGACAGTGCCTCCATTCGTGAAGTCATTCTGTTTCCATTGCTCAGGCCGGAGGCCGGGTAGGGCTTTTGGCCCGCGAGTAATTCGTATGCGATTTGAAGCTTTTATCGCACTCAGATACCTGTTCGCACTGCGTAAGCAGTCGTTTATTTCCGTCATATCGTTATTCGCGGTATGCGGAGTGGCTCTTGGAGTCGGTGCACTCGTTGTCGTCATCGGCGTGATGAATGGCTTCTCTACTGATTTGCGAGATAAAATATTGGGAGTCAATGCTCATATTCTGGTGACCTCTCTGCGGGGCGGTATCAAAGATTATGATGTATTGGCCGATGAAGCGAAAAAGGTGCCTGGCGTCATAGGTGTGACGCCTTTCATCTATTCCGAGGTCATGTTGTCCACGCGGACCGGGGTCAAAGGCGTGGTTCTCCGCGGAATTGATCCGTCCACTTCGGACGCCGTCCTGAGCTTGTCCAAGGACATGATCAGTGGTGATGTTCGAAGGCTTGGTGATGAAGACGATTTTCCGCGCATCATCATTGGGTCGGAATTGGCAAAACGACTCGGTCTTATCGAAGGGTCCGAAGTCAATCTCCTGTCGCCGTCCGGTCGTTCCGGGGCGGCAGGATTTACGCCCAAAATTCGTCGATTCATTGTCGCGGGTGTTTTTCGTACCGGTATGTTCGAGTATGACTCGTCACTTGGCTACGTGAGCATCCCGGCTGCGAGGAAGTTGCTTGGATTCAAGGGAGATGTGGTGTCCGGGTTGGAGATCAGTGTGGACGACGTTTATAATGTGGAGGCGATTTCAGACGCTCTGCGGGAAAAGATCGCTACATTTACGGTTTATGTCCGTCACTGGCAGGAGATGAACGCCAATTTATTTGCGGCGTTGGAGCTGGAAAAAACGGCTATGTTCATTATTCTCGCCATGATCGTGCTGGTCGGGTCATTCAGTATTGTCACAACGCTGGTAATGCTGGTAATACAAAAGACCAAAGACATTGCGGTACTTATGTCCATTGGAGCGGATGCCAAAAGCATCAGAAATATCTTCATGCTTCAGGGGACGTTTATTGGTCTTGCTGGGACCGCGATCGGATTTCTGATTGGAGTGCCGCTCAGTTTGCTGTTGAAGAAATACCAATTCATCAAATTGCCAAGTAACGTCTACCCGGTGGATTATCTGCCGGTTCGCCTTGAGACTCTGGACATGGTGGCAATTGGTGCGGCGGCATTTATGTTGTGTTTTCTGGCAACCATTTACCCGGCGCGGCGAGCTGCCGCTTTGAGTCCCAGTGAAGCCTTGCGTTATGAATAAAGAGGCTATATACCAACTGGTTGCCGTGAGTAAGGAGTTTCAGGGACCGCCCGAAACAGTGCGTGTCCTGAAAGATGTTGACCTGACAATTGATCGTGGTGAGTCCTTGGCCATTTTAGGGGCTTCCGGGTCTGGCAAAACAACACTGTTGCACATGCTCGGTACGTTGGATCAGGTGACAAGTGGACAGATTTTTTTGAATGGGGTGGACTTGAACACCCTGGGAGACAGCAAGCGAGCTGAATTAAGAAACCGGGATATTGGTTTTGTTTTTCAGTTTCATCACCTGCTCCCTGAATTCTCTACGTTGGAGAACGTTGCGATGCCCGCTTTCATCGCAGGCAAAGGGCGTTCAGAAGGGTTGCAACTCGCTAGGGAAGCACTTGACATGGTTGAACTTACGCACAGACTTGAACACAAGGTGACGACTCTTTCAGGAGGCGAAAGGCAACGTGCTGCTATTGCTCGTGCCATTTTGTTGCGTCCAAAGGTGCTTCTTGCAGATGAGCCTACTGGTAACCTTGATGGAAAGACCGGAGCCATGATTGGCGAATTGCTGGCTACTCTTAATAATGAATTAGGTATGACGTTTGTTGTCGTTACACATAATCCGGAAATTGCAGGTATGATGCATCGACGCGTTGAATTGCGTTCAGGAGAACTCTATGCTCACTAGTCTCGCTCGCAGACTTGCCATTGGGGCGATTGCAGCTTGTTTGTTGATGGTCGCTGGTGCGGCCTTTGCTGCTGACAGTCTCAATCAGGATATCAAGGTTACTGTATTGCCCTTTGAGGTTAATGCCGGTGACGATTTGTCCTATCTCAAGGACAGCCTCCCTGAGCTTTTGACAGACCGCCTCCGCGAGGCCGGGTTCAATGTCGTTGATCAGGCTGAAGTTGCCCGTATAGTCGGCGAAAAGGGCTATACTCAATTTAATCCAACCACTGCACGTGAAATTTCATTGTTAGCTGGTGGGGAGTTTTCTGTTTACGGTTCCCTGAATCAAATCGGCGACAGTTTGACTTTGGATGCGCGACTTGTCGACGCATATGCCAAAGGTCCCGGCAAGAAGATTTCGGTAACCAAGGAAGGTCTCATCAACCTGTTGCCCGCCGTGGATGCCCTGGTAGACCGCATGAGGATGGATCTGCTCCGTCAGGATGTGGTGGCCGAGGTTGACGTCGAGGGGACTCAGGTTCTGGACAAGGAAGTTGTTCTTATGCGTCTCACCATGCAGAAGGGTGACATTCTGACAGCTAAATCCGTTAATACCGCTCTTAAAAATATTTATGATCTTGGTTACTTCGATGACGTTCAGGTCAAAGTTGATTCTGTCGAAGACGGAAAAAAAGTTATTTTTGACGTCAAGGAAAAACCTCGTATTCAGGCTCTTGGTGTTCGCGGGTCAGATAAAATTGACTCCGAAGATATTCTCGAAGCCGTATCCACCAAGAAGGGTGGCGTCGTTAACCCCAAGGTTTTGGCTGATGATATTCGTGTCATCCGTGAAATGTACCGCAAGGAAGGGTACTACAAGGCCAAGGTTACACATGAAGTTGAAGATGCCGGGAAGGGCGTAGCTCGTCTGACATTTGTCATTGATGAAGGACCGCAGCTTTATATTGAGAACATCATCATTGATGGTGCAAAGCAAATGGACCCGGATGATGTCAAGGAAGTGCTGGCTCTTCAGGAACGCGGCATGTTCTCTTGGATCGATGACTCGGGTGTCTTAAAAGAAGAGCTTTTGGAGCGCGATGCCGCTGCGATCATGGCTTTTTATCAGAGTAAAGGCTTTCTGACTGCCAAGGTTGGCCGTCCTGATGTTGAAATCAAGGACGCCGGCATTGATGTCATCTATCGCGTTTGGGAAGGCGATCGTTTTAAAATGGGGCAAACCTTGTTTAAGGGTGACCTGATCGACGAACCTGATAAACTTATCGACGTGACTTCGATTGATGCGCTGCATGATGAAGATGAGTACTTTGACCGGACTATCCTCAAACGAGATATTGAAGCTTTGACCGGCTATTACAATAACTATGGGTATGCGTATGCTGATGTCGGTGTGAATTTGCAAGACAATCGGGAAAGCAAAGTTGTTGATGTCGTTTACACCATCTCCAAGCATCAACGTGTTCATATTCGCCGTGTACTTATTGAAGGGAACACTCGTACCCGTGATAATGTTATCATGCGTGAAATGCGCTTGGCTGACGGTGATCAGTTCAGCGGAGACAAGCTGAAGCGCTCCAACCAGCGGCTGACCAATCTCGATTTCTTTGAAAAAGTGGATATCTCTCCTATTCCGACCGGTAACCCTGAAGAAATGGATCTGGTGGTCAAAGTCAAAGATAAGTCTACTGGCAAGATCAGTGGTGGTGTCGGTTATTCGACTTACGACGGCGTGTTCTTTGGCGGCACCATCGGTGAGAAGAACCTCTTTGGTAAGGGCTACCAAGCAAGCTTTGAAGGGCAGATCGGTGGGTCCAGTACATCATATGTCGCCAAATTCATTAATCCCCGAATCAATGATACCGACCTCGGATTCGGGCTTCAGGCTCATAATAGAGAGACGGAATACAGTCAGTTCGATAAAAATGGCATCGGCGGCAATGTTTATTTCTTTTATCCGCTTGGCGAATATACAACACTTAAGTGGGATTATGGTCTGGAAAGTTACGATATTACTAACGTAGCCAGCGATGCTTCCGATGACGTCAAGGACGATGCCGGATATCACCTCGCTTCCACTGTTTCGGCCAGTGTAGTGCGTAATACCTTTGACAATTACAATTCACCAACCACCGGAACAAAAATGATGTTGCGGATGGTATTTGCTGGTGGGCCTATCGGCGGTACTGATGATTATATCAAATACACGGGCTCGCACGATTGGTATACGCCTGCTTTCGAGAAAGTCGTGTTTCACACGAAAGTGTGGGCTGGGTATATTCATGAAAACTTTGGTGGAGAAAAAATTCCGACAGCTCCGCGGTTTGAGCTTGGTGGCGTTAATAGCGTGCGTGGTTACAGCAACTATGACATTACGCCGACCGATGGACCTGATTCAACCTCAACCCTCGGTGGTGACAAGGCGTTTTATACCAATATCGAGTTGAAGCGTCCCATTAGTGAAGAATTGGGTATAACCGCATTGACCTTCTTTGACGCTGGTAACGCCTGGAAAGAAGGTGAGATGTTCTTCGAATCTGTCACTCGATATGGTAAAAAGCCGTCCTTTGGTTTGTACAAGAGTGTCGGTGCCGGTATAAACTGGAATTCGCCCATGGGTCCTGTGGGGCTTGTCTATGGCTATGCATTGGATCAGCTTCATGATGATGGTCGCCATAAGATTGAGTTGCTTATGGGACAACAGTTCTAATTTAAAGATGATTTTCATTTAAGGAGTTATACAATGAAAAAAGTGTGTCTGCTGGCTATTTGTTTTGTCTTCCTCTTTCAGGCTGTGGCATTTGCTGAAACCAAGATCGGTGTTTTCGATGCCAAGAAGGTCATGCAGGACTGCCTTTATGGTAAAGAAGTGAGAGCAAAGCTTGATGCCAAGTTTGGGGCTCGTGGTGAGCAGCTCAAGAAGGAAAGAGAAGCTCTTGAGAAGCTCAAATTGCAGATTGAAAGCAAGGCCTTTGATGAAAAGACCATGCAGGACAAGATCGTAGAGATTCGCCGCAGAAGCCGTGATTGGACTGAAGATTTTCAGGTTTACCAGAAATCTATTCAGCGTGACCAGAATGTACTGGGCAAGCCCATTCTCAAGAAGCTGGAAAAGGTCGTCATGGAATATTGCACCGCCAACGGGTTCAGCATTGCTTTCGACAAGCAGACCCCTGGTCTTGCCTTTATCGCTGACGGACTTGATATATCTGCCGCTATTACCAAAGAACTCGATAAGATGAAAAAAGCCGGAAAGTAATCCTATGAGCATGAAATTGTCAGCCCTGGCCACGGAGCTTGGGCTTGAACATACTGGTGCTGACATTGATATTACCGGGGTGAACACCCTGGATAAGGCCGGACCTGGAGAACTTTCATTTCTCGTCAATCCGAAATATCAGCACTTGCTTGAAACAACGAAGGCCGGATGTGTTCTCACATCCGGCCCTTATGCCGACAAGGTCCAGTGTGCATTGATCAGCGAAAACATTTATATGGATTTGGCGAAGGTTGTTAATCTCTTTGCCCGTCCGCAGGGATGTTTGAGCGGGATCAGCGAATTGGCCTATGTCCACCCAGATGCCCATGTTGACGATTCTGCGACAGTGTATCCGTTTGCTTTTATTGGTGAAGGAGCTGTCGTCGGTCCTGATACTGTGGTCTTTTCCGGTGTCTATGTGGGGGAGCAGACCCATGTGGGGGCGAAGTGCATTCTTTATCCCAATTGTGTCATTATGGGTGGTTTGCGCCTTGGCGATAATATAATTTTACAGCCGGGTGCTGTAATCGGCGGCGATGGTTACGGTTACGCTCAAACTCCGGCTGGGCATATGAAAATCCCGCAGATCGGTACTGTGGAGATTGAGAATGACGTCGAAGTTGGTTCCAATACAGCCATTGATCGTGCAGCGCTGGATACTACCCGTATCAAGCGGGGGACCAAGATCGATAACCTCGTGCAGATTGGTCATAATGTTGAGATCGGTGAGCACTGTCTTGTTATAGGTCAGGTCGGCATAGGCGGGAGCACGGTTGTTGGCAATGGTGTTGTGCTGGCTGGTCAGGTCGGTGTTGCTGACAATGCAACGATCGGTGATGGTGTCATGGTCGGTGCCCAGAGCGGTGTCGCTGGAAACGTTGAACCGGGAAGTAAAGTCGCCGGTACTCCGGCCATGAAGGCAGGAACTTTCTTGAAGGCAGCCAGTGTGTGCATGCCCAAACTGCCTGATTTGTTTAAGCGGGTGAAGAAACTGGAAAAGAAACTGGCGAGCCTTACAGAACAGGCTGCTGGTGGAGATACTAATGAGTAATGAACTTGTTTTTGATATTCAGAAAATCATGGAGATGCTTCCGCATCGTTACCCTTTTCTTCTTGTTGACAGAGTGCTTGAGCTTGAGGCGGGAGTTCGTCTGAAAGCTATCAAGAATGTTACCATGAATGAGGAATATTTTCAGGGCCATTTTCCGAATATGCCGGTCATGCCAGGTGTCTTGCAATTGGAAGCACTTGCGCAGGCCGGTGGAATACTCGTCATCAATTCCATTGATGAACCGCTTGGCGATAAGGTTTTTCTTTTTACGGGCTTGAATAAAGTAAAATTCCGTAGACCTGTGGTGCCAGGAGATCAGTTGGAACTCAACGTTCAATATGAACGGCACAAGTTGAATATCTGGAAGATGCGTGGTGTGGCCAAAGTTGATGGACAAGTCACATGTCAGGGCGAGTTCTCTGCGGCCATTGCTGATAAGGGGGCCATGTAAGATGTCGACCGATATTCATCCCAGTGTCGTTATTGATCCATCTGCTGAAATCGGTGCGGATGTCCACATTGGTCCCTATGTGGTGATCGGCGCAGAAGCAAAAATCGGCGACGGAACCGTTCTCGAATCACATACAGTCATTCAGGCCAACACTGAACTCGGCAAGAACAACCACGTTCATCCTCATGCCGTGATTGGTGGAGAACCGCAGCACAGTGCCTATAAAGGTGAAAAAACCTACACGCGCATCGGTGATAATAATATTATTCG
>Ga0070728_10002732_pt1 | contig 21041 bp, 18 predicted proteins | sample tdDd471_FD_66723 | JGI IMG/M metagenome (GOLD analysis project Ga0070728, IMG submission 66723) | Marine sediment microbial communities from the Atlantic coast under amendment with organic carbon and nitrate - tdDd47.1 | ecosystem: Environmental > Aquatic > Marine > Coastal > Sediment | place... | reverse complement strand
ATTGAAGAAGGGCGCGACCTCGATCGGCGCCGGCGGGCGCATCAGGTCGGTCAGCACCCACCATTTGACGAGCTGGTCCGCCGCCGCCGTCGCCCCGGCGAGGGCCAGCCCGTAACCCCAGGGGCGCATGGCCATGGCGGCGCGACCGGCGGCGTTCCCGCGCCTAGCCGGCCGCCGCTTCCGCGGGCAGCGCCGCGACCGCGTCGGCACAGCGTCCGCAAAGCTCGGGATGGGCGGGATCGGCGCCGACATCGGCGAGGACCATCCAGCAGCGCCCGCATTTGCCGCCTTCCGCCCGGCCCGGCCGGACGGCGACGCCCAGCACCTCGTCCAAGGCGAAGGCGTCGGCCGGGGCAGGGTCGGTGCTCAGGGTAGCGCCCGAGGTGATCGCGATTTCCGCCAGATCGACGCCCGCCAGGGCCGCCGCATAGTCGGGCGCGACATGGACGGTGGGGTGCGCCTCCAGGCTGGAACCGATCCGCTTCTCCGCCCGCTCCCGCTCCAGGGCGCCGGTCACGACCCGGCGCAGGCGCCGGATCCTGTCCCATTTTTCGGCCAATGTGTCGTCGCGCCAGATCTCCGGCACCTCGGGGAAAAGACGCAGATGCACGCTGGAGTCGTTGCCGGGATTGCGTTGCAGCCAGGCTTCCTCGGCGGTGAAGCAGAGGATCGGGGCGAGCCAGGCGGTCAGGCAGGAATAGAGCTCGTCCAGCACCGTCCGCGCGGCCCGGCGCCGGGGCGAATCGGCCCGGTCGCAATAGAGCGAATCCTTGCGGATGTCGAAATAGAAGGCCGACAGCTCGACCGTGCAGAAATTATGCAGGGCCGAGAACAGGGCATGGAAATCGAACTCGGCGCTGCATCGGCGCACCATCCGGTCCAACGCCCACAGCCGATGCAGGACCCAGCGCTCCAGTTCGGGCATCTCAGCGGCGGCGACGCGCTCGCTTTCGTCGAACCCGTCCAGGCTGCCGATCAGATACCGCAGGGTGTTGCGCAGGCGGCGATAGAGATCGACCTGGCGGTTCAGCAGCTCGGGCCCGATCCGCAGGTCCATCGTGTAGTCGGCGCTGACCACCCATTGGCGCAGGATATCGGCGCCGAGCGATTCGGTGACGTCCTGGGGCGAGGCGGCGTTGCCGCTGGATTTGGACATCTTGTGGCCGCTCTCGTCCAGGAGGAAGCCGTGGGTCAGCACGGCCTCGTAGGGCGCGCGGCCCCGCGTCCCGCAGGATTCGAGCAGCGAGGAATGGAACCAGCCCCGATGCTGGTCGGTTCCCTCCAGATACAGCGACGCCGGCGATTGCAGGTCGGAGCGTTCCTCCAGGACGAAGGCATGGGTCGAGCCGGAATCGAACCAGACATCCAGAATGTCCATGACCTGCTCGTAGTCGCCGACGGCGTAATCCTCGCCCAGGAAGCGGGCCGGGTCGGCCTCGAACCAGACATCGGCTCCTTCCGCCTCGACCGCGGCGGCGATCCGTTCGGTGACCGCGGGGTCGCGCAGGATCTCGCCCGTCTCCTTATGGACGAAGACGGTGATCGGCACGCCCCAGGCGCGCTGGCGCGACACGCACCAGTCGGGCCGGTCGGCGATCATGGCGCGGATCCGGTTGCGCCCCGAGTCCGGAACCCAGCGGGTGTCGTCGATGGCGGCCAGCGCCTTGTCGCGCAGGCCGTTGATCTCCATGCCGATGAACCATTGCGGCGTGTTGCGGTAGATCAGCGGCGCCTTGGAGCGCCAGGAATGGGGATAGGAATGGGTCAGGCGGCCGCTGCGCAGCAGATTGCCGGACTCGCGCAGGGCGTCGACGACGGGCCCGTCGGCCTTGAACACATGGACCCCGGCGAAGGCCGGCACATGGTCGTAATAGCGCCCGTCGGGGCCGACCGTCTGCGGCACCTCCAGCCCGAACGCCAAGGCCGCCTCGTAATCCTCGGCGCCATGGCCGGGCGCGTTGTGGACGAAGCCGGTGCCCTGGTCGGTGGTGATATGGTCGCCATGGAGAAGCGGCACGTCATGGGTGAAGCCGAGGCCGCGCAGCGGATGATGGCAGACCGTCCCGTCGAGGGCGGCGCCCTTCAGGGTCGCGCCCGCCCGGTAGGTGATAACGCCGACATTCGCGGCGAAGCTCTCGGCCAGCTCGGCGGCGACCACCAGCCGTTCGCCGGGCCGCGCGGCGCTGTCCTCGGCGACCGACAGGACCTCGATCACCGCATAGTCGATGTCGCGCCCATACATGACGCCCCGGTTGCCGGGGATGGTCCAGGGCGTCGTCGTCCAAATGACGATCGCGGCGCCGGCCAGCGCCGGGTCCGACGCGACGGCGACCGGGAACTTGGTATCGATGAAGGTCGATGTGTGGTCGTGATACTCGATCTCGGCCTCGGCCAGGGCGGTCTGCTCGACCACCGACCACATGACCGGCTTGTAGCCCTTGTACAGCCCGCCGTTCTGGACGAACTTGCCGAGCTCGCGGACGATCGCCGCCTCGGCGGGATAGGACATGGTCGTGTAGGGGTCGTCCCAATTGCCGATGACGCCCAACCGCTTGAACTCCGCGCGCTGGACGTCGATCCAATGCTCGGCGAATTCGCGGCATTCGCGGCGGAATTCGACGATCGGAACCTCGTTCTTGTCGCGGCCCTCGGCCCGGTACTTCTCCTCGATCTTCCATTCGATCGGCAGGCCGTGGCAGTCCCAGCCGGGCACGTAATTGGCGTCGCGCCCCAGCATCTGCTGGGAGCGGTTGATCACGTCCTTGAGGATCTTGTTCAGCGCATGGCCGAAGTGCAGATGGCCGTTGGCGTAGGGCGGGCCGTCATGAAGGATGAACTTCTCGCGCCCCGCCGCCTCTTCGCGCAGGCGGCCGAACAGGTCCATCTCGGCCCAGCGGGCGAGGATCTCGGGCTCGCGCTTGGGCAGGCTCGCGCGCATGGGAAAATCGCTGCGCGGCAGAAATACGGTCTTTCTATAATCCACTCTCTTCTCCCGCCTCGTCCGGGCCGCCGGACGCGCCGGTGCCTCGCGTCGCCGCCATGCCGGCAATGGGCGCGGTCCCCAGGCGCCGGCGCGCCTCGGCGCTGTCCGCGGCGATCTGGGCGGCCAGGGCGTCCAGGCCGTCGAACTTGCGCTCGGCGCGCACGTAATCGATGAAGGCGACACACATATGGCGATCGTAAAGGTCGCCGTCGAAATCGAACAGGTGAACTTCCAGGAGCAGGCCGCGATCGTCGACGGTCGGCCGGTTGCCGAAATTGGCGACGCCGTCATGCCAGGCGATGCGCGCGCCGTCCATCACCCCCACCCGCACCGCATAGACGCCGGTCGCCGGCACCAGCTGGTCGGGCAGGCGAAGATTGGCGGTCGGAAAGCCGAGGGTGCGCCCGCGCCGGTCGCCGGCCTCGACCCGGCCCTCGACCTCCCAGAAGCGGCCCAGGCTGCGCGCCGCGCCGCGCGCGTCGCCGGCGCGCAGGCAGGCGCGGATCCGGCTCGAGGAATAGGTCTCCCCCGTCGGCCCGGCGACCGGCGCGACGGCGGTGGCGCCGAAGCCCAGGGCCTCGCCCCGGACGCGCAGAAAGGCGGCGTCGCCCACCCGGTCGCGGCCGAACCGGAAATCCTCGCCGACGACCACATGGGAGATTCCCAGATCGTCGACCAGCAGCCGGTCGACGAAATCGTCGGCGCTCTGCCGGGAGAAGCCGGCGTCGAACCGCAGGACGAACAGGAAATCGACGCCCAACGCCGCGATATGGCGGGCCTTCACCCGATAGGGCGTCAGCCGGAAGGGCGGCTGGTCGGGCTGGAAGAAGCTGCGCGGATGGGGCTCGAAGGTGAGAACGGCAAGCGGCCGGTTCGTGCGCCGGGCGATCTCGCCGGCGGTCTGGATCACCGCCCGGTGGCCGAGATGGACCCCATCGAAATTGCCGATGGCGACGACGGCGCCGCGCGCCTCGGCGGGCACGTCGCTGCTGTGGCGAAGGAGTCGCATCTACCGCGCTATCGTTCCGTGTCGCTGGCGCGCCGCGGCCGGCCTAGGGGCGAACGGGGACGAGGATCCGCGCCTCGCCCTCCAGCACGACCTTGTCGCCCACCGTACAGACCGTGTCGATCACCGCCTGGCGCCTCTTCGAGTCCAGCTCGCGCAGCGTGGCCCGAGCCCGGACCGTTTCGCCGGCACGCACCGGCGCCTTGAAGTTCAGGCTCTGGCTCAGATAGATGCAGCCCGGCCCCGGCAGCTTGGTGCCGATCACCGTCGAGATGAAGCTGGCGGTCAGCATGCCATGGGCGATGGGGCCGGCGAAGATGGTCTCGCCGGCGAATTCGTGGTTCAGATGGACCGGATTCACGTCGCCGGAAATGCCGGCGAACATGACGATGTCCGTTTCGGTGACGGTCTTGGCGTAGACCGCCGTCATGCCCGGCTCGAGCTCGTCCAAGTAATAGCCGTGCAACTCGTCCATGACGTCGCTTCCCCTGGAATTACCGGTCCCTGGAATCATCGGCGCGGCCACGCGCCCGGCGCGCCCCGGAATTCCGGGGCGGCGCACTATACCGGCGCCGTTGCCGGAACCGCAAGGCGGCGGCGGGACGGCCGCGAAAGGAGGCCGGCGTTAACCAAACATTCAGCGGCACGGGGCCAGTCTGGGGCACGCGCACGGACGCGCCGGAGGCGAACCATGGCGACCCAGCAATTTCCCAAAGTGCCGAAGGTCAAGGAGTATGTCGAGCTGACCCTTACCGGCGGCGAGGTGATGCGCGGCTATATGTTCATGGAAGTCACGTCGCGCATCCAGGACGTGCTCAACGGCGACAACCGCTTCTTCCCCTTCGTCGACCAGACCGCCGGCGACAAGGAGGAGGTCATTCTGATCAACAAGGATTCGGTCGGGCGCGTCACCCCCCACGACGGGTGATGCGCCCGACCCCGATTGAGTCGGCCGCCGCCTAGAACGCCTTGTCCACCGGATCGACGGTGGCGCGCAGCATGTAGCGCCAGTTCTTTTCGTCGTAGGGATCGTAGTCCCTGGGCGCATAATGCATGACCACCCGGTTGTCCCAGAAGATCACGTCGTCGACCTTCCATTGGTGGCGGTAGGTGAATTCGGGGCGCACCGAATGGGCGAACAGATAGTCGAGGATCGGCCGGCTTTCCTCCTCGGTCATGCCCTCGATCTGACGGGTGAACATCTCGCTGACATACAGCGCCTTGCGGCCCGAGACCGGGTGGGTGATGACCATCGGCTGCGAGACCGGAGGCGTGCTGTCCAGCTCCTCCTGGCTGCGCGGCTTGCGGTTCTTGAGCTGGGCGACGTTGTTGACGTCATGGATCGCCCGCATGCCCTCGATCATCTTCTTGAACGGCTCGGACAGGGTCTCATAGGCCCGGTACATGTTCGTGTACATGGTCGTGCCGCCGGTCTCGGGCATCTGCCGGCAATAGAGGATCGAGCCGATCGCCGGTTTCGGGGTGAAGGAATGGTCCGAATGCCACTGGCGCGCGGTCTCGGCGGTCTCCAGCAGGTTGCCGTCCTCGTCGCGGTTGGCGACGACGAACAGCTCCGGATAGCCCTTCAGCAGATAGCGGGCGACACCCGGCGTCGGCGCCGACGGCCCGAAGCGCCGGGCGAAGGCGATATGCTGCTCCGGCGTCATCTTCTGGCCCCGGAACAGAAGGATGCCGTTATTGGCGACCAGCTCGGCGATCTCGGCGATGGTGTCGTCGTCGGCCGGCTGGGCGATGTCGAAATTCAGGACTTCCATGCCCAGCGCCCAGGTCAGCGGGCGCGTCTCCAGGCGTGGTGCGGTTTTCTGGGCGGGCGCGCTCATTCTTGCCTCCTCCAATGCGGTCTTCCCGCCTTCCCGGCTCGAAGCCGCCGGGCGGTGGGATATTCTTCACGTCACAAGCGTGAATCTGCATTCGCGGCCCCAAAATTGCAACCCGGATCGGGTTCCGGACGCGCGGGAGGCGCGAATTTCCGCCCCACGTTTCTACAGGGCGACGCTGGGGAATGCGTTGCGGTGGCGTTCCGCTGTCGATAAGCTCGCCGTATCGCTGCCGTCGACGGCCCGCGTTTCGGGGCGGTCGTCGGCCAAATACTTTCGTCGGCGGGGCGTTGCCGCCGGCATATAGGAGCCAATCGCAGAATCAATTTTTTTCGAACAGGGAGGATGTCATGAAACGTCGTACATTCATCTCCGGCGCCGCCGGCGCCACCGCGGCCGCCGCCGCGGCATCCAGCTTTCCCGCCCCGGCGATCGCGCAGGGCAAGCAGGAATGGCGGATGGTTACGACCTGGCCGAAGAAGTTTCCGGGGCTTGGCACGGGCGCCGAACGCCTGGCCCAGCGCATCACCGAAATGAGCGACGGCCGCCTGACGATCAAGGTCTATTCCGCCGGCGAACTGGTGCCGCCCTTCGAATCCTTCGACGCGGTCCAGCGCGGCGCCGCCGAGATGATGCATGGCGCCGCCTATTACTGGCAGGGCAAGTCCAAGGCATTCAACTTCTTTACCGGCGTGCCCTACGGCATGACCTCGAACGAGATCGCCGCCTGGATGCGCCATATGGGCGGCCAGAAACTATGGGACGAAGCCTACGCCCAATTCGGCCTGAAGGGATTCATGTCGGGACAAACCGGCGTCCAGGCCGGCGGCTGGTTCCGCGAGGAGGTCAACTCGCTGGACGACGTGAAAGGGCTCAAATTCCGCACGCCGGGCCTTGGCGGTGACGTCTGGGCCAAGCTGGGAGTGGCCACGGTCAATCTGCCGGGCGGCGAGATCTTCCAGGCCCTGCAATCGGGCACCATCGACGCCGCCGAGTTCGTCGGCCCGCTGACCGACCTGGCGCTCGGCTTCCATCAGGTGGCCAAGAATTACTACTGGCCCAGCTTCAACGAGCCCGGCCTGGCGACCGAATTCACGGTCAACAAGGCCAAGTACGACGCCCTGCCCAAGGATCTGCAGCGCATCATCGAGGTCGCCGCCCAGGCCGACCTGGAACAGATGTATTCCGAATTCAACGCCCGCAACGCCGACGCCTTGGACGTCCTGGTCAACAAGCACGACGTACAGGTGAAGTCCTTCTCGCGCGATATCCTGATGGCGGCGGGCAAGGCCGCGGGCGAGGTCATCGCCGAGCTGCGCGACGGTGGCGACCCGCTGACCAAGAAGGTCGCGGAATCCTATGTCGCCGCGCGGAAGAAGCTGCTGAATTGGAGCAAGATCGGCGACCAGGCCTACTACAACGCCCGCCTGCTGCCGTTCAAATACGCCGAATAGGCGCGCGGTTCGGAACGACGCGCAATGGCGCCGCTCCGGCCCTGGCCGGGGCGGCGTTTTTCCTTGTCGCCGTTTCGGCCGTCTCAGCCGTAAACGGCCTCGGGCAGCCAGGTGGCGATTTCCGGGAAGAACCACAGGATGGCGAGCGCGGCCACCTGCAAGGCGACGAAGGGGATCGCGCCGCGATAGATCGCCGCCGTGGTGACCGTTTCGGGCGCCACGCCGCGCAAATAGAACAGCGAAAATCCGAAGGGCGGGGTCAGGAAGCTGGTCTGTAGATTGACCCCGATCATGATCGCCAGCCAGACCGGGTCCAGCCCCATGATCAACAGCGCCGGCGCCGTGATCGGCACGACGACGAAGATGATCTCGAACGTGTCGAGGATGAAGCCGAGAACGAACATCATCGCCATCACGAAGAATGTCGCCCCCAGCACCCCGCCGGGCAGCGATTCCAGGAACCCGTGCACCAGCGTGTCGCCGCCCATGGTCCGGAAGATCAGCGAAAACACCGACGCCCCCAACAGGATGACGAAGACCATCGAGGTGATCTCCATCGTCGAGCGCATCACCTGGCGCAGCATCTCGAGGGTGAAGCGGCGACGCAGGACGGCCAGCAGCGACGCGCCGACGGCGCCGACCGAGGCGGATTCCGACGGGGTCGCGATTCCCCCCAGGATCGACCCCAGCACCGCGAAGATGAGCAGCAGCGGCGGGACGAGCGACACGGCGACGGCGCGATGGATATCGCGCCGTTCCTCGGCGGTCATCGGCGTCGCCGGCACCGCCCGCGGGCGGGTAACGGCGACGAAGACCACCCACAACATATAAGCGCCGACCAGGATCATCCCGGGCAGCAAGGCCCCGGCGAAGAGCTGGCCGACCGAGACCGGCTCGGGTGCGTAGTTGCCCATCTCGCGCTGGGCGTCGGCGTTGGCGCCCTGGATGATGTCGCCCATGAAGATCAGGACCGTCGAGGGCGGGATGATCTGCCCCAACGTCCCCGACGCGCAGATCACCCCGCAGGCGAGCTTGTCGTCATAGCCGGCGCGCAGCATCGCGGGCAGCGACAGAAGCCCCATGGTCACCACCGTCGCCCCGACGATCCCGGTGGCGGCGGCCAGCAGCATGCCGACGAAGATCACCGACAGTCCCAGCCCGCCGCGCAAGGGTCCGAAAAGCTTGCCCATGGTGGTCAAGAGCTGTTCGGCGATGCCCGATTTCTCCAGCACCACCCCCATGAAGATGAACAGCGGCACCGCGACCAGGACATCGTTGGTCATGGCGCCGAAATAGCGCGACGCGATTCCGCCCAGGAAGGACGGATCGAAGGCGCCCAGCAACCAGCCGATGGCGGCGAAGATCAGCGACGTCCCGGCCAGGGTGAAAGCGACCGGGAACCCCGCCAGCAAAACCCCGATGATGCCGAAGAACAGGACGACGCTGAGGATCTCGCCGATCAGCACGGTCGTCATGGCGCGCCCGGCCCGTGCCGCGACGGGTCGGGTAGCTCCGCGGCGCGGCCGCACAGCACGACCGCGCCGCGCGCCATGATCGCCAGTCCCTGAAAGGCGAGGAGCGCGACGAAGACGAGGATCACCGTCTTGAGCAGGAAGACGCCCGGCAGGCCGTCCGAATCGCGCGAGCTTTCCAAGATCTGCCAGGACTGGGCGACATAGGGCCAGGACCAGATGGCGACGACGGCAAGGAACGGCATCAGGAAGATCACGGTACCGGCGATGTCGATCCAGGCCCGGGTCCGGGCGCCGGCGTTCCGATAGAAGATATCGACCCGGACATGGCCGCCGCGCAGCAGCGTGTAGGCGGCGCCGCCCATGAACGCCACCGCATGGACCCAGACATAAGCCTCCTGCATCCAGCGGTAACCGATATTGAAAACGTAGCGGAGCACCACGACCAGGAAACAGATCGCGACCGTCGCCAAAGTGAACCAGGCGACGGCGCGGCCGATGCGGTCGTTCGCGTCCTCGACGGCACGCACGAAGGAAATCAGAAACCGCACCCCGGCGCCTCTTCTCTTTCGTCCGATCGGACCATCCGGGAGGAAGGCGCAGCGCTGGCGGGCATGCCGCGCGTCTTCTCCCGCGCCTAGCGTATTGATATCGGCGGGAAACTCAACCGCGCGGTGCGCGCCGGTCAGCGCCAGGCCATCCGCGCCGGCCCCGGCGCGCTTGACAGGATGGGGCGGGCGGAGCGAGTTTGTCGCCTGCCGTTCGCGCCGGCGGCGGCAGTCCGAGCGGCCCATTTCCCGGCGCGGCGGATGACAAACGGGCCGATCGACAAAGAAGATCGACAAAGAAGAACGCAATCCGAACAGTCAGCGGGAGAAACGCCACCATGTTCGACCATATCCTCGTCGACCGCGTCGGCGCCGTCGGGCGCATCATCTTCAACCGCCCCGAGGTGCTGAACGCGATCTCGCCCAAGACCTTCGACGAGGTGAAGATGGGCCTCGCCGAGCTGGAGGCCGACGACATGGTGCGGTCGATCCTGATCGCCGGCAAAGGTGAGTCCTTCTCCGCCGGCGGCGACAAGAAGTTCCTCGCCGACATGCAGGACGCCAGCGCCGTCGAGGTGAAGGAGAACGTCTACAAATATTTCGCCGGCGGGGTGAAGGCGGTCAAGCTGTGCCCCAAGCCGACCGTCGTCGCGGTGCGCGGCCACGCGGTCGGCGCGGGCTGCGAGCTGACCCTCGCCTGCGACTTCCGCATCGCGTCCGAGACCGCCAAATTCAGCGAGGTCTGGGTCAAGCTGGGCCTGACCATCCCGCTGGGCGGGCTGTTCCTGCTGCCGCGCATCGTCGGCCTGACCAAGGCCACCGAGATGGTCCTGACCGGGCGCACGGTGGCGGCCGAGGAGGCCGAGCGCATCGGCCTGGTCAACAAGGTCGTCCCCGACGACAAGCTGGAGGAAGAATCCATGGCCCTGGCCGAGGAACTGGCCGCCGGGCCGCCGCTGGCCATGGCGGCGATCAAGGACGCGCTGCGCCGGGGCATGGAGGGCCATCTGACCGACGAGATGGACTATTCCATGTTCAACCAGGCGATGCTGATTTCGGCCGGCGACTACAAGGAAGGGCTGACGGCGATGGTCGAGCGGCGCAAGCCCAACTTCAAAGGCAAATAGGCCGGCAAACCGAGGAGACGCCAATCATGACCGAGCGGGTCAAGCAAGTCGGTCCCAACCGCTACCGTGAATCCTACGGCCGCTATTACGAGGATTTCGAGGTCGGCCATATCTACGAGCACCGGCCGGGGCGGACGATGACCGAGACCGACAATATCCAGTACACCCTGCTCACCATGAACACCCATCCGCTGCATTTCGACGCGGAATATTGCCGCCACACCGAATTCGGAAAGCCGCTGATCAATTCGACCTTCACCCTGTCGGTGGTCGCCGGCATGTCGGTCAGCGACGTCAGCCAGAAGGCGATCGCCAATCTCGGCTGGAGCGACATCAAGCTGACCGCCCCGGTCTTCGCGGGCGACACGCTGTACGCGGAATCCGAGGTCCTGGAAAAGCGCGAATCCAAGTCGCGGCCGACCCAGGGCGTGGTCAAGGTGCGCACCACCGGCATCAAGCAGGACGGCACCGTGTTCATGTCCTACGAGCGGTCGGTCCTGGTCCCGAAACGCGGCCACGCGGTCGACGACATCGCCAACTACTAGAGCGCCGCGCCGACCCGCCGCCGAAGATCCCAAGGAGGGCACCGTCATGGAAGGTGGTCCCATCGCGTCCGTCACCCCGATCTCGACCAACCTGGCCGAGTTCGCCGCCGGCCTCGATTACGAGTCGATCCCCGCGCATGTCCGCGAGCGCGCCAAGCATCTGATCCTGGACGCGGTCGGTATCGCCTTCGCCTCGACCCGCTACGATTACGCCCACAAGACCCTGACCGCCGCGCGCGGCCTGGGCGGCGACGGGCCGGTGGGGATCATCGGCATGCCGGCGCGCCTGGCGGCGCGGGACGCGGCGCTGGTCAACGGCGTGCTGGTGCACGGGCTGGATTACGACGACACCCACACGCCGGGGATCATCCATTCGACCGCCAGCGCCTTCCCTTGCGCGCTGTCGGTTGCGGCGGACAGGCACCTGCCGGGCCGCGAGATGCTGGCCGGCTATATCGCCGCCACCGAAACGGCGACGCGGGTCGGCGCCGTCGCCAAGAGCGGCTTCCATCAGATCGGCTTCCATCCGACCGGCATGGTCGGCGTCTTCGGCTGCGCCATCGCCGCCGCCCGGATGATGGGCGCCACCCCCCAACAGATCGCCATGGCCCAGGGGATCGCCCTGTCGATGGCCGCCGGCAGCCTGGAATTCGTCGAGGACGGCGCCTCGACCAAGCGCATGCATCCGGGCTGGGCGGCGTCCAGCGGGATCACCGCCGCGGCGCTGGCGCGCGAGGGCTTCACCGGGCCGAGCAAGGCCTATGAGGGACGGTTCGGCCTGTTCGCCGCCTATCTGGGCCCGCGCGAGAAGGACTGCGACTACACCCTCGCCACCGCCGGGCTGGGCGCCGATTGGGAGCTGGAAGTGGTAGCGGTCAAGCCCTACCCGGCCTGCCATTTCAACCATGCCGCCGCCGACGCCACCCTCGCCCTGATGGACGCCCACGGCATCGGCCCCGACGACGTCGCCCATATCCGCGCCCTGGTGCCCGAGGACGCGGTCAAGACCGTCTGCGAGCCGGTCGAGCAGAAGCGCAACCCGGTCAACAGCTACGCCGCCCAGTTCAGCATCCCCTACATCATCGCCGCCTGCCTGGCGCGCGGCCGGTTCGGCCTCGCCGAGCTGGAGCCCGACGCGGTCGGCGATCCGGCGATCCGCGCCCTGGCGGCGAAGGTCGATTACGAGGTCGATCCGGACTCGCCCTTCCCGAAATTCTATTCGGGCGAGGTGGTGATCGAGACCACCGACGGCCGCGAGCTGCGCCACCGCGAGGAGGTCAACCGGGGCGCCAGCGAACGGCCGCTGACCAACGACGAGGTGGTCGCCAAATATTTCGACAACGCCACGATGGCGATCTCGCGCGCCCGCGCCGAGGCCGTCCGCGACCTGGTTCTGGGCCTGGACGGCCTGGCGGACACGCGCGCGCTGAGCGACGGCCTTTCGGCCGGCTGAGCCCGGCATCCAAAACAGCGGAGAAGACATGACCCAGGATTCCGATTCGGACCGCGCGCTGCTGGAAGGGATCGAGGCCTTCCTCGAACGCGACGTGAAGCCCCATGTCCTGCGTTTGGAGCAGGCGGACGAATACCCCCACGAGATCGTCGAGAAGATGAAGGAGATGGGGCTGTTCGGGTCGATCATCCCGGAGGAATATGGCGGGCTGGGCCTGTCGGCGGCGACCTACGCCAAGATCGTCGAGATCGTGTCGCGCTACTGGATGTCCCTGTCGGGGATCTTCAACTCGCACCTGATTATGTCGGCGGCCGTCCTGCGTTTCGGCACCGAGGACCAGAAACGGCGCTACCTGCCCCGCTTCGCCACCGGCGAGCTGCGCGGCGGGCTGGCGCTGACCGAGCCCAATTGCGGCACCGACCTGCAAGCCATCCGCACCCGCGCGGTGCGCGACGGCGACCGCTACATCGTCAACGGCACCAAGCTGTGGATCACCAACGGCATCGAGGGCGCCTGCTACGCGCTGCTGGTCAAGACCGACCCGGACGCCGATCCCCGCCATCTGGGGACCAGCCTGTTGCTGGCCGAGAAGGACGATCCCGGCTTCACGGTCGGCCGCAAGCTGAAGAAGCTGGGCTATAACGGCATCGATACCGCCGAGCTGATCTTCGAGGACTACGCCATTCCCGCCGACCGGCTGATCGGCGGAGAGGAAGGGTTCGGCCTGCGCCACGCCCTGGGCGGGCTGGAGCTCGGCCGCATCAACGTCGCCGCGCGCGGGGTCGGCGTCGCCCGCGCGGCGATGGAGGATTCGGTCGCCTACGCCCAGATCCGCGAGACCTTCGGCACCCCCATCGCCAACCATCAGTCGATCCAGATCAAGCTGGCCGAGATGGCGACCCGCCTGGAGGCCTCGCGCCTTCTGGTCGCCCAGGCGGCGGCGGCCTACGACAAGGGCGAGCGCTGCGACATGGAGGCCGGCATGGCCAAGCTGTTCGCCACCGAGACGGCGCTGTTCAATGCCACCGAGGCGATGCGGCTACATGGCGCCTACGGCTATTCCAAGGACCTGGACATCGAACGCTATTACCGCGACGCGCCGCTGCTGTGCATCGGCGAGGGCACCAACGAGCTGCAACGCATCATCATCTCGCGCCAGCTCGTCGGCCGCTATCCGGTCTGACGCGGGCCGCCGGGACCGATCATGCTGCCCCTGAGCGGACTTCGCGTCATCGCCGTCGAGCAATACGGCGCCGGGCCCTTCGGCACGCTCCAACTGGCCAATCTGGGCGCCGAGGTCATCAAGATCGAGAACCCGACCGACGGCGGCGATGTCGGGCGCACGGTCGGCCCTTTCTTCTTCGGCTCGGGCGAAAGCCATTTCGACCAGTCCTTCAACCGCAACAAGCGCAGCTTCACCCTGAACCTGAAGGCGCCCGAGGCCCGCGCCGTCTTCCGCGACCTGGTGGCGACGGCGGACGGGGTGCTGGACAATCTGCGCGGCGACCTGCCGGCCAAGCTGGGCGTGACCTACGACGCGCTGAAGAACGCCAACCCCCGGATCGTCTGCGCCCATCTGTCGGCCTATGGCCGCGACGGGCCGCGCGCCGCCTGGCCGGGCTACGACTATCTGATGCAGGCCGAGACCGGCGCCCTGGCGCTGACCGGCGAGCCGGACGGGCCGCCGGCGCGGATGGGGCTGTCCATCGTCGATCTGATGACCGGGCTGAACGCCGCCTTCGCCCTGCTGGCCGGGGTGATCGAGGCGCGGGCGACGGGCACCGGGCGCGACCTGGACGTGTCGCTGTTCGACACGGCGCTGAACAATCTCTGCTATCTCGCCACCTGGTATCTGAACGCGGGCTTCAATCAGGGGCGCGAGCCGCGCTCCGGCCATCCCTCGCTGACCCCCAGCCAGCTCTACCGCACCAAGGACGGCTGGATCTTCATCATGTGCAACAAGGAGCGGTTCTGGGGCGTGCTGTGCGAGAGCCTGGGCCGGCCGGAATGGATCGACGACCCGGACTTCGTCGATTTCACGGCGCGGCTGAAGAACCGCGCGCGGCTGACCGAGATGCTGGACCAGGCCCTGTCGGCGCGGACCACCGAGGACTGGCTCGCCCATTTCGCCGGCAAGGTGCCGGTCGCCCCGGTCCATGACGTCCGAAGCGCCCTGGAAAGCGATTTCGTCGCCGACACCGGACGGGTCCTGGACCTGCCCCACCCGACCGAGGGCGCGATCCGGGTACTGGCGCCGTCGGTCCGCTGCCCGGGCGAGGAGGTGCCGCGCGGCCTGTCGCCGGCGCTGGGCGCGGATACGGACGAATTGTTGCGGGAAATGGGCTACGATGCGGATCGTATCGCGGCCCTGCGCGCGGCGAAGGCGGTCTAACCCCCGCCTCAGGCGACCGGCGACCCCCGGTTGGGGGCGCGCGCCCAAGACAACGCGCCCAAGACAACGCGCCAAGAAGAAGAACAAGAAGAAGAACAAGAAGGACCGACGATTTTGGCCGACTCCGCTTCCGCCGCCGATCAGGACACCTTGTCCCCCGCGCCGGGCTTGCGCACCGTCCTGGCGCCGCTTTCCGCCATGACCGCCGTGCAGGCGCTGGTCTCGGTCGCGGCGATCACCCTCGCCGTTCTCGCCGTGCCGGCGTCCAAGGATATCGGGGCCGACCCCCGCCTCGTCGGCACCTTCACCTCGATCCTGTTCCTGGTTGCCGTCGTCGCGGCGGCGGTCGGCGGCGGGCTGGTGGGACGGTTCGGCGGGATCCGGGTCAATCAGGCCTGCGTCACCTTTTCGGTGGTCGGGCTGCTGTTGATCCTGACCGCCTGGCTGCCGCTGGTGGCGCTGGCGGCCATCGCCTTCGGCTGTTCGATGGGGCCGTCGACGCCGGCCAGCACCCATATCCTGGCGCGGCGGACGCCGTCGAACCTTCTGGCCTTCGTCCTGTCGATCAAGCAGACCGGCGGCTCGTTCGGCCATTTCGTCGCCGGGATCACCATCCCGCCGCTGGTGCTGCTGGTCGGCTGGCGGGGCGGCGTCGTCGCCGTCGTCGTCGTCTGCGTCCTGTTGATCCTGGCCTTGCAGCCCCTGCGGCGGCGCTATGACGACGACGCCGGGGCGACCGCCGACGCCGGCAAGTCCGGGCGCAACGTCCTCGCCGGGCTGAAGCTCGTCTTTTCGGATTCCGATCTGCGGCTGCTGACGATCAGCGCCTTCGTCTATTGCGCGACCCAGGTGGCGCTGACCTACTATTTCGTCGTCTTCCTGACCGAACAGGCCGCGTTCGACCTGGTGACCGCTGGACGGGGCCTGTCCATCGCCACCATCTCGGGCGTGATCGCGCGGATGGCGCTGGCCTTCGTCACCGACCGGGGCTGGGTCGCGCCGCGGGTCATGCTGGCGCTGCTCGGCATCTCGATGCTCGCCGCCTGCCTGATGCTGTACGCGATCACGCCGGACTGGCATCCGGCCTTGGTCTATCTGCTGAGCTTCTATGTCGGCGCCTCGACCATGACCTGGTCGGGCATCCTGCTCGCCGACATGGTGCGCGACGTGCCCGAACGCCAGATCAGCCTGGCGACCGGCGGCGCCTTCTCCTTCATGTTCATGGGCGCGGTCGCGGGTCCGGCCCTGTTCGGGGCGCTGGTCTCGGCGACCGGCAGCTACACCACGGGCTTGTTCATCCTGGGCGTCGCGCCCTTCGTCTTCGGGTTGTTGATCCTGTTCCTGCGCCCCCGCCCGGCGACGGACTCCCCCTAACGCCCCAACGAAAACGGGGGCCTTCCGGCGGAAGGCCCCCGCGATCGCCGGTCGGGCCGGCGGCGGCTACAAGGTCGCCTCGGTCCCGAAGATGTTGGTCACCGGGCTGGACAGTACCCCGCCCGAGCCATGGGCTAGGGCGAGCTCCGCGCCCTTGACCTGGCGCTCGCCGCCCTCGCCGCGCAGCTGGCGCACGGCCTCGACGATGGTGAACATGCCGTACATGCCCGGATGGTTGCAGGACAGCCCGCCGCCGTTGGTGTTGACGGGCAGCGTCCCGCCCGGATCGATATTGCCGTCGGCGATGAAGGCCGGCGCCTCGCCCTTCTTCACGAAGCCCAGATCCTCCAGATAGAGGATCGTGTTGATGGTGAAGGCGTCGTAAATCTCGACCACGTCCATGTCGGACGGCTTGGTGCCGGCGTTCTCGTGGGCGCGCTTGCCCGATTCGACCGCCGCGGTGACCGTGAAATCGTCCATGGTCGAGATGTTGCGATGCTTCGTCGCCGCCGCGGAGCCGAGCAGATAGACCGGCTTCTGCGGCATGTCCTTGGCCCGGTCGGCGCGGACCATCACCACCGCCGCGCCACCGTCGGTGACCAGGCAGCAGTCGCGCACCTTCAGCGGCGAGGACACCATCCGCGAGCTCATGCAGTCCTCGACGGTCAGCGGCCCCTGCATCGCGGCCTCGGGGTTCAGGTTGGCCCATTTGCGGGCCGAGACGGCAACCTCGGCGAACTGCTCCTCGGTGGCGCCGTATTCGCTCATATAGCGGGCCGCCGACAGCGCGTAGGAGGTCGCCGGGAAGATCGGGTTGTAGACCGATTCATATTCGAACGGCCGGGCGCTGGACATCAGCTTGCCGGTCGAGCTGCGCTGGTTGCTGCCGTAGCAGATCAGCGCCACGTCGATCAGCCCGGCGTTCAGCGCCAGGGTCGCGATTTCGGTATGGGTCAGGAACGCCGAGCCGCCGGTCCGGTTGTTGTCGGTGAATTTGGGCCGGATGCCGAAATATTCCGACATGGTCAGCCCCGACAGCGTGTCGTCGGGCAGGCAGACGAACAGCCCGTCCACGTCCTGGATGGTCAAGCCGGCCTCGGCCAGCGCCTTGAGCGCGCATTCGCCGGCCAGATCGACGGAGCTGCGCCCGGGGACGCCCTTGAAGCCGGCGGTCGCCGCGCCGACGATCGCGGTGCTGCCGCGTTGCGGATTTGCCATGATGTCCTCCCTTAGGCCGGGTCGAAGACGACGAAGGGGAACGCCCCTTCCTCGACGATGCGCGCCTTGACCGGCATCCCGATCTTGACGTCTTCATGGGCGATGTTGTCGACCCGGCTCATCATGCGCGGCCCCTCGGCGAGGGTGATCATGACGACGTTGAACGGTCCGCCCTTCTCCGGCCGGCGGTTGACCAGGCTGACCGAATAGACCTCGCCGGTGCCGGCCGCGTCCTCCCAGGACAGGTCCAGGGCGCCGCAATGGCTGCACATCTGGCGCGGGAAGAACTGGAACTTCCCGCAGCCGCCGCATTTCTGGAGCTTGAACGCGCCCTTGCCGAGAAACTCCCGATAGACCTCGTCCGGTCCGGGACCGTCGAAATTCGCTTGGTCGATACTGGTCAAGTCCGCCTCCCTCGCCTTACTTTATCTTTGGTCGATCCACGGTCCCGGACCAATTGGGCCGCGCCGGCGGACGCCCGCCCGGCGAGACGCCTTTGCGCCCGAAACCGCATCCTTTATAAAGGCGGGGAACAAGACAGAAAAGCGGCCAGTCCAGGCCGCTGGGAATCGCGGGCCCCGGGTCTTGAACCGGCGGCTCGAACGGGTGAAGCGGGGAGGAGAGGCATGATCAATCCCATGAGCATGGAGGGCCGGGTCGTCATCGTCACCGGCGCGGGCCAGGGCATCGGCCGCGGCGTCGCCGACCTGGCGGCCAACCTCGGCGCCAAGGTGGCGCTGGTCGACATGAACGCCGACACCGTCAACCAGGCGGCCGAGGAAATCGGATCGGACCGCGCCCGCGCCTATGTCGGCAGCGTCGCCGAGCCCAAATTCGTCGAGGAGATGGTCGCCGGCGTGCTCAAGGATTTCGGCGATATCCACGGGCTGGCCAACAATGCGGGCATCGTCCGCGCCGCCATGGCCGACAAGATGAGCAAGGAGACCTGGGACCAGGTCATCGACGTCAACCTGACCGGCGTGTTTTTGTGCCTGCAGGCGGTCGGCCGCCATTTCATCACCAAGGCCAAGGACGGCGACAAGGCGCCGGGCATGATCGTCAACCATTCCTCGGACGCCGGGCGCATGGGCACCATCGGCCAGATCAATTACGGCGCCGCGAAGGCGGGCGTTCTGGGCATCACCATGAGCGCCGCCAAGGAATGGGGCCGGTTCGGGATCAACGTCAATTCGGTCTGCTTCGGCCTGGTCGAGACCCCGATGACCGAGACCATCCGCAGCCCGAAATTCATCGACGGCTATCTGGAGAAGATCGTGCTTCGCCGGATGACCACGCCGGACGAGGTCGCCAAGCCGGTCTGCTTCCTGCTGTCCGACGGCGCGTCCTACGTCACCGGCCAGCATCTGAGCATCAACGGAGGCATGTTCATCGGCATGTAGCGCGGGAAGACGGACGCCAGCCCCCGGCTTCGACCGGCGGCGTCCGGTCACCCGCGACCCAGGAGGACATCAACGCGGTGAGAAGAAGCTCGGCCATCGGCGACGACCGCAGACAACCGGACCGGACATCAGCAGGGAGTCTCGAGTAATGGATTTCGACCTCACCCCCGAACAGCGCATGATCTACGAGTATGGGTCGAACCTGGCCCAGACCTTCGACCGCAAATACTGGTTGGATCAGGCGGAGAAGCGCGCCTTCCCGCGCGACATGTGGAACAAGGTCGGCGAGGACGGGTTCCTGGGCCTGATGGTCGACGAGGCCCATGGCGGCGCCGGGCTGGGCATGACCGAAATGGCCCTGCTGATGGAAGGCATGGCCAACGAGGGCATCCCGCTTCTAATGCTGGTGGTCGGCCCGGCCATGTCGCTGCACCCGATCAGCAAGTATGGCAATGACGATCAGAAAAAGACGTTCCTGCCGGCGGGCTGCCGGGGCGAGTCCATCTTCTGCTTCGCGATCACCGAGCCCAACGCCGGCACCAACACCATCCGCGCCCAGACGATCGCCACCCGCGACGGCGACAAGTTCCGCCTGAACGGCCAGAAATATTTCATCACCGGCGCCGACGTCGCCGATTATGCCCTGGTGGTGACCCGCACGACGCCTTTCGAGGATGTCGAACGCAAGACCGACGGCTTCACCCTGTTCATCGTCGACATGAAGAAGAAGGGCGTCGAGATCCAGCCGATCCCGGTCAGCATCGCCATGCCCGAGATGCAGTTCCAGGTCTTCTTCGACGATGTCGAGCTGACCGACGCCGACGTGCTGGGCGAGGTGGGCAAGGGATTCGACATCCTGTTCAACTGCCTGAACCCGGAGCGGATCATCGTCGGCGCCATGTCGGTGGGGCTGGGCCGCTACGCGCTCGACCGGGCGGTCGAATATGCGTCGGAGCGCGAGGTGTTCGGCGTTCCCATCGGGTCGCATCAGGGGTTGCAGCATCCCCTCGCCGAATCGGTCACCGAGATCGAGATGGCGTCGCTGATGATGCGCAAGGCCGCCTGGGCCTATGACAAGGGCCTGCCCGCGGGCGCCGAATCGAACATGTGCAAGTTCTACGGCGCCGAGGCGGCGATCAAGGCCGTCGACCGGGCGGTGCAATGCTTCGGCGGCAACGGCTTCACCAAGGAATACGGGATCTTCGACATCTATCCCGTGGTCCGGCTGATGCGGACCGCGCCGGTCAACCGCGAGGTCATCCTCAGCTATATCGGCGAAAAGGTCATGGGCCTGCCCCGCTCCTACTAGGAGCGGGCTCCCCCCAGCCAGCGGTGCAGCGTTTATGAGCATCTTGAAGTCGGCCGTCTCGACCGAATCGGAGGATTTCGACCTCAACCGGCAGGACTATGAGGCGCGAATCGCGCAACTCCACGCCTATCGGCGCGAGGCCCGGTTCGGGGCGCTTGAGAAGGACGTCCGGCGCCATGTCGACCATCGCGAGCAGATCCTGCCCCGCGACCGGATCAAGGCGCTGCTCGATCCCGGCTCGCCCTTCCTGGAGCTGGGCGAGCTGGCCGGGCTCGGCCTCTATGACGACTGCCCGCCCGGCGGCAGCCTGATCACCGGCGTCGGCAAGGTCAGCGGCCGCCACTGCATGATCATCGTCAACGACGCCACCGTGAAGGGCGGCACCTACTACCCGATCACCTGCCGCAAGCATGTCCGCGCCCAGCGCTTCGCCTGGCGCCACCGTCTGCCCTGCATCACCTTCGTCCAGTCGGGCGGCGGCTTCCTGCCGGAACAGGCGGGCATCTTCCCCGACAAGGGGATGATCGGGTCGATCTTCCACAACCAGGTCGGCATGTCCGCCGACGGCATCGCCCAGATCGCCGTCGTCTTCGGCTCGTCCACCGCCGGCGGCGCCTATATCCCGGCGCTCTGCGACGAGGTGGTGATCGTCCGCGGCAAGGGCTTCATGTATCTGGGCGGCCCGCAGCTGACCTTCGCCGCCACCGGCGAGGTGATCGGCCATGAGGAGCTGGGCGGCGCAGAGATGCATTGCCGGGTCTCGGGCGTCACCGACCATATCGCCGAGGACGACAGCCACGCGCTGGCGATCACCCGCGAGATCGTCGCCAATCTGGGCACCCCGCCCAAGCAGCGCTGGCGGGTGCATCCGCCCAAGGAGCCCCGCTACGACCCGCGCGAGATCTACGGCATCATCAGCCGC
>Ga0070728_10002731_pt1 | contig 21043 bp, 19 predicted proteins | sample tdDd471_FD_66723 | JGI IMG/M metagenome (GOLD analysis project Ga0070728, IMG submission 66723) | Marine sediment microbial communities from the Atlantic coast under amendment with organic carbon and nitrate - tdDd47.1 | ecosystem: Environmental > Aquatic > Marine > Coastal > Sediment | place... | reverse complement strand
CGCAACTCATCGGCCACCATCGGGTCGATTTCAAAGCGCTGATGCAAATCCGCCGGCTTAGGCAGGCTGTCAGATGAGGCCAGCGGAAAATTCAATAAAGTATCGGCACCTTGCAAATAGTCCTGCCACCACTCCGGCAAACCATCGTGTTGCTGAGCTCTTTCCCACGCTGCGAAATCGGCAAACTGCAACGCAGGCTCAGGCAATTTCTCATTCGCATACAAAGCAGCCAGCTCATTGCGTATGAGCTCAACCGAGAGACCGTCGGCAAGTATGTGATGCACTGTAATCAGCAATACCGGCGCACCGGCGGCCTGTATTAAACGGGCGCGCAACAACGGCCCTTGTCGCAAATCAAACGAATGCGCTATCTCACTTTCTGCCAGCCGTCTCAAGCCGATACCACTGACTGTTTCGAGGGCAACACTCTCAACGGGACCAACTACCTGAATAGCCGCTTCACCCTGCAGATCAAAATGGCTGCGTAGCACCTCATTTCGTTCAACCAGTTTTAGCCAGGCCTTCTGCAAACGGTCAGCATCGATATCCGGACTCATGCGAATCGCAAATTGTTCATTGGCCGATGTATTGCCGGGGTACAACTGATCCAGAAACCACAAACTTTGCTGCGCGAAAGATAAAGGCGAAGCCGCATCAGTGCCTGCAGGAATGAGTGTGCCGTCGGGCACATCTTCTACAGGTGTAACGCTGCCATAACGGCGCGCCACCGCATCAGCATGATGCTCTTCAAGGTAGGCCGCAAAAGCAGCCACTTCCGGCGCCTCGAACAAGGCCGCCAGAAAAACAGTGTCATCCAGCAATCGCTGCACTTCGGTGGTAAAGCGCACGGCCGAAATAGAATCACCGCCCAAAGCGAAAAAGTCTTCGCCCAAACCCACCTGTTCGCGATCCAGCAAACGCTGCCAGATCCCGGCAATATCACGCTGCAAATCGGTTTCCGGTTCGCGGGTGGCGTGATGAACACCGACTGGTGCCGGCAAGGCCTCTCTGTCAAGTTTGCCATTGGCGCTCAACGGCAACTTCGGCAACATCACCCATGCTGAAGGCAGCATGTAATCAGGCAACTGCCGGCTTAGCGCATCGCGCAGCGCTGCCTGCGGGGAATGTTCTTCCTGAGATGTATGCAGGCCCCGATAGAACTCGTTGCGGTTGTATTCTGTTTCGTGGTGGCGGCTCAAATAGTCTTTAAGCATCTTGCCGTTAAGACTTACGCTAAAGCTATAGTCAGGAAATATCCCGTCGGTGCCGGTATTACGCTGCCACTCAACTGTTAGCTTGTCACCGCTTTTTACCTGCACACGTTGGTCGGGTACCGGAATAAAAACCGGCAACCAGGCCTGCTGATTATCCAGAAAATCCACCACTGCGCCGGGCCGAGTTTCCACCTCTGTCCAGAGCAGTAAGCCGTCAAAAAATCCTGCTCGCGAAACCTGCAAGTCCGCAACACCCGACTCACTCTCGGTCAATGCGTCAAGAAAGTTCAGGTCTTCAAAATCGCAGGACTCTGTTAGCTTGGCCGAATCAGGAAAATTGCGCACGCATAAACGCACATCAAACGGACCACCCGCGGCTGCATAAACCTTATCTGCATAGTCGCCGGCCAATGCGGAGAAGCGCGGCTGCTGCAACACTTCAGGCAGCTCCACTGCCGACAAACGGGTCAGGCAGCGTGATGGCACCGCTTGGTAATGTTCGGCAAATAAGGGCGTGGCTGAATTCCAGATCGGAATAATGCCGTCCGAACTACCGATGTTGCCGATGATTCCCTGGGTCACCACATCGACCGGCTCTGAAATAGCGGCGACTACTTCGGGGGACTGCATGTCGCCGCACACCACCGTAATTTGCTCACTCAAACCGAGCGACTCAACAAGCTTTAAAGCCTTGGCGGCAGCTTCAGGAATGACCTCTACCGCGTATACATGCCGGGCGCCTTCGGCTACGGCAAGCCTGGCCAGCAGCGCATCCTGCCCGGTGCCGATATCTAAAACGATTTTGTCCCGCGCTGTTGCGGCGAAGGCATTCCGGTAAGCGACAACACGGATTTCATCCGCATTCATAAATTCATACAGCAGCTCATCGTAAATCTGATACTCACCCAAAGACGGCCAGAACTCGGGCTCACCCTCGGCATGCACATTCTGCTGCCCGCATTCATCTGCCGGTACGTACCAGGCGACTAACTGCGGCTCAGCACCGCCCGCTTGATGCAAGCCTACTACTGCATCACTCACGGCAGTGTTTGCGCGGATAGCTGATTCGATTTCGGCAGGCTCAATGCGATACCCGCGAAGTTTAATCTGCTGATCAACCCTGCCCACAAACTCAAGTTCACCGCCGGGCAGTTCACGGACTAAATCACCGCTGCGGTAATACCGGACACCGTCCAACTCGACAAACTTTGTGCGTGTCAGCTCAGCATCCTGCAGGTAGCCGACTGCCACACCTCTACCTGACACCCATAATTCGCCGGACTCTCCCGCCTTAACATCGTCACCGGCATCGTCCAACAAACGTAAGGCCACATCGCTGCAAGGCTTGCCTATCAGGCGGGCTGCAGTGACGTTTTGTCTGTTGTATTCGTGCAGGCAAACACGCCCGGCTGTCTCGGTGAGTGCATAGGTATTGAGCAGACGCGCTTCTGAATCGGGGCAGCGTGCATACCATTCGGCAATGTGGTCCGGCACCACGGCCTCACCGCTAAACACAATGCTCTTCAGGGTATCGGGCGGAACCACATCATCAAGCGCCAACCATTGAGCAAAACCGGAAGGTGTAATACTGAAAACACTGACAGAGTAATCATGCAGCAGCTGTTGCATTTGCCGCGGGTCGCCACGCTGATCTTCTGTGGCAATAACCAGACCAGCGCCGTTGGCAAGCGCACCCCATATCTCCCAAACAGAGAATCCAAATGCAAACGAATGACTCTGCAACCAGACGTCATCGGAGGTGTAGTCAGTCGGCGCCGACTCAGCCAAGCCGGTAAACAGCCCCGCTATATTTGCCTGGGTTACCAATACGCCCTTAGGCTCACCGGTGGAGCCCGAAGTAAACATTACATACGCCAGCGCTTCGCTAACCGAGGCAGACTCAACCGGCGACAATTCCATCTGCAATAAAGCCGCAACATCATCAATGATGAAAGCGGGCTCGGCCTGCGCAATAATATTTGCTTCACGGGCAGGCGATGTATCCAAAGGCAGGTACGCCAAACCCGCTTTCCAGACACCCAGCATGGCAACGATCTGATCGATGCCGGGTGTTAAACGGATAGCCACCAGCTCGTTGTCCGACAAACCTTTGTGCAACAAAGCCGCCGCCACAGCGCCGGCCCGCACATTCAACTCACCGTAAGTCAGAGCATCAGCACCGCAACGCAGTGCTATAGCATCGGGCGATGTCGCCGCATGCTGTTCAAACTGTTGGTGCAATAACATCAACGCAACAGCTCCAGGCCAACAACGGGTGGATTATCTAAATATTCAGTCCAGTATTCTTCGCCCAGCACCTCAACACCTTCCTGATCAAGCTGCAGGTCGCGCCAGTTCACCGCACTAAAACCTGCCGTCTCAAATACACGCTGATACGTGGAACGTGTGTAGTAATAAACCTGAAAATTAATCAGCGAACGACCGGACACCATTGAATAGGTCACCGGTGTTGCATCCATTAACGGTGCACACGCTATTTTATTAAATCCGTATTGCGCATAACCACTGAAGTCAGCCAGACCTTGCTCAGGATTTTCGTTAATCCCGACGAAGCGGCCACCGGGCACCAAATGATCGTATGCAGCCTGCACCATCTGTTGCAGAGCGGTTTCATCCGGCGCGTAATGAAATAGATAGGCACCCAGCACCAGATCAAACTCACCCAAATCACGAATGTCTTTGGCATCGCTGCAAATGTATTCGATGCCTAGCGGCTCCTGCTGTTCGAGGCCCGCTGCTATATCGATCATGCCCTGCGAAATATCGACACCCACAACCCGGGCAGCGCCCGCTTGCTTCAGGCGACGCGAGTAAATGCCGTCACCGCAGGCCAGATCGAGCACCCGCAGGCCCTGCACATCACCCGCCAACTGAAACAAGGTATGAGCCTCAACGTAGCGGCGCAGCGGCGACTGCTTACCCTCGCTGTACTGACTGGCGATGTCATCGTATTGCGCCTTGCCTGGCTCAGCATTCGGTGTCTGCTCAGACATTTTGCTTTCCTGAGTCAGCCCAGGATTCCAACAGCTCAAAACACTCGTCTCGCAACACAGCACCGCGCTTTAAGGAATCGGCCGCGCCCAACGAACAAGCAGTTAACTCATTGCCGGTCAGTCCTTGCATATCTTCAAGACTCGCGCCGAAATAAATATCTTTAATACCCGAATAAAAGCCGGCTGCAAGACACATCGGGCAAGGCTCAACCGTGGAATACAAAACGCACTCATCAAGATGCAACGTCCTGAGGGCGGCACAGGATTCACGCAACGCCACCACTTCGGCATGCGCAGTGGTATCCAATTGTGAAACGACAGAGTTATGAGCACGGGCAACGATTTCTCCGTTACGCACAACTACCGCGCCGATCGGCGGCTCGCCGGCCGCCATACCCCGGCGGGCAATCTCAAGCGCCGCACGCATAAACAATTCATGCGCGTCCTGCTGCATGTCGTCTGATTTCAAGGTGATGCTTCCTCAATCCGGAACGCTCTGCGGATTCTGACGAACCCAAAACAGCACATCCGGAGCAAATCCAATGTAATTATTATGTGGGGGCCGGAGTCTCTCCTTGCCCTGATGAACAAAGAGCCCCATGAATTGAGGCTCTAAGCCCCGCTATTGTTACATATCAGGCGATTTCGCCAAAATTCCGGAGCCGCCTTTTGGCACGCAAAAATGCCCCTGTCCACGGAGCGCCCGTCAATATTGATATTCCTCAGCGAATTCGGCGTGTTTTCCTTTAGAATTGCGGCTTTCCATGGCTGCAGTTCGCGCAATAGCAGCCGGTCTACCAATCATTTCTACAGAAGTAATGAATATGCAAACCATCAGTATTATCGGCGGTACCGGATCATTGGGCAGTGGCCTGGCATGGCGCTGGGCTCTCGCAGGACACAACGTCATTATCGGTTCACGAGACGCTGCACGCGCTCAGGAAACAGCCGCAGCCATCAATGCACGCCTCGGCAAAGAACAGGCTCAGGGCATGGACAACCTCGCTGCAGCGGAAGCCGGCGAGATCGTCGTGCTCACCATCAAGTTTGCACATCAGGCTTCGACACTGGAACAACTGCACGATGCGGCACAAGGAAAAATTGTGGTCGACACAACGGTACCGTTGGTACCACCCAAAGTAGCCCGCGTGCAATTACCCGCCGAAGGCTGCGCTGCTGTCATCACACAAAAACTGTTGGGCGATAACGTACGCGTTGTATCTGCTTTCCAGAACATTGCCGCCGACTCATTACCTTTGGATGAAGCCATCACTTGTGACGTACTGGTCACCGGTGACTCTAAAGAAGCCCGCCAGCTTGTCGTGGACATTGCCAAAGATGGCGGCATGCAAGCCTGGCATGCAGGGCCATTGGCCAACTCGGCCGCCGCTGAAGCTATGACTTCATTGCTCATCCACTTGAATAAGCAGTTCCCCGGCGCGCACACCGGCATCAAAATCACCGGCGTTCCGGAATAACGGGTTACCCGGCACTATTCCTGACCCATGAGTCATCTCGAAGCATTTTCTGTTACCGGCCTGCCCCTTGTGCAGGCCGGCGATGATTTAGTCGAGCTGATTTCAGGCGGGATAGACCACTGCTCACTAGCTCTGCAAGACTCCGACATCGTCGTCGTTGCCCAAAAAATCATTTCCAAAGCTGAAGGACGCACCGTTCGCGTTGCTGATATCGAGCCGTCTGCGGAAGCACTAAAAATTGCTGCGGAGATTAATAAAGAACCCGAAATGGTTGAACTGGTACTGCGTGAATCAGTGGAAGTGGTCGCCACCGGCAACAACGTACTGATCGTTGAAGACAAACGCGGCTTTGTGATGGCCAACGCAGGCATAGACCGGTCCAACATCGATGATAGTGAGGCCATGGCCCTGCTACTTCCGGAAGACCCCAACCAATCTGCTGCTACGCTAAGAAGCGGCCTTGAACAACGCCACGGCTGCACACTGGGTGTTGTTATTGCGGACAGCGTCGGGCGCCCCTTTCGCTTAGGCACAACCGGCATGGCCATCGGCAGCGCCGGAGTTGAAGCGTTGCAGGACCTGCGCGGCAATCATGATATGTACGGGCGCGAGTTGATGGTGGCAGAACATGCTGTGGCTGATGCCATTGCCGCCACCGCTGAGTTGTTAATGGGTGAAGGTGATGAAGCGGTTCCGGTAGTAATCATTCGCGGCATTCAGGCCGGTCATTCGGAACAAACGGCAGCCAACATCCTGCGCCCGCGTAACGAAGACTTGTTCCGCCCGCGTTAACCCGTATACCTATGACTTATACGATACTTTCCGGTGGTGTTGGCGGTGCCAAACTTGTAACAGGGTTCGCTGACTTACTGCCGGCCGATCAGTTACGGGTCATCGCCAATACCGGTGACGACTTCGAACATCTGGGTCTTCATATATCACCCGACATCGACACGCTGACTTACTCACTGGCGGGCATTGCCAATCCCGAAACCGGCTGGGGGCTCGTAGACGAAACTTTCAGTTGCATGAGTGCACTCGAAAACATTGGCGGTGAAACCTGGTTCAAGCTGGGCGACAAAGATCTCGCCACACACCTGCATCGAAAAACATTGCTGGATTCAGGAAAAAGTCTGTCTCAGGTCACGCGAAACCTGTGCGAGAAACTGAACGTTACCGTGCCGGTCATACCCATGAGTAATGACACCGTCTCCACCATGGTGCACAGTGACCAAGGTGTACTTTCGTTTCAGGAGTACTTTGTAAAACTTCAGGCGGCGCCAAAAGTTGAGAAACTTATTTTTGCCGGCAGTGAGTCTGCAAAACTGCCTGAAGCAGCACGGCTCGCGTTGTCACAAGACAGCCTGCAGGCCATTGTGCTCACGCCCTCGAACCCGTACCTGAGCATTGACCCGATACTTGCTGTACCCGGCTTGAAAGAGTGTATTTCAGCCAGCTCAGCACCGGTGATTGCGGTATCGCCGATTGTCGGCGGCAAGGCATTGAAAGGTCCGACCGCAAAAATCATGCAGGAACTGGGGCTGGAAACCAGCGTCATTTCGATAGCTGAACACTATTCTGGCATCATTGACGGACTGGTCATCGATACGGTCGATAAAGCACATCAGGATGCCATTGAAAATATGGGCATCCGGGTGCTCGCCATGAACACAGTCATGAACACTGCCGAAAGCAAAAAGAATCTGGCGGCCGGTATTACGGACTTTGCCAAAGAACTCACCCATTAAATACTGCATAAATACTTTCTGAATTCTGATCCGCATGAGAACTATCTGGGCCATATTGCCGATTAAGGCATCTTCATTATCGAAGCGACGTTTAAGTTCGTTGCTCAATGAAGATGAATGCGGGCAACTGGCACAGGCGATGATGCTGGATGTCATAGAAAGCCTGCAGGCTTGCACACAAGTCGCGCACATCGCGGTGGTCACTGCTGACCGGGACATCGCATCTATTGCCCGTAAACAAGGTTGCCTGGTTTTCGGCGAAACCACACAGGGCTTGAACGAAAACCTCACCGTTGTCACTAAAGAGCTGCAGGAAAAACATGTTGATGGTGTTCTGATACTGCCCGGCGACCTGCCCACAGTGGATACCGCCGAAGTCGATGCCTTTATAAGCACCCATACCGAAGGGGACGGCATCAGTATTTGCCCGGCGGAAAAAGACGGTGGCAGCAATGCACTGCTCCTGACCCCGCCGGCTGTTATCGGGCTGCATTACGGTGCGGACAGTGCAGCAAAACATATCGCCACGGCCAAGGCCAAAGGCATACAGTGTCAGCAGCAGTTTTTACCCAGCCTGCAAAACGATATTGATGAGCCGGATGACTTACGCTGGCTGGTCAATCAAGCCATTAAAGCGCGGGCCGGTGTAGCAACCAGCCAGTATTTAGCGGGATCGGGTATTTCTGAACGACTGCTGCACAATAAACCCGCGACAACCGAGGAAACGGGATGAGTCCTGTTGCAACAGACCGATTATTGGATGCGCCACTGGAAGAGTTGATGCAGCATGCTGCACAACTGCGCGACATCGGCTGGAGCCATCACGTCAGCTACTCACGCAAGGTTTTCATACCTCTGACAGAACTGTGCCGCGACGTTTGTCACTACTGCACCTACGCCAAAACACCCAAGCGTCTTGAAAACATTTATCTCTCACCTGAGCAGGTGCTTGATATCGCGAAAGCCGGCCAGGCACAGGGCTGCAAAGAAGCGCTGTTTACCTTGGGCGACAAACCCGAACTGCGTTACAAAGCTGCCCGTGAAGCACTCGATGAACTCGGGTATGCGAGCACGATCGACTACGTTGCCGCCATGGCAAAGCTGGTGCTTGAAGAAACCGGTTTGCTGCCGCATCTGAACCCCGGTGTACTCGACCTTACTGACTACGAACGCCTGCGTGAATTCGCACCCAGCATGGGCATCATGCTCGAATCATCGGCAGACCGGCTTACCGAAAAAGGCATGCCGCACTTCGGCTCTCCCGATAAAGACCCTGCTGTAAGACTCGCCAGCATGCGGGCTGCAGGACAAGCCAAAGTACCGTTAACGACGGGCATTCTGATCGGCATCGGTGAAACCCGCGAAGAACGTCTGCAAAGTTTGCTCGAGATCAAAAAGCTGCATGATGAGTTCGGTCATATTCAGGAAATCATCGTACAAAACTTTGTGCCTAAGCCCGACACCAAGATGCACTCAGCGCCAGCACCTGACTTTGAAGAACTGCTATGGACCATCGCTGTAACCCGCAACCTGTTCGGGCACAGCATGAGCATTCAGGTACCACCCAATCTAAACGAAGGGCGCTTACCCGAGTTAATAGCCGCGGGCATCAATGACTGGGGCGGTGTATCGCCGGTCACACCCGATCACGTCAATCCCGAGTCGCCATGGCCACAACTGGAACTGCTAGCCGAACAAACCCGCGAGGGCGGCTGCGACCTGGTGGAACGCATCACGATCTACCCGGCCTATATTGCTGAACGTAACGAATGGTTACACCCCAAACTTGAACGGGCAGTACTGCAGCAATGCGACTCGTCAGGCATGGCGCGCAGTGATAACTGGGTCAATGGTGAATCGAAAGGCGTACCTAAACTGCCGGCAAAACGCGGCCCCGGAAAACTCTCCAATATTCTCGATAAAGCCTGCGCCGGCGAAACGCTTTTTGAAAAAGAAGTCACAGAACTGTTCTCGGCCAAAGGTGACAGCTTTCATCAGGTCTGCGAAACCGCTGATCAGTTACGCCGCGAAGTGAATGGCGACTCCATTCACTATGTTGTTAACCGCAACATCAACTACACCAACGTCTGCACATACAAATGCAAGTTCTGCGCTTTCTCCAAAGGCAAAACCAGTGAGAATCTGCGTGGCCAGCCCTACCTGGTTGACCTCGATGAAATCGGCAGACGGACAGCCGAAGCCTGGCAGCGCGGCGCTACCGAAGTTTGCCTGCAAGGGGGCATTCACCCCTCGTTTACCGGACAAACCTATCTCGATATTTGCAGTGCTGTAAAAGAAGCAGCACCCGACATACACGTGCATGCGTTTTCACCATTGGAAGTGACACATGGTGCGCACACTCTGGGCCTGTCACTTGAGAAGTACCTGCTTAAACTGAAAGCGGCAGGGCTCGGCACCCTCCCCGGCACCGCCGCAGAAATACTCGATGACGAAGTGCGTAACGTTATTTGCGCCGATAAGGTGAACACAGCCGAATGGCTGAATGTGATCGGTACCGCCCACAACGTCGGGCTGAAAACCACATCAACCATCATGTTCGGGCACATGGAAACCACTGCTCATTGGGCACGGCATTTGTTGCGACTCCGTAACCAACAAATGCAGACGCATGGCATTACAGAATTTGTACCTTTGCCATTCGTGCATATGGAAGCACCCATGTATGTGCGCGGTACCGCGCGCAAAGGGCCTACCTGGCATGAAGCGCTGCTTATGCATGCCGTTAGCCGGCTGGTGTTGAACCCGGTTATTCCTAACATTCAGGTGTCATGGGTGAAGCTGGGGCCTGAAGGTGCTGCCGCTGCACTCAATGCCGGTGCCAATGACTTAGGCGGCACCTTAATGAATGAATCAATTTCAAAAGCAGCCGGTTCCGAACACGGTCAGGAGTTTGCACCTGAAAGAATGGATGCGCTCATAGAAAGCATCGGTCGCTGCGCCAAGCACCGCACAACTTTATACGGTGAAGTACCGGAACAGCGCATAGCGGCCTCTTATAACGCTGACCCTATTGCCGATGTAGTTAATCGCCATGCCAAAGAGTTCGCCCGGAAGGTTCAAAAAGCGTCCTGAGTAGCCGCCTTCGGCACAGACCTACTCGAACCGATTCGTGCCACGCTGACCGGGGCGATGGTTTTTAGTGACTGACTTCTTCGCCGGTTTGGCTTTACGCGCATTCTCAACCGGCACACCGGCAGCAACCGCGGTTTTCACTGCGGCTATACGTTGTTGTGAATGGTTAATTTTAAGCTTACGCGATGCGATGGCTTTATCGAGCCTTACCAACGCGGCCTCGGCCTTCAGGTCACCGTCAGCCAAACGGTCTTCCAGCTCACGCTTCTGCTCTAACAGACTTTCAAGTGTCGCCATCTAGTTCTCGCTAAAACCGGCATGGCATACAGGGCAAGTTGCCGTATCGAGATCTACATACCAACGTTTTTCCTGCCAGCGATGTGGTTTGCGGAAGGGAAAACCTCTGATCAACATAAGGCTTTTACACGCCTCGCATCTGATCACGTTAGAAATAATCATCATGATGGTAAAGCTGCATACAATTCCGAGCATGGAACTGTGCAGGATGCCGATGCGTAATGTATTGCCAAGACGCTCCTCGGGATAAAACACACCGAACAACAGAGTAGCCACAAATAGCGGTGCCACTATCCCGAGAAAGAGATAGGTGCGAACCCAGAACCGTCTGTAACGAATGCGCGGCATGAACTAGCTGTTTAGTACGGGAATGACCCGCTCTCCAATGTGTTTTATCGACGTCTCAGGATCAGTATAGATTCGCAGCTGAATAGACTGAACACCTATTTCTTTATACGCCAGCAGATGGCGGGTTAACTGCTCGGTATCGTCCAGGCTACCGGTAAGCGTGAGATTGTCGACCAAAGCATCCAGCACATCATCCGGAATATTCTTGATCTCGTGCGTTTTAGCTACAAAAGCATCAACGAAAGACTGACTATTTTTCATAATCAGTTCGACTGCAGCCTCATCGAGAAACTCCTGCAAAACCCAGGGGCGGAACAAGCCGCGCAACAGCATCCACTGACAAGCTTCACGCCGGGCCTGCTCTTTATCTGCATACACATGCCATGCAGTAAACGAACCACTCCAGAACGCAGAAGGATCACGATCCTTCTCGAGCAAGCTCTGCTCAATCTGTCCCAAGGCGGCTGCCGCCAACGCCGGCGGCATATCCGACATCATCACACCGTCGGCCACACGGGCTGACATACGTAACATCTGTTCCATATTGGCCCCCGCATATACCGCAGGAGGCGATGCCTTCAGCCATTCAAGCTGATGACCTTTAACCTGATACAACTCGCCGAAATAGTCATGCCGCTCGCCGCTGCCGGCAAGCTTTATAATTTCAATACACTCCTGCACAGCACGAACGCGACGCTTAGGCTCAAGGTTCAATGCCTGCAGAGCTTCACCGCCGCCACCGATAACGATCCGGGCGCGCCCCTTACTGAACTCGTTCAAGGTATACAGTGATGCGGCTATACGTACCGGATGAATATCCCAGGGGTTAACGGCAATCGGCCCCATTTTGATACGGGAAGTAGCCAAAGCCAGCGGTACAAAATTAGCGAAAGGGTCGCGGGCATCCAGCAAACTGGATACCCATACGCCATCAAAGCCGGCCTCTTCGGCCAGCAAGCCGAGCCGGGCTATTTCATCAGCATCAACCCGCGCATCCAGAATGACATCAATTTTCATACAGATATGACCTGCTCAAGAATCAATGGTTCGCTCCGGCAGCCGCCCCAGAATCAACGCGGCATCCATATCCACTAACACAACCTTATTGGGCGATGTTTTTCCCGACACCACCTCTATATTGTCAATGCTAACCGCCAACTGCCGTGCGATCGTTTTAATCACGGCATCATTGGCTTTGCTCTTCTCGGGTGCGGCAGTGACCCGCACCTTAAGTTTGTCGCCCAGCCAGCCCACAACCTCGTTTGTTGATGCACCGGGCACTACTTTTACTTTTAACTTCATAAGGTACCAATAAATCTCAGCTAAGTAGTGGCACAACCTTTTTGGCCAGAATTTCGTATTGCTCGTTAAAGTCCCAAAGCGGATTCAACACAATCATGCCGGCACCCGCATCAACTACCTGCTGCAACCCTTCGGCAACTTGTTCCGCCGAACCCCAGCAGCAGATGTCCGCAACAAAATCGGGGTTTTGCTGAATCATCCACGGGTAACGGGCCGCAAAGAACTCATCCAGCCGTTGCTTAGCCCTTTCGGCATCGTTATCCAACGCCAAATAGACCCGCTTCGAGACAGGACATTCAGATAAATCGCGACCTGCTGCATCAAGTTCGGCTCTGAGTATCTGCACATGCGCTGCAAATTCCGCAGTTGTGGTTGGACCCGCCCCCATGTAGCCATTAGCCAGTCCGGCGGTCCGCTTTAATGCATCCGGGTGCTGCCCGCCAAACCATACCGGCAGAGGACGCTGCAGCGGCTTTGGCTCCATGCGCGTATTCTGCAAAGAGTAGAACTCACCTTCTACCGACGTGGTCACGTTCTCCCACAATGAACGCATAATCGAGAGGCCCTCGGTAAACCTCCGGACACGCTCCGGATACTCAGTTCCAAAACTTTTATAAAAATTCTCTGCGACCGCAGGCGGCCCTAAGCCGAGCCCTAAAATTGCACGACCACCGCTCATATGATCGAGGCTACTTATATTCTTTGCGAGTTGCACCGGATTACGCACCGGGAAAACAATAACCGACACACCGAGTTTCATTTTTTCGGTAACCGCCGCCGCATAGCTCAGCAGTCCGACGGATTCCAACAACGCTGTCTCACCAATAACCTGGTCCTGCACCCAGGCACTCTCAAAACCCAGTGCCTCTGCAGTCGTAAGCACATCTTTAACCAGCGTCATGTCAGCACGGCCGTCGGGAAACACTTGCGGTATCGCAACGCCAAAGGTCGTAGGGGTGCGCTCAGGCATTAAAGCAATTCCTTCGCCAGCAACTTAAGTCCTTTACTATCGGCACCACCCACCATCATTGCACCAATCTGTCCTGCTTCACCGGCCTGCTTCCACGCCTGCAGGCGCTCACGAATTCTTGCTTCCGGTCCGGCCAATGCCACCGCATCAACCAAGGCGTCCGGCACAGCGGCCGCAGCCTTAAACTGTTCGCCACTGAGGTAAAGGTCCTGAATGACTTTTGCATCGTCCTCATAGCCCATACTGCAGGCATAACGATTGTAGAAATTACTTTCACGCGGACCCATGCCACCGATATACAAAGCAAGAAATTGCTTCACCTTCTTACGGGCCGCATCCAGATCATCATCCATAACCATCTGTACGAAAGGAGCAACAGTAAAGTCATCAATGGTGTTACCGGATATCGCAAAGCCCTTGGCAAGATGCGGCTCAAGTAAATCGAACCGTTCCGGATCCATCCAGATAGGAAACACGCCGTCTGCCACTTCGGCCGCACACGCCCAGCCTTTGGGTGTTACTGCTGCGGTGAATATTTCCAGCGGATGCTGACTGCGCAGAATACTTTTAAGCGGCTTACCCAAACCCGTGGTGCCCTCACCGGTGTTCGGGATCTGGTAGTGATAGCCCTCGTGGCTGAGTGGCGCTTCGCGCGACAAGACCTGGCGAATAACGTCCACGTATTCTCGCGTGCGGGTCAAAGACTTGCCGTAAGGCACACCGTACCAACCCTCGACGACTCCCGGGCCGGAGGGACCCAGCCCTAAAATAAAACGACCACCCGATAATTCATTCAACGTGTTTGCGGTCATCGCCGCCATCGTGGGTGTGCGGGCCGGCATTTGCATAATGGCTGTGCCCACGTTGATGGTCTTAGTTTGCGCCAGTATCCACGCGGCCGGACTCACTGCATCCGACCCATAGGCCTCTGCAGTCCAAACCGAGTGAAACCCGAGCCCCTCTGCCTCATGCACCGTGTCCATAGGCAGGTAAAGCTGTGCCTGCGAGTAACCTGCAACCAATCCTAGCTTCATAAACTGCTTACCTCAGTTATCCGGGACTCAGCCCGTATCCGTGCCGACTAACAGACAGTCATCATCGCACGATGATGCACCTATTTGGACTAAAAATAGGGTCTGAAACCGCCAAATTTGCTAACTTGAACATCAATATTCATTGAGGTGGTAACAGACATGCCGACGCTTTCCAGACGTTTCTTTCTAGGCGCTGCCGCAGGTTCAGCAGCCCTGAGTTCTTTTCCGGCACTCAGTGCTATGCCTTCCCGGTATCTTGATCTGAATGATCCGGAAGATGCCCTCACGGCCATGATCAAAATGCGCGGCAGCCTCGAACCGGTGGATTGCCCTCATTGGTATGAAGGCACTATTTACGGAGTGTTACCCGGCAAAGCACCGATACCTATGGTGGACTTTGAAGGTTCTGAAATTGATTACTACGAGCGCCAGCCCGATGGTTCGTATCGTGCTTACGGTGCAACCGTCAGCTTCTTTAAAGACACCAACACCGGAAAATTTATTGATACGTTCCAAAACCCGATCACCGGCAAGGTCAATAAAGTTGAGCCCAACTCAATTAGCGTGAAAGCGCATTACATTTATTCGATCTACGGGATGAAGCGTTCCGACGATGACACCCCGTTCGGCACCACACCCATTATCCAGAACAAATTGAAGTGGTCGGAATCCGGAGAGCATACCTGGCTGACAATGCGGCGCTCATATCCGCCGCATGTGCCGTTCGGCGAACACCAAATTATCCAGGGACCTTCTGCACAGCTTTATGACCCGGATGTTGCCAGCGTTGCCACCACCGGCTCCCCCACCTACATGTCACCGTGGCTCAAGTGGATGGACATGAAAGGACACGAAGGCCACACCATCTGGGCCGGCCCCGCTCACAAACTGACAAGCATTGAGGAATACCCGCGGCACATGCTGGACAAGATGGAGAAATACTTCCCGCAGAAACTGACAGCAAAGCCATCGAAGTAGCCGTATTGGCAGGCACAAAAAAGCCGGGTTAACACCCGGCTTTTTTATTCTGCGTTATTAACGAAAAATCAGTTACACAAGATCTGCGCCTTCGCCGATGCCAACTCTACTTCGTCGGTGGTTTTGGCATTGAGGATATCCTGCTTCGCCATATCACAAACCGTAGCCTCTTCTTCAAACTCATCCTCGAGTTCCTCAATTACTTCAGCGTAATCGGGATCGCAGGCTGCAGGGTCCTGACGACGAATATTGGCGCGATCACCCGACTGCTCAACAGTCACGCAGTCCCCAACTTGCACTTCAGTCTGATCACTCACCACCACAATCGCACTGCCGTCACCCAGCTTTACACCGTATTGCATACCCTGCGACTGGCCAGATGATGACAATGCGGCACCCGCAGCGCCGCCGATCAAAGCGTTTCTTCGCTTCTTGCTCTTGCTTTGACCACTGCCTGAGGCATAACCCAAAGCGCCACCAACGACAGCACCTTTACCGCCACCCTCAGATTGCAATGTCACACTCTGAGCTGACTCAACAACACCCACCTGAACAGAAACACTCTGCCCCTGTTTCTGCGCCATGGCCGGTGCGCTTGCTGCACAAGCAATCATCGATAAAGTAATCAAACAACGTTTCATATAACTAACCTCAAACACTCGGGTAAGGTCCGGAACCTTACCCCGCTGTGGGTAACCAGACTATCAACTCTAATCTTCGTCCGGCAATGCCCAGGCTACAACATAGTCGCCTTGCGGCAGCGGCGACCAGGCATGACCACCGGCCGACGTCACAATGTACTGCTTACCTTTATAGGTATACGTCATAGGGGTGGCGTTTGCCGAATACGGCACATCGTCTTCCCAGATCTTCTCACCGGTTTCGATGTCGTGGGCACGGAAACGTTCATCGTAAGCCGCTCCGATAAATACAAGACCACCCTTGGTAGTAATCGCGCCGCCCGCAAATGCGCCTGTGCCCCACTCCAGCGGAATAGGTACCGGCATCAGCTTATCAAGCACACCTAACGGTTTCTTCCAGAGAATCTCGCCCTTGTCCATATCGACAGCCACTAGCAACGACCACGGTGGCGCGGTACAAGGCGTGAATATCGGCGACATCAACGGACCATGATGCACGCCATACTCGGCACCACCGATATATCCCGGCGGCCCCATCGGCAGACCGCTCATCGGTTGGTCGGTGTCTTCTTTCGTAATGTCTTCAGTCGGGATCAGTTTCACGAAATACGGAATCTGTGCGACCGGTGTTACCAGGATGTTGCGGTCCGGATCAAACGTACCGCCGCCCCAGTTCATGCCACCACCGACCATGGGGTACATGACTGTACCTTCAAGACTCGGAGGCTCATAGTAACCACCGTGACGCATGCCTGCGATTTTCTCGCGGCAGGCCTTTTTGTCGAAACCGTCGATAAAGCCCCAGGCGTCATCCACCGTGAGCGTATTTTTCACCAGCGGCGGCGGCTTCACCGGGAACGGTTGAGTTGGTGATAACTGCTCACCCATTACACCGTCGGTGGGCACCGGACGCTCTTCAATATCAAAGAACGGTTCGCCGGTTTCGCGATGGAACGTAAACACGACACCGGTTTTGGTCAGTACCAATACAACCGGAATTTTTTTGCCGTCGCGGGTGATATCAACCAGCAACGGATGAGTCGGAATATCCCAATCCCAAACGTCGTGATGGACTGCCTGGAAGTGCCAGACCAGTTCACCGGTGCTGGCACGTATCGCAAGCACCGAGTTGGCGTAGAGGTTATTACCCGGACGATGAGTACCCAGATAGTTGGGCGACGGCCCTGCAGTCGGCACAAACAGCAGATCCCGTTCACTGTCCCAGGACATCGTTGTCCAGACATTGGCACCACCGACATCGTAATCACTGGCGCCCTCACCGCGGCGCAGAATGGTATCGAACACCCACTTCAGTTCGCCGGTACGCGCATCAAATGCGCGGATCGCACCATTCATTGACTCGCGGGACTTAAACTTATTCGCGGAGCCGCCAATGATGACTGTGTCATTTACGACAGCAACCGGTGACTGCAACTGCATAGCCTGCAACTGCGCCTGCGGTTGCAGCTGCGCGATGATTGGCGTCACATCAAGATCGCCACCGTCAGCAAATCCTTCGCAGTACTTGCCGGTGACCGAATCAATCGACACCAACCGTTGATCATTGGTTGCCATAAACAAACGGTGCTTGCAGACAGCGCCGGCTTCCGCCTGCGTATCTTCCCACGGAGTCAGGCCACGACAGTTGAACTTGTTCGCGTAGTTGGTCATATCGATTTCAGGATCGAAGATCCAGCGCTCTTCACCGGTGCCCGGGTCCAGAGCGATGACTTTATTGAACGGCGTGCAGGTAACCAGATGATGTCCGGCCTCGGGCTTCAAAAGAATCGGCGTTGCCTGAAACCCGCTGACCTTGACGAGATCCGGATACTCCTCGAGCGCGCCGGTGCGGTAGGTCCAGGTCTTTTCAAGATCGCCAACATTATCCTTGTTGATCTGAGTAGCCGTCGAATAGCGGCTACCGCCTTCCTGACCGCCGTACTGAGGCCAGTCATCGCCTTCCGCCATGGCATTCATCGCCATCGCCGAGAGTGCTACGAGATTTATCAATCTAAGAATCATGTTCCGCCCGCCTTAAGATGCTTTGCGTGTATTACTAACCTGCTAATCCGCCCATTATAACGGTGAACCTATGCACTTAGCGCTCATGCCGCTGCAGACGCTTAATGCGTCTATAAGGTGGTCAGACAGCCTCCCCTCATCCTGCTAAAGTGCCCCGATACAGGGCAAACCACTAAATCAGGAATCGTTATGTCAGTTGTAGTAATCACCGGCTCCACCAAAGGTATCGGCAGAGCCATGGCCGAAGAGTTTTTGCGACGCGGTCACAATGTAGCTATCTGCAGCCGCAAAGCTGAAGACGTTGCTCAGGTCACTAAGGAACTCGACCGGATCAGCCGTGGCGGCGTTATCGGTCAGGTCTGCGACACCACCGACAAAGCACAGGTGCAGAACCTCTGGGATGCCACTATTAAAGCCTTCGGCACCGTGGACTACTGGATCAACAACGCCGGAACCGCTATCGGGCGCCATCAGGTTCATGAATTAGACGAAGCCTCGGTGCGCGTCCTTATTAACAGCAACATCATGGGCACTACGTTCTGCAGTCAGGTAGCTATGAATGGCTTCCGCCAGCAGGGTAATGGCAATCTCTACAACATGCTCGGTGGCAGCTTTCAAGGCAAGATGCTTACTCCGGGTATGGGGGTCTACAGTTCGAGCAAGTCATACATTAACCGTCTGACCGATTACCTCATCAAAGAAAGCGAAGATATGCCGGACATCCTGGTTGGCTCGATAAGCCCGGGCATGCTGATCACCGAAAACTGGTTTGAAGAACAGAAGCACCTCACTGAAGAAGAATGGTCTGAGGTTAAGCCGATACTCAACATATTGTGCGACTACACCGAGACGGCCTGCCCCTGGCTGGTCGAACAGGTGCTGGAAAACAATAAGTCGGGTAAGCGCATTGCGTGGCTGACTACCGGCAAGATGGTGAAGCGCTTTTTTGATGCCAAAGTGCTGCGCAAAAAACGCGAGATGTTTGAACGCTTTGATATGTAGTGATCTAAAGTCGATACAACAACCTGTCTGACTACGTTACAGACATAAAAATCAGGCATAAAAAAAGGCGGGACAAAAGTCCCGCCTTTTTTTGTACTTAAAAGTTATCGCTTAAGCAGCTGTAACTTTTTCAGCCTGAGGACCTTTAGGACCTGAGGTTACGCTGAATTCAACTTTTTGGCCGTCAGCAAGGGTTTTGAAACCGTCGCTTTCAATAGCACTGAAGTGAACAAACACGTCAGGGCCATTTTCCTGTTCGATAAAACCGAATCCTTTAGATTCGTTAAACCATTTAACTGTACCGGTTACTCTGTCAGACATTGTGTAAATCCTATTGTTGTTTACAAGTAAAATATGCCTTCGTTTAGAAAGGCGATTGTGTGGCGAGGGTGAAGCGTTTACTTACAAACCAACAGGACGAGCCCCGACTAACCTTGGGCGTTCTTGGTGTGAAAAATAATCGGTCGTCTTGCCAACTGACTTGAACTATATAGATGCCCACAGCACTGTCAACGTATAAAGCACTTCAGCGGCAACTATTTTTAGCCGGAAACCCCCTATTTTTCAGTCTCATGCAGCCATAGCGGGCCACCAGAGCCTCACTCCGACAAATAAATGCCTGTAGTATTGCGGTTTCGCCTCAGCATCAGTAGTATTCGCTGCCTGCGTTAAAGCGCTCTAAATTATTGATTATTAAACACTTTTAACACTTTTCGGAATAAGCACCGAACTTCACGGAATAAGCTATGCCGCACATGGTTATCGCCAACACCCTCAGAGATGGTCGGGTGGTCTTTTTGGCAGACAACGGTAAATGGGTTTCATCCATTGCCGAGGGCGCTCTTGCGCAATCTGACTCAGATGCGGAGCAATTGCTCTCTGATGGTCAGAATGCCGAGGCCCGCGATATTGTTATTGATCCTCAACTTATCGAGATCAATGAAACAGAACACGGTCGTCACCCCAGCGCCTATCGCGAATACATCCGCGCATACGGCCCCTCAGTCAGAAAGGACGATTAAACATGTATCGCTACGATGAATTTGATCACGCCTTTATGCAGGAACGCGTTTCCCAGTTCAGCCGTCAGGTTGAACGCAGGGTAAAAGGTGAAATGACAGAAGACCAGTTTAAACCGCTGCGTCTGATGAACGGTTTGTATTTGCAACTACACGCTTACATGTTGCGCGTGAACGTGCCCTACGGCGTACTGTCGAGCACACAGTTGCGCGGCCTTGCTGAAATCGCAAGAAAGTATGACCGCGGTTACGGTCACTTCACTACCCGGCAAAACATTCAGTACAACTGGATCAAGCTGGAAGAGATGCCTCAACTGCTTGCTGATCTGGCCGACATAGAAATGCACGGCATTCAGTCCAGCGGCAACTGCATTCGTAATACAACATCCGATCAATATGCCGGCGCATCTGCCGATGAGATTGAAGACCCTCGTGTGTATTGTGAAATCATCCGCCAGTGGTCAACTCTGCATCCTGAGTTCTCTTACCTGCCCCGCAAATTCAAAATTGCTGTCACCGGCGCACCGAAAGACCGTGCTGCCGTAGCACTGCATGACATCGGTTTGCGCATGCATCACAACGCTGCCGGTGAAACCGGCTTTGAAGTCATTGTGGGTGGCGGTCAGGGACGCACGCCGGTTATCGGCAAAACCATTTGCGAATGGCTCACCCCTGCTGACCTGCTGTCTTACCTTGAAGCGATACTTCGCGTGTACAACCTTTGGGGTCGGCGCGACAACATGTATAAAGCCCGCATCAAGATTCTGGTGAATGCGACAGGTATTGACGAATTCCGCAGTCAGGTTGAAGCTGAGTTCGAGGACATTAAAGCCAGCCCTCTGAAACTTGATCAGGCTGAAGTTGATCGCATTAATGAATACTT
>Ga0070728_10002730_pt1 | contig 21063 bp, 15 predicted proteins | sample tdDd471_FD_66723 | JGI IMG/M metagenome (GOLD analysis project Ga0070728, IMG submission 66723) | Marine sediment microbial communities from the Atlantic coast under amendment with organic carbon and nitrate - tdDd47.1 | ecosystem: Environmental > Aquatic > Marine > Coastal > Sediment | place... | reverse complement strand
CGTGATGCCACCGTCCCGGAGCGTCGTCGCGGAGTCTGTGTCCCATGCGTTTCCTTTCGCTTCTTGCGATCGCAAGGACACAGACGCGGATGGCGCGATTAAGTAGCGGATGGCACGAAAGAAAACAGCAAACGGACGTGGAACCGCGAGGGCGGGGTCGAAACAGCGCATCGGCGGATGATAGGCTGCGGGAATGGGGAAAGTGGCTGTACTCGCTCTTTGGCTGGTTGGCCCGGTGTGGGCCGGTCCGAAAAATGACGACCCTGTCGCGAAGGCGGGCAAGTACTTCATGGCGAATTGCGCCGCTTGCCATGCTGTGCCGGACAAGTCGGTCGAATCCGACCGGATCTGGATCGGGCAACTGAGGCTGACGAAGTGCACCAGGGCGATCAAGAGCATGGCCAAGCACACGGTCGAGTGGATCAACGCCCAACCGAAGAAGAAGCTCCCGAAGCTGCTCGCCGATCCGCCGGCGTCCAAAACCGTGTCGGCCTGGGTCGAGCCGGATTTCGAGTTCGGATCGATCGTCCTCGCGAAAGGCCGGAAGCTCTATCGGCTGTCGTGGAAGGCGGGCGACAAGGATCGACGCCGTGTCCTGCGGTCAGGAACGTACGAGGTGTTTTCGATGATCGCCGGCGGTCGATTCGACGGATCCAATTACTGGCTTTCCTACACCCCAGCCGAGACCGGGCTGAACAAGAAGGTTCACCCGGCACGCCACAAGCTCAAGATCGCATCAAGGGGCAAATCGGTGGTTGGGCTCCGCGTGCTGCCCACGAGCCCGCGCATGCTTGCGTGGGCGCGTCCGGATCGCGGCGGACTTCGGCTTGGTGCCAAGATCGTCGGCTTCCGGATGGACGGTATCTCGATCTACCGGGGTACGCGGCGCGCGTCGATCAACGTCGTCGTCCTCGACTCCGCCGGAGCGACGCTCAAGGCGGACTCGTTGCGCTACTCCGAGGAGGGGCGTGGGTGGCGGTACTTTGGCACCACGTCCACCGCGGTGAGCGTGGAGTTCTCCATCGACTCGGGCCCATTCGCGATCGCACCTGAGACCGTCAAAGTCACGACGGATCGTTGACCGTTCGGACGGTGTTCCGCGATCTCCACGGGCCCCCGCGATTGTGCGCGGGAGCCCGGGAGAGGGGTTCTACTCGGCGGAGCGGTTGCCGCGTCGTCCACGGTTCTTGCGCTTGCCGCGCTTCTTGCCGCTGCGCTCTTCTTCGCCGCGCGCTTCGCCGCTGCGACCACGACGGTGCTTGCCGCGGCAGCGCTTGCCCTTCTTGCCGCGCTTCCCTTGGCCTTCTTCGGCAGTGCCGCCACGACGCTCCTTGCGAGCCGCCTTCGCGGAGCCGCGTTCGGTCTCGCTGAGCTTGCCGTCGCCGTCGGCGTCGAACTTCTTGAGCAGGCGAGCCTTGCGGTGACCGCGCTTGCCCTGGCGGCCTTCCCGCTCGCCGTCACCTTCCGCCGCATAGGCGGGGCCGGCGAACGCGAGTGCCAGGATGGCCAAAACGATGCTGTGTTTCATGACTATCTCCTTGATTGCGGGTCCATTTCGAGCCGATTCAGGGGGTACCTGCCTCGGCTCACCGGAACTGAATCCGCGCAGCGGGGTTTTTCAGCCAGACCCATGCAAAAAAATCTTCAGGAGACCTGCTGGACCCTGGTCCATGGCGCGGCCGACGGGCGAGCGGATGCGCGTGCGCTGTTCGCTGAGGTCTACCTGCCGATCATTCGGGCCTACCTGGCGGCGCGCTGGAAGGGTGGTCCCATGCTCGACCGTCTCGACGACGCGGTGCAGGACACCTTCCTCGAGTGTTTCCGGGGCGAGGGCGCGCTGGGTCGACTCGACGGCGACGGCAGGTTTCGGACGTTTTTGTTTGCGGTGGTTCGCAACGTCGCTCGCCGGCACGAGGAACGGCTCGTGAAGGACGCCGGTCGCCGCGGCGAGGCGCTCTCGCTGGCGCAGCCCACCAGCGGCGCACCCGGTCCTTCCCGTGTCTACGATCGCGCGTGGCTCGACACTCTGCTCAAGCGCGCGGCGGCGCGTCAGGCTCGTTGGGCCGATGAGGCGGGCGCCGAGGCGCAGCGTCGGATCGAACTCATGCGTCTGCGCTTCGTCGATGGCCTACCGATCCGGGAGATCGCCGAGCAGTGGGATGTCCCCGCGGCAGTCGTGCATCGTGAGTATCGCCAAGCGCGCCGCGAATTCAAACGCGCGCTGCGCGAAGAGGTCGCCTTCCATCAACCCGACGCGAGCTCCGATCAAATCGAAGCGGAGTGCGCCCAACTTCTGGAGCTCCTGACATGAGCGGCGACGCCAACTGGGACGAGGCGATGCGCCGCGGCTTCGCAGAGGGAGCACCGCCGGTGGAATCGGAGAACGAATTGCCCAGCGGTGACGCGCTGCCCGATGTCAATCGTCGCTACGAAATCCTCGGCGTGATCGGCCGCGGCGGCGTCGGGCTGGTCTACCGTGCGCGCGACAAGGAACTCGGTCGCGAGCTGGCGGTCAAAGTGCTTCATGCCGAACTCGCGGACGGCATGGCGGAGCGCTTCTTCGAGGAGGCGCAGATCGGCGCCCAGCTGCAGCACCCAGGCATTGTTCCGGTGTACGACCTCGAGTTCGGAGCAGCGCGCCCGTATTTCACGATGAAGCTCGTCGAGGGGCGCACGCTGCTTGAGTTGCTGCGCGAGCGCCCCGACGCCGGTCACGACCAGCTCCTCTTCCTGCGCCAGTTCGAGAAGGTGTGCGAGACGATCGCATATGCGCATGCCCGCGGCGTCGTGCACCGCGACCTCAAGCCGGCCAATGTCATGGTCGGCGCATTCGGTGAGGTGCAGACGCTCGACTGGGGATTCGCCAAGGTCCTCGGCGGGGAAGGGATCGAGAAGGCGCCTGCGACGGTGCGGAGTCAGGGTGACAGCCATGCTTCCGTCGTCGGTCGCGCCATCGGGACGCCGGCGTACATGGCCAGCGAACAGGCGCTGGGCGATCTTGAGGCGCTCGATGCACGCACCGATGTCTTCTGTCTTGGCGCGATCCTCTGCGAGATCCTGACCGGGGAACCTCCGCATCGCGGCGACGACAGTGTGACCCTGCTCAAGAAGGCTGCGCTGGGCGACCTCGCGGACGCGCACGCCCGCGTCGACGCCTGCGGTGCGGATCGAGAGTTGATCGACCTCGCCCATCGCTGCCTCCAGATGCGCAAGTCCGATCGGCCCGCGGATGCCGGCGAAGTCGCGGGAGCCGTCGGCGACTACCTTGCTTCGATCGAGAAGCGTGCTCGCGATGCCGAGTTGGCAGCGGCGGAGGAGCGTGCGCGCGCGGCGCAGGAGCGCAAGGCGAAGCGGCTCACGCTCGTGTTGGCGGCCGTCGCTTTCGTTGCCGTGTCGGTTGGGCTCTTCACCTACTGGCAGCGTACCGAGCGTCTGCGCGAGAACGACCTTGAGGTGGAGACGCTGCTGCGAACCGCTCGCGGACACGCGGAACGCCGAGACTGGGGTCAGGCGCAGGCCGCGTTGCGGCAGGCGAGTACGCGCATTGAGGCGAGCGACGTGAGCCCGTCGATCGCAGGGACGGTCCGCGCGCGCAGCGACACGGTCGACGCACTCGCACGCATCTACGCCATTCGCTACGAGGACGAGATCGATCCCGCCGCTGTCGATCGCGTCTACGCGGCCGCCTTCCAGGAGCTAGGCATCGACGTCCGCGCGAATGACGCCGCGGCAATCGGTGCCATGATCGTGCAGCGTCACGCATCGATGCGGGACGAACTCGCACTCGCGCTCGATGACTGGGCTTCCCGGCTCACCGGCGAGGAGACCGATGCGCGCCAGCAGCCGGACGAGAAGACACTGGCACAGTGGCGCAAACTGGTGAGCGCGGCGAACCACGCCGATGGCAATGCATGGCGCCGCTCGTTGCGCACTGCGGCCATGGACGCCGATCGAGCGGAGCTGGATCGCCTCGCGACCGAAATCAAAACGGAGCCTCACCCGCCTGAGAGCATCGTGTTGCTTTACCACGCCTTGCGGCACGCCCAGCTTCGCGAGCGCAACGGGATGGCGTACTCGGTGCTGGAAGACGGCTTCGAGCACCACCCGTCGGACTTCTGGATCAACTTCCTGCTCGCTCGTGACGCCTCCCGCGGCCGTCGCGGACAATCCCAGGGCGATGTGGCCGTGCGCCACGCCGGCATCGCCGTCGCGCTGCGTCCCGGAAACGCCGAGGCGCGCGCCGCGTTCGGGATCCATCTGATGCGTCGCGCGCGAGGACGCGATGGGTTGGACCAGGAAGATCTCGCGCAGGCGCGGCGCCAACTTGAGAAGGCGATCGAGCTGGACCCGACGAATGTGCGCGCACGCTGTGGACTCGCCGCCGCATTGTTCTGGGGCGGCGAAAAGGAGCGCGCCGAGGAGATCCTCGACGCCGTCCGAGCGGACAACAACCGGCTGCCGGCGTTCTATAGCCGCATGATGCGGGCCACGGAGTCGACACCGCGCCGAGGCGCGCGCAAGCGCCGATAGCTGCGGACTCGTAGTCCGTGGGGAGCTTAGCGCGCGGGCGGACCGGAGTACTTCGCGTCGCCGAACCCGAGGATCATGTAGAAGATCGGGCCGAGGAACACGAGGCCGATGGCGAAGAGGGCGCTCTTGCCAAACGCCGTCGCGATGTCGATGGCGACGATGATCGCGATCACGAAGTTGACGATCGGGATCAGGAACAGCAGCAACCACCATCCGGGGCGGCCGGCAACCTTGAGCATGATGTAGATGTTGAAGATCGGGATGAGTACGGCCCAGCCCGGTTGCCCCGCCTTCTCGAACGTTCTCCAGACGCCCGCGATGACGAGCACGAGGATCACGAGGTAGAGGATCAACGCGATGCCGCCAACGGCCTCTTCGCCTTGTAGGTCAGCAGTTTGCGCCAGAATCGACCAGCCGAGATTTAACACTCACACTCTCCCTTCCGAGGCCTCGTTCTATCAGGTTTCGGCGGTGGTCCGCTACCCACGTCAATCGCCGATGCGAATGCGCGTGCGTCGCTCACCTGCATCTTCGGCGATCGGCTGCGGCACGTCGAACTGCCGGATGACATCCAGATTGGTCAGGGCGTGGCGACTCAGCGGGCCGGCGACGTAGGATCCGGTGCCCGCGAGTGCAAGCGGAATCATGAGCTGGTCGGCCAGGTGCGTGCCGACCGGCGCGCCCTCCTTCATGTAGCTGCGGATCTGCGCTGCCGCGTCGAACGCAACCTGCTCGGCGGATACGCCGCGGCTGCCGAACGCGCAGCACGTCTCGGTGACGCGCTCGCTCTCGAGGGAGCAGATGACAGCGTTGCCGGGGCCGCGTACGTGCGGGATCGGCTGGATCCGGACTTCGTCCTCGCTCCAGCGCAGTCGGGAGCGAATTGTCTTTGCTTCGCGATCCCCGACCCCGTGCGGCAGGTTGGCGGTCAGGATGCGCGCGCTACGCGACACGGTCTCGCCTCGTTCCTCGAGTTCCAGCGGAAACCAATCCTGAACCGGCTCGATGCGCGCGGTGATCGCGCCGCCGCCCGCAGGGTGGAATCCGTGGCGATCAAGCGTGAGCTCGACGCGTGCCCCCATGCGTCGCATGAGCGGTAGGAGGGAACTTTTCAGGAACTCGAACGGTGGACTCCACGGGTTGTGCGTTCCGCCCTCGATGCGAACGGTCGACGGCCCATCCGCGCGCAGCAACGCAGGGAGCACGGTCTGCAAGACGAGCGTGGTGCTTCCGGCGGTGCCCACCTGATACGAGTACTCGCCCGCCTGAATGCGGCCCGGACGCAACTCGACCGATGTGGCGCCGACGTCGCCACCGACGAGCTCCGATCCCGACACGTCCGCGGCGGCCAGGAGCGCGGTGCGATGTTGGCGCATCACACCCGGCTTGCTGCGCCCCGCGCGGATGTTGTCGATGCGCACGGGGGCTCCGGTCACGAGGGCGAGGGCGACGGAGGTTCGCAGAACCTGACCGCCGCCTTCGCCCATCGAGCCATCAATGCTAATCATCCGCCGGCGCCCCATCCTTGATCACGAAGCGCGCACGCAGCCGCGCCACCGGCTTGGCGAGGCCAGCCTGTTCGACCGAATCGAGCACTTCGCCGAAGTCCTTGTAGGCATCCGGCGCTTCGTCGAGCGGGTAGGTGCGGGAGTTGAACAGAATGTCGTGGTCCTCGAATTCGCGATCCACGCTGGCCTGCTCCAAGGTGCGCTTCGCCGCGCGGCGACCGAGACTACGCCCGGCTCCGTGGTTGACACTGTACGCGCTCCGTTCGGCGCCTGCTTCCGCTGCCATCACGACCGATCCGTCGCGCGGGTTGCCCGGCAGGAGAATCGGATGGCCTGTTTCCGCGAACGGCGTGTGGGCCAACGCGGGATGTCCCGCCGGGAAAGCGCGCGTGGCGCCCTTGCGATGGACCCACTGGTCGCCCTCCTGGCGCGCGATGTTGTGGCTGATGAAGTACACCAGCTCACCGCGCACCCCCGGGATGACCTGCTGGAACGCCTCGAGGACGAGGGAGTTGATGAGCATGTGGTTGACGGTCGCGAAGTTCGCGCCGAGCGCCATGTCGTCGAGATATGCATTCGCGTCGGGCGTGCCCAGCTCCGCGTACACGAGGTTGCGCTCGCCGGCCGGCAGCTCCTTGCCCTGGCGCTCGATCGACTCCGCAAGCGCACGGAACTGCGCCACGGCGAGATCGTGGCCGAGGCCGCGCGATCCGCAGTGCGAGAGGAACGCAACGTGTCCATCCCGCAGTCCGAAAACCGCGGCCTTTTCACGATCCTCCACGTGCACGGTTTCGCACTCGCCGAAGTGGTTGCCTCCGCCGTACGAACCCAGCTGCCCGAACTTGCCACGCAGCCGTTCGTAGCGGCCCTCGCGCTTGAAGAATTCAAGGCGTTCCGCGAGCGCATCCCGGGTGCCGTCGTGGCCAACATGGAACGCATCCTCGCAGCGCTCGGCCCAGCTCTGGGGCACACCGAACTGCTTGCAGACCTCGGACGTCGCGCCCTGGACGATCGCGTTGCGGCCGGCCGAATCGCCGAAGCGGCGTGACTTCTTCACGTGTCGCTGGCCGCGTCCCGCCCCGGTGGGCGTACGCTCGGTGATGGCGTTGATCAGTGCGCGGCGCGTGCGACGATCGCGAATCGCCTCCTCGGGAAGGTCGAGCTGCAGGAGGCTCATCGAGCACTTGATGTCGACCCCGACGGGGCCGGGATAGATGTGCGTCGGCGACACGAGAACCGAGCCGACGGGCGCCCCGAACCCGAGATGCGCGTCGGGGTTGAGCACGAGGTCCGTCACTCCGGGAGCCAGACGCGAGTTGCGCGCCTGCTGGATGGTCGTATCGCAGAAGGTTTCGCGGATGGCCGCGTTGCCGATGACGGTGATGGGCGTTGCGGCGCCGACGTCGAGTTCGGCGGTTGCGGGGCCGGTGATCTTGAATTCGTTGCTCATGGGAATCTCTCCGTTTGCGGTCCGAAGGGCGGGCCCAAACTCATGTGGGCCCGCCCCCGACGCGAAACGTCCGTCGACGAGAAGGTGTGAGACGAGCGGGGCTCGAACCCGCGGCACCGAAGTGCCCTACCGAAGATGGAGTCCCACGGACATTCGACAGACGATTTGGTTTTCAGGGGAAGTGGATGTGGCGGCAATGGAGTGGTGAGACCGGTTCTGTTTCATAGATGGAGTCCCACCGGCATCCGCGACATCACATGTTTCGATTTCAAAGCCGGCGACAAGGTGAGTGCGAGACGTGCTGCGCTCTACCCGACTGAGCTACGGTCCCGAGGGACCGGCGGGATTCGAACCCGCGACCACAGTGTCGATGGAGTCCCGCTGGCATTCGCCGGACGGTTTCAGATTTCAATGTTCTCGATGACGCCGACCCAGTGGTCCGGCGTCAGTTGGCCCTTGTGCAGCAGGGCGAGGATTTCAAAGGTTCGGTCGCTGAACCCACCGAGGTTCAGGATGTCGTTGCGTTCCAGGGCCTGGGTCGTGCGGTTGGCCACGATGTCCAGGCAAGCGAGCTTGGCGTGCGGGTTGCGCCGCTTGTAGAGCTTCCACTCCATCATCAGGCTCGTCTGGTTCATGTCCGTCGCGTCGACCCACGACTCGTTGTCGGAAACGATCACTACAAGGTTGCCCGTGGCGCGCTTGCGGTTGAGCTGTGCGAGCGGTGCGGAGCAGTTCGTGCCGCCGCCGCCCACCTGCCGGAGCTTCTCGGCGTTGGTGGCGATCGTGTCACGCGGATCCAGGCGCAGCTTGACCACGCGATCTTCGAACGGAAGAACCGTTGCCTGCGGGTTGGTACGCAGGAACGCCGCCGCCACGAGTGCAGCCACGTCGACACACATCACCGCCGAGCTCGCCGAGCCTCGGAACCCGGTCACCGGCCATGACATGGAGCCCGATACATCGGGGCAGACATGGACCGGGCCGTCGACCTTCGGAACGTTGCGAACCGCGATCTCCAGTGCGTCGTGCAGGGCATCGACGATGACCCGCGGCATTTCCGCGTTCACGTGGTGCACGGCAACCAGCAACTGGTACGGCATCGCCTTGGCCCTGCGGATCTCCTCCGCGCTGCGGATACGAGCCGCGACCTCGTCGGCCACGCCGTCCACTTCGTACGCGCGGTGCCGGAGCAGGGTGTTGAGGTTGATGCGCAACGCGGTCCACGGCATGGAGCGCGCGATCGCGGCCCAGTGCTCCCGGGTCAGGGGGAGCGACGTGAGCATCGCGAACGGCACGTTCGGCGGGCTGCCCGTCGGGTCGCCCTTGAACGCCTCGTATTCCTGCACCAGCGACGGCAGCGCGTCGTGGTCGTAGTTCTTGTTGATGAGATAGCCAAAGAGCGCCTCGCGCGCCGGCGAATCCGGCCGCGGGTGAATCATGTGAATGATGTCGGCGAGAGACGGGCTGTTGCCCACCGAGCCGCGGAACAGTGCATCGTCGGTGCGCCGCGCAAACCAGCGACGAACCACACGCTTGGGGTACGAGCCGAACGACCGGCGGCCGGTCACGCCCGAACGCAGGATCTGCACGAACGTCCGCAGCATGCGCGTCGAGTCGATGACGCGATCGAAGATGCGATCGAACAGGAGCACGTCGCGCTGCGCCAGGTGTGCCAGCAACACGGCGGGTGCATCCTTCATGTGCGCCTGCTCACGGGAGTAGACCGCGACCCGCGCAACGAATTCGGCGTCGACCTCGTGGGCCATCTGGAGCAGTTCGTCGAGCTGCGTTTCGGCCGACGCATAGAACGAACCGTTGAGGCAGCCGGTGGCCGCGTACTGGGCCAGAGCATGCTTCGGGTCGAACGCGTAGGCCGGGGAGCCTTCGCTGTTGCGAGTCCGGAGGGAGCTGAAGAGTCGCTTGTTTGCCATCGTGGGTCTCCTGTACGGAGGGACATAGAACACCCGGCGTGCCACTCGGTTCGGTTTCTCGCGAAAATCGTTAAGTGACTTGTTGACAGTGGTTTACGTGTATGGACTTGACGGCGACGATCTGCGGGCGGCGATACAACAGGATCGAAGCTATACTGAAGGATATGAAAACCGTAGTGGTGGGCTTCCTCGGCTCGAAGCTGGATGCCGGCACGCGCGGGAAGCGCTGGGATGGCTGGCGACCGACCGTTTCCGTCTGCCAGCACGAGGACCTGCTCGTCGACCGCTTCGAGTTGCTCTATCCCCCCCAGGCGGAGGCGCTGGCGGAAGTTGTGAAGCGCGACATCGCTTCCGTGTCTCCCGAGACCGAAGTGCGCCTCACGCCGTTCGACGTTCCCAACGCGTGGGACTTCGAGGTCGTTTACGAGACTCTCCACGACTGGACACGCAGCGCGCGCTTCGACCCGGAGAACGAGAACTACCTCGTCCACATCACCACGGGCACGCACGTGCAGCAGATCGTGCTGTTCCTGCTGACCGAGTCACGTCACATACCCGGCCGCCTCATCCAGACGTCGCCTCCGCGGCGCGGCAGCGATCAAGTCGCCGGAATCTACGCGCTGATCGATCTCGACCTCGAACGCTATGACCGTCTCGCCCAGCGATTCGAGCGCGAACGCGAAGAGGGCGAGTCGTTGCTCAAGTCCGGGATCGCAACGCGGAACGCGGGGTTCAACGCTCTGATCGAGCGCATCGAACGCGTTGCCGCCCGGACGCACGACCCGATCGTGTTGACCGGTCCCACCGGCGCGGGCAAGTCCCAGTTGGCCCGCCGCATCTACGAATTGAAGCTCGCCCGCAACCAGATCCGCGGCCAGTTCGTCGAACTCAACTGCGCAACGCTGCATGGCACGTCCGCCATGTCCGCGCTGTTCGGCCACACGAAGGGTGCGTTCACCGGGGCGACGGGCGAACGCAAGGGGCTGCTGCGCGCCGCCGATGGGGGAGTCATCTTTCTCGACGAGATCGGGGAACTCGGACTCGATGAGCAGGCAATGCTGTTGCGCGCCGTGGAAGAGAAGAAGTTCCTGCCGTTCGGATCCGACCAGGAGGTCACGAGCAACTTCCAGCTCTTCGTCGGAACGCACCGGGACCTCGAAGCGGACGTGCGATCCGGACGCTTTCGCGAAGACCTGCTGGCGCGCATCAACCTGTGGACGTTCCGGCTTCCCGGATTGAGTGAGCGCCGGGAGGACATCGAGCCGAATTTCGAATTCGAACTGGAGCAGGCAGCGTCCCGCACCGGGCGCCGGGTGACCTGCAACAGCGCGGCGCGCGAGTCGTTCCTGCGGTTCGCGACGTCATCCACCGCTGCCTGGAACGCCAATTTCCGCGATCTCAACGCGGCGGTGGTGCGCATGGCGACGCTCTGCGAAGGCGGGCGGATCGGGAAGCGCGACGTTGACGAGGAGATCGGGCGGTTGCGGTCGCAGTGGGGCGCGCCGGCGCCGGAGAACGCGCACGGAGAGCTGCTGCTCAACGTGCTGGGTGAGGAGCGCTACGCCCAGCTCGATCGATTCGACGCGGTGCAGCTGGCCGAGGTAATCCACGTGTGCCGTGAGTCGGACTCGCTGGCCGACGCAGGACGCCGGTTGTTCCAGGTCTCCCGCACCCAGCGGAGCAGTCGCAACGATTCCGACCGGCTGCGCAAGTATCTGCTGCGCTTCGACCTCGACTGGCGTGCCGTCAACGCGCCTGTGCGAGACGCTCGCGAAGCTCCCAGAGCGCAACCCGGTTCGAATCCCAGGTGAGCCGCTCGCGGGCCGTGTCGTAGTCGAGCCATTCGACGGCGTCGTGCTCCGGCGACAGTCGAACCTCGACGTCCGGCACGTGGACCGCGAAGCTGATCTCGGGGATCACGAGGATGTCGCCGGGCCACGTCGCGGTCGGATACGCGGTGCGCGGAATGGACGCGGTCGCGTCGAGCGAAAGCCACTCCCGCGGCCCCTCGATCCCGGCTTCTTCCAGTGACTCCCGCTGGGCCGTTTCCGTGGGTTCCTCCGCGTCCTCCCCACCTCCGGCGATGAACTGCCACATCTCGCAATCGGACCGATGGAAGACAGCGAACTCGTGAGCCACACCGCGCTTCCGATACGGGATGACGAGGACGTTGAAGGGCGCGCGTGCCATGAGAGGTGCAGTGTACGAAGAGAGATCGGTGTTGTCCGATCCGTCGATTGGTGCATGATGAGATCGGAGCGGGCGATGGCGGAAGTCGCGCCCGCGCCGGAGCGACGACGCCTCACAGCTTGCCTCGCAGTCACGCTCCGAGGTCGGTGTCGCCGGCACTCCACACGACCATCACCGTCTCAAGCCCCCCGAGCAGATGCTCGATCCCAGCGACGAATCGGTGCTCGTCACCCTCCGCCGGCGGCTGGAAGCCCAGGAACGTGACGGCGGCCTGTGCGGAGTGCGTGTGAATGGCCTGGATCGCGTTGTCGGCCACGATGACGACGGGCTCCGCATCGATCCGCGCCTGCTCCGCGAGCCGGGACAGATGCTCGCGCGCCTCATCCATTCCCGCTTCCGAGCCGATCACGCGCAACAACCGGATCTTGCGCCCACGCCAGACGTCATTGCTCCCGAGGAGATGCGCGAGGAGCAGCATCAGGTGTCCGTTGCTCTTGCCGCGCCACCAAACATCGATCGTGCCCTGCGGCGGTCGCCACGGGTGTTCGGCCTGCGCCGCGGGAACGCGCGCCAGGATGATGCTGCGTTCGAGTTCGGCGATGCCGCGCACGACCGACACGAAGACCGCTTGCCGTTCGGGATCGGCTGACCACCCGGCAAGCACCACGTTGGACCGGAACGCGCCGATGCCGTGGCATTGCACGAGCGCTTCAATGCCGAGGTTGAGTTCCGGCGCCACGATCACAGCGGGAAACGCGCGTAACTCGGAATCCTGAATGAAGGAGCGCAGCGCTGCCTCCTGGCGCGAACGCCGACGGATGTGCGCCTCGCTCCCGCCGGCAATGACCTGCGCCAGCGTGAGCAGCCCCCGGCCTCCGGTCAGCCAGTGCCCGTAGACGGCGAGGTGCACGCGCTGCCAGGCGGTTCCACTCAGTGCCAGGATGGAAGGACGCCAGTTTTTCGGGTGGTAGCGCTCCTCTTCCAGTCGCAGGAGGTTGCGGCGCGCGCGTCCGAACGCCACGCCGCTGCCGACGTCCCCCCATGTCGCGAGCACGCTCTGGCGTTCGATGCGCCAATGCAGAAGCAGGGTCGCGCCGACGGCGACGATGGCCCAGATCGGTGAGATGAGCACCATCACCGCGCCGCAGCCGATCGCGCCTGCAAGAGCGGTGGACCAGTGGCTGAAGCGGAAGCGGGGCCGGTAGCTCGGGTTGCGCGTGACCGACTCGTAGAACGTCGCGAGGTTCAGGTAGCCGTAGGTGATCATGAAGAACATCGTGATCATCGGCGCGATGACATCGAGATCGCCGAGCAGGATGCCCGCTTGCGCGATCACGAACGTGACGAGCGTGGCGCGGCGCGGTTCGTTGGCGGCGCCGCTTCCGACTGCGAACCAGCGCAAGCGACCGAAGATGTTGTCGCCGGCGAGCGCCTGCAGGATGCGCGGTGCGCCCATCATGCTGCCGAGCGCCGATGAGATGGTCGCGGCGAACACGCCCGCGGTGACGGCCCAGCCCGCCATCGCGACCGTTCGGACCACCATGTCGCGGCCCTGCAGTTCCTGGCGATCGGCGGCGCCACCCAGGGCCAACGCCATGGCGATGTACACGACGCCGGTCACGAGCACGGCGAGCAACGTGCCGCGCGGGATCGAACGCGCCGGGTCCTCCAGATCGCCGGACATGTTGGCGCCCGCCATGATGCCCGTGGCTGCGGGAAAGAAGAGCGCGAACGCGAGGAAGAACCCGCCGCCTTCCGGGTAGGCCGATCCGAGATTGGCCGAGAACGTCGCGGTGTCGAAGCTCGAGAACGCGCCGGCGAAAAACGACACGAGGCTCACGACGAGCACCGCGAGAACGCCGTACTGCAAGCGGAGCGTCCAGCCCGCGCCGATGTACACACAAGCAAACACCAGCACGTTGACAACGGTGGCAATGGCGCGCGCTGACATCCCGACGTTCGGGAACGTCGAAAGGAGCGCCTCGGTGAATCCGACCACATACATGGCGACCGACACCGCCTGCGCCAGAAAGAAGACGACGCCGATCGAGCCGCCGAACGAAACGCCGAGGCTGCGGCTGATGAGGAAGTAGGCGCCGCCGCCGCGGACGCGCGTGTTCGTCGCGATGGCGGAGAGCGAGAGCGAGGTCAACGTGGTGATGAGCTTGGCGAGCAGAACGATGCCGATCGCCTGCACGATGCCCGCGTTGCCGACCACGTTCCCGAAGCGCAGGAACATGATCACGCCCAGGATCGTCAGCACGCACGGCGTAAACACGCCGGCGAAGGTCCCGAAGCGCCCGTTCATGGGTGAGAACTCGTTTCTCCTCGCAAGACGGGCGCAGTCTACGTTGCTGCAGACGACGTATTTGGAGCCGGACGCCGGTTCAGAGCAACCGGTCGTTGCGTCGGGCATGGGCGATCGCGACCACGGGGCAGCGCGCCTCGCCGATGACCCGCTGCGCGAACGGCCCGAAGATGCGCCGTCGGCCGCCGACCGCGCCGAATCCGACGATCAGCAGGTCGAAGTCGGCGGATTGGCGAATGATCGCCTCGGCCGCGTCATCGCTCTCATCGATCAGGCACGCGTTGCCGGGCAAACCGAGATCGTCGGCCTGCTCTTCGAGTTCGCGCTGGGCGAGTCCGCGATCCTGCCCACTGCCGAGCACGCGGAGCACGCGCGCTTCGAGGTTGCCGTCGCGCATCAGCATGCCGAGCACGCGCGCACGGAGCGGATCGTGGGGAGCGCCGCCAGCCACCGGCAGCAGAACGCGCTTCGCGCTCTCCAGGCTCCAGTGGGAGGGGGCATTGAGCACAACCACATCGGCATCGGAGCTGGCGATGATCTCTTCGAGCAGTTCGACGCCGGACGGGCGGCTCATGTCGGACATGCCGAGCAGGACGGTTTCAGGGTGATGTTGCCGCGCGGCGTGCGTGATGGCGGCGCCGACTTTCGAGGCGAGGATGACGACACCCTCGAAGGGGCGATTGAGGTTGGCCGCTGCGAGGGCGGCGTTGCGGAGCGCAAGCTCCGATGCCCCGAACTGCGCGAGCGGGTCTTCCGGATCGCGGCGCGCCACCGTCAACGCGAGCACGCGACCGACTCCCGGCGTCGTGACCGCGTGCGCAAATTGAATCAGCGGCTCGGCACGCTCCGGGTTCGCAATCAACACCAGCGCCAGCGGGTTCCGTCCGCGCAGGCGGACGAGATTGTCATCCGCCGCTTCAGTGCGCGCCGAGACCGTGCGTGCCCGCGATCCGAACCGGGTCCGGTAGAGGAACCCGCCTACGAGCAGCCAAGCGACGACGACCAGGCAGGCCAGGGGCGCGACCGCCGCCTGAAAGATTGCCAGCGCGAGACAGGAGGTAATGCCGAGGATTGGGAGAGCCGGATAGAAGGGCGCGCGGTACGTGGCCGTCGCGCCGCCGCGGAAGCGCACGAGCAGACCGGCGGCGTTCGTCAGCGCGAACGAGAGCAGGAAGATCAAGGACGCGGCGGCACCGGCGATTTCTACATTCCCTGTCGTCAGGATGACGAGCACGACAAGCAGCGCACTGGCGACGAGCGCGCGCACCGGCGAGTCGACCGGCCCCCCGAGCTGCGCGAACTTGCGCGGCAGCGCCCGGTCTCGAGCCATCGAGTAGGTGACGCGCGAAGCAGCGAGCAGCGCGGCTGCGAGGGCCGAGAACGTGGCCAGCAGGCCGGCGGTGAGCACGACGATGGATCCCGAGGCGCCCATGAAGCGGCGCGCCGCGATCGTGACGGCCTGTTCGCCGCGCTCGCCCAGGTCCTGCCATGCGGGCTTGTCGGCGGTTCCGCCGACCAGGAGCACCACCGCCAGCAGGCTGATGTAGATGACCAGCGTCGTCCCAATCGAAATGAACATCGCGCGCGGAATCGTCCGGCCCGGATCGCGCACCTCTTCGGCGATCGATGCGATCACCTCGAAACCCTCCAGTGCGATGAACACGAACCCCATGGCTGCGAATACGCCGACCATGCCGTAGGGAAGGAACGGATCGAGCGAGCCCTCCAGCTGCTGCGGTTCTGTGTTCATGATCGCGACGATGCCGCCGCCGATCAGCACCAGGAACGCGATGACTTTCGCGAACGAGATCCAGTTGCCGGCGCCCGCGCCTTTGCGCGCGAGCATCCAGAGCCCGAAGAGCGCCGTCAGCGTCGCGACCGCCGGTTGGAAACCGCGCGGCGCGGTCCAGTCGGCCCACAGGAGCAGCGACTGCTCGACGAAGCTCGCGAAACCGAGGCAGTACAGGGCGCACGCCACGACGTAGGCGAACCAGAGCACCCAGCCTGCCGCGAACGCACCGCCGATCGGGAAGACCTTTTTCGCGAAGACGTACCCGCCTCCCGACTCCGGAAACGCGGCGGCCAGTTCGGCGAAGCTGAACGCGGTCAGCAACGAAAGGACGCCGCACAGGGCGAACGCGATCAGTGCGCCCGGCCCCGCCTGATTCATCGCGACGCCGCACAGCACGAAGATGCCCGCGCCGACCATCGCGCCGACGCCGACCATGGTCGCGCCGAAAAGTCCGAGTTTCTGGGAAGCCAAGGGCGGGATTCTAGGCGAAGCGCCCGACTCCCGCCCTATTCACGGAATTCCGCGACGATCGTGCGGCCCGCCTCGATGCGCACCTCGCGTTCCAGTTTCGCGGAGTCGTCTTCGTACGGCTCGAGGATCACGCGATACACACCGGGCTCGAACACCCGCGCGATCATGCCCGGCCCCTTCAGGTCCGGCAGGCTGTTGGACCACATGCTGCTGTTGGAGCCGTCGTCTTTCGTGATGCGGAGGTCGTTGCTGCTCTCTCCGTTCGGGAAGACTATCCTGACGAACGCGGAGCGGTCGGTGCGTCCGTCCGCCGTCACGTAAAGGACGTGCAGGCGACCACCGACGCGTGGACGCAGCGTGAGCGGGAGCGCGCCGTTGGGCTGCACGGTGATTTCTGCGGTGACCGGGAAGTGGTAGTGGGCCCGACCGGCCGAGACAGTGACCGCGTAGCGTCCGGGCTCGATGTCGGAAACAACGTGCATCCCGTCTTCGAGTGTCGACTGGCGTTCCGCGACGTCTCCGTCGGGAAGTGGACGCAGGATGATGTTCATGCTGGGGGGGGCGGGGGGCGCCGGATCCGCCAACGGATCGAGCGTAATGCGCAGGCTTCCGTAGGCCGTGGGCTCCATATCGAACACGAGTTCCCGCGCCAGGCCGGCCGCGGGCGCCTGAAGCTTGCGCTTCTGCGGTCGCACTCCGTCCGCCTCGACGCGGAGGGTCAGATCGACGTTCGGCGTGACCAGAACGCGGGCTTGGCCGGTGGCGGGAACGTGCAGCGTGTTGGAGTAGTTGGACGAGCCCTTCGAGCTCCGCTTGTGCTGCGTGAGTGTGAGGCGAGCACCATCCAACGGTTTCCCCGCGCCGCGCACGAGCACGTCAATCGTGGCCACGGCGGCCTCGAAGTCGACGCCGCGACTCGGTGCTTGCGCCTCGACGGCGTAGCCGGGTGCGCGGCCCGCCACGGCTGCCGTCAGCCCGTGATGGGCGTCGGGAATCGACATCAGTTCGACGGTGTAGTGTGCGCCGGACAGACCTCCGACTTCATAGGACCCGTCCCGCCTCGTTCGCGTGCTGACCGATCGGTACTCCACGACTCCCTCCGAGTACCACAGGATGAACTCCCCGTCGGGAACGAACAGCTCGCTGCCCTCCCCGCGGCGTTTGGCCCGCACTTCGGCACCCGGGATCGCGCCGCCGCCGAGGAGCGTCACGCGCCCAGATAGCGATTCACCCGCGATCAACGAGAGAGGCTCCAGCGTCGTCGGCGCATCGAGTGCGACCTCGATGCGAATACCGCGGGGGCGGAAGCCGGGCGCCACCGCAACCATCAGGTGCGGCCCTTCGCCCGGCACGCGAAGCTCGAACGAGCCGTCGGACTCTGTCGTTCCGGAAGTGACGGCGTCCGTCGCCGGCTCCTCGCCGTCCATGCGAAACGCGACGACGGCGACGCCGGCCGCCGGTTCTCCCGATTCCGTGTGGACCAGGCCGCGTGCCACAGACACTCGTCGCAGCGTGACCTGGAGCGGCTCGAAGACCGGGGTCCGGGTCTTGGGATCGAGGCGGACGTTGAGCGATCGAGTTTGAGTCTCGGCTAGTGCATGCGCGAAGGAGACCTGGACCTGTTCGGGCAGATCCCCGGCGAAAAATGAACCCAGCTCGATCTTGAAGTCGCGGTCGGTGGTGACCGCCGTCTGGAGCGGCTCACCGATCGGTTCTCCGCTCGCCGACGTCGCGCGCGCGATCACGCTCACCTGTGCCGACTCCGCGCCAGGAATCCGAACGCGGCCGCGTAGGGACACGACGGCGGTCGCCTCGGAAGTCGGCGGTGGTTCACGATCGACCGGCGGAGCGGCAAGCGTGTCGGGCGGGACCGCCGCTGCGCCAGTGGACTCGTGCGCGATCGGTTGGCCCCGCATGGGAGCGTCGGCCTCGCCGAATTCGAGGAACAAGAACACGCACGCGCAGATGGCGAGTACGACGACGGACACTTGGATCTTCATGCTGACGGCTCCCGTGAAGACCGAGCCCGCGACAGCGGCGCCTGCACGCGGATCGAGTGCCAGCGGCAGGATTGCCAGGCACCACGCGCGTCGTTCGCCTCCGTGATTCGCGTCGAGTTTCGCGCGCAACTGCTCCAACCCGCGTTGGATGCGCGTGCGCACCGTCGACCCCGGAACGCCGAGTCGCCGCGCGATCTCGCGGGGCGGCAGGTCGTCGTAGAAACGCAGCAGCAGCGGCGTGCGGTACGGCTCGTCGAGCGCGAGGAGCGCTTCCACCAACCGGCGGCGCGCCTCTTCGGTCTCGATCACGTCGACGGGATCGCGTCCCGTCCTCGGCGTGTTCGCCTGCTGCTCCCGCGTCTGACGTCGCACCGACGTGCGCTTCTCGCGCCGGACGAGGTTGCGCACGACACCCACCAGCCAGGGGCGCAGGTCGCGGGCTTCCTGTGGGCGCCTCAGCGCCGCCATCCAAGCCTCTTGCACGACGTCGTCCGCGCTCGCCGCATCCCTGAGGAGGCTGCGGGCGAGGCCGCGGAGAAACGGCCCGTGCTCGAGAATGTGTTCCGGAGTCAAACTCATGGTCTTCCGGGGCTACCTGCCCGCCGCGCCGATTCTGTCCCAAGCTCGCAATGATTTTCGCCGGAATCGCTCTAAGTGGCGTTTTTGCGGGAGGTTGGCGTGGCTGTTCGCGGCGCCGGTGCCGCCCTGCGGGGCTCGTGGCGTGCTTCCGCCTCCGCCTACAATCCCGCCATGCTCGAAATCACGCCGGAAGCGGTCAAGGCCAAGCTCGATGCCGGAGAGAAGCTCCACCTGATCGATGTGCGGGAAGACCAAGAGCTGGCGATCTGCTCGCTCCCGGGTGCCGAGCACATTCCGATGATGTCGCTGTTTCTCGGGCTGAAGAAAACGGCCGCCGCGCAGGACACACCCGTCGTTGTGATCTGCCACCACGGGATCCGTTCGCTCGAGGCGACGCAGTTCCTGAAGATGCAGGGATTCGAGGACGTGAAGTCGATGTCGGGCGGAGTGGACGAGTGGGCGCGGAAAGTCGATCCCACGCTGCCCCGGTATTAGCCGTCTTCCCCGGGAATCGCGTAGCCCTCGTTCCGGAGTGCGTCCAGATCTTCGCGTGCGCGCCGACGTGCCGGGTGGCTGACCGGGGCACACGCGAGCGTGTTCCGCGCATGCACCACGCGGGTCGATAGGCCCGGGCGAGTGCCGCCGGGCAGCGATTCGAGCGCGTCCTGCGCGCGACGCCAGCGGGGCCGCGCCAGTCGCGGAGCGCCGGCTCGCAACGCCAACTGACATGCATCCACCGCCTGCGTGTGGGTGGCCACCGGATTGTCGCTGTCCACGACGTGTCGCTCGAACTCGGTCAGCGCCTCGCGCGACGGGTCGAGGAGCGCCCTGCACTGCATCGCAAGCAGTTCGGTGCTCGCATTGCGCAGTGGAGCCAGTTCGTCGCACCAGCTTTCGACTGCTTCGACTTCCTCCGTCACGAGCGCGAACCGGATCATCTGGGAGGCGCTGATCGCTCGCGTGTATGCATCGGCATCGCGCAGCCGTCCGACCTCGGACCGTGCGAGGTCGGGAAGCGTGACCGAGCCCGACCAACACCACGCTTCGTGGAGCCCGATGCGCAGTTGGGCGCGTTGATCCTCGGGCAGGTGGGGGGCTGCGGCCACCATTCGTGCCGAGCCCGATTGGAGCTTCCCGATCGACACTTCCGATAGGCCAACCTGGTGCTCCAGACGCGCGTACTCCCCTTCCCGCGGCCCATCCTCATAGATCGCGAGAAGCGCCCGACCGATTCGTGTCGCTTCATCCGGTCGGTTCAACGTACGAAGCGTAATCGCCAGGTTCGTTCCGTGAAGCAGCGCCTCTTCGCGATCGTCGGGCGCAAAGAGCTGCCGCCGCAACGCGCGTCGCTGCAACGAGAGCGACTCCTCGCGCGCCCCGGTCCGATACGCGCAATACGCAGCGTGGCGGTCGAGGCCGAGTTGGAGCCGGTCGTCTCCGGGGACGAGCGCTTCGAGTTGGCGCGCGGCACCGATCCACTGCTGCGCCTCCTCGATCTTGCCGGCGCGGTTCGCCGTGTCGATGCGCTCGATCAGGTCGGCCAGCAGGGGGCGCGCCCGCTCCGCCAGTCGTGCGCGAAGCTCTGCGTGTCTTTGGAGTTGGCGATCGAGGTCCAGCAGCAGGGGGCCGTGTTCCGCGTCGACCAACGCGCCCAGCTTGGAGCGGGTGATGCGTTCCATGGCGGTCACCAGTTCGAGCAGGTCAGCTGCCGTGCGGGCGGTAGGCTCGGTGATTCGCGCCGCCTCGGACGCTCCCTCGCCGAGCAGGAGCCATGACGGATTCAGGCCAAAGGCGACCGCGAGCTTCGCGCAGAAGTCGGCGGGCACGCGCCGCCCCTGCAGGTAGCGCGAGAGCGAGGAGGGCGGGATGCCGGTCTTACGCGCGACCTTGGCCTGCGTGTGGCGGTCGACGATCTGCTGGATACGGGCGAGGAGAGGGTCGGTGCGCGTCGGCATGAGTGGGGTTCCTGGTGCGGATCGGCAACGCCATCCTGGTTTGATCGTGAAAAGGCGTGCGGATCCGCGTCATGACTGAAAACGGAGGACTCAACCCATGTGGCACACATTTCTTTTCAGCCTTTTGCCCCTGCTCGCGGGCGCCAGTCTCGCCGTCGCCGAGGAATCGGCCGACCCGATCGAGGTCAGTTCGCGCGATGCGCTTGCGAAACTGCCCGCGAATACGAAGGCCATCTTCCTGAGTGCGCTCGGAGACGACGCGCTGCGGCAGGTCGCGAAGCGCGAGGCGCTGGAGGAGCTCGTGATCCGTTATTCGCTCCACGTGACCGACGACGGAATCGCTGCCCTC
>Ga0070728_10002729_pt1 | contig 21065 bp, 15 predicted proteins | sample tdDd471_FD_66723 | JGI IMG/M metagenome (GOLD analysis project Ga0070728, IMG submission 66723) | Marine sediment microbial communities from the Atlantic coast under amendment with organic carbon and nitrate - tdDd47.1 | ecosystem: Environmental > Aquatic > Marine > Coastal > Sediment | place... | reverse complement strand
GGTGCCTTCCCAGTATGGGTTTCCGGTGACCGGGATGGTGCTGGCGTTCCAGCTGTAAACTACTTCCTGCTTGACCGGATCGTAGTCGATGGCTGTGCTTTTACCATCTTCGACATACTCATGGTTGGTGGTAAAGATTGCACGGGCCATAATGGTTTCAATGGCGGGATCTTCATTGCCCCAGACCATGCCCTTGAAAAGTGCAACCAGACCCTTGGAGTATTGTTCAACTATACGACCCATTTTTTCGTCGCCACTGGCGAGATAGCCAGAGATTGCCTGATTGAGAACTTTTGAGGTACGAAGAGTCAGGTTGTCTGCACCGCCGGTATGATGGAAGGTAACTTTGTCACCTGCTTTTTCGGCCCAGGTATCCTGCCAGTATAATTTATAGTCCAGCGCGCCGGCCTCGTTGGATTCGTGCATGCCATGGCTGGTCCACAAGATCCAGTTGAAGTAACCGATATCTTTCCATGCGCCGGTGAGTTTTTTGGTAAAGGCAGTGATTTCGGCATCGCTCAGTTCCTCACCAACATCGGCACGGGTGAATTCTATGGGCAAGGAATCGGGAATCTGCCATTCGGCAATTTCCTGTTCCAAGTCTTCTTCGGTGGTTTCAGTTAACTCTGCGTCAGCATCGCCATCAGTGGTTTCAATGTCACCGTCTTCGGTTTCTGCTTCGCTTTGATCTGTATCACCATCAATGGTGGGGCATTCGAAATCTCCGTCAACGTTGCATTCGTAATCGCAATCGCTGTTGCAGGCGGTGGCAAACAGTGCCAGAGACAGGCAGGCCAGATAAAAAATGTTCAACTGCTTCATCATTTACTCCTGTGATCAGAAAATAATTAAAATTTTGTTTTTTTTGTGGCGATATTCGACTATGAGTTCCAGTCGCTCAAGGTTTTAGCATTTTTTTTAACAAATCCCAAGTATATTTGCTTGATTGTTAACATAAAGTAATCATTATACTTTACTTTTGCTTAAAAACTTGCTTCAATCGACCGGTTGTTTATTGAATGGAGAAATCTCATGTTGAAGTATTCCAGTCTTGTTGTTCTTGCAGTTTTAGTAATGTTTTCCATTTTTGCCTGTGGTTCCACTGAAGTCGAGCATTCCGATGGTGATGTGGACGGGGATAATAATGCCGATGGTGATGAAACTATTGTTATGCCGGATGGCGACAAAGAAGAGTCGGAAAATTCTGATGGCGATTTGACTGATGGCGATCAGGAATTGGCTGAAACCGAGCTTGATGATTCCGATGGTGACACTGAAACTATTGACGGTGACGATGAAGCTGTTGACGGCGACAACATAATTCCTGACGAATTGGGAATTAGCAAAGTTTCCTCGCCTGATGTTAATACTTTGAAGATTGAGTTTGAGGGTGAAGCTGATGCCTCGCTGGTTTCCAATATTGATATTTTCAGCATAGTTTCCGCGTTCGGTGCGGTACAAATTGTTTCGATGGATTATGACAACGGTGATGATGTGCTGGAATTGACCACTGAGAAGATGAAACTTGGAGTCAGCTATAGCCTAGAAATTGCAAAAGAAAACAAAGATGATGGTTCTGCGGTTTTTGACTTTTTTGCAGCCGACAATCATGTTTTCTGGGTCACTGATTTCTCGGATCAGAACTACAGTACGGTAACACTTAATAGCTACCGTTTGGCGGTTGGTGAGCATTGTGTGGTGTATGTTGAAGATGGTTATCAGTTGCCGAACTCTGCTGCGCTGGTTACTACCTTTGACGAGCGGATTTATCCGACTTTGACCAGCAAGCTGATTGCTGCACCGGATATGGATGAAAACGGCAAAATTGTGTTGATTTTCCTTGATGGTGGTGAATATTATGGCGGATATTTCAGCCCGATAAACCAATATACCGATTACGAGACATCCAGCTGGTGGGGTTTGCACTCCAACGAAATGGAGATAATTCACCTGAATGTCATAACCTATCCTGAATATCTCGAAACCATTGCGGCCCATGAATTCCAGCATTTGCTCTATCACTATCGCCATGGCCTGCAGGAAGACTACTGGGAATATCACGATGAGGGTATGGCCGAAAGTGCGGTTCATATGGTGTTTGGCAGCTACGAAACCGCTATCAATGCCCATTATTACGATCAGGATAACCTGATTCGCAACGGTCTTTCGCTGGTTAACTGGACCTATGGCCTGTACGAAAACTATACGCTGGCCTACTTGTTCTGGACTTATCTGGCGGCTCAAAGTACGGGTGATGCCAATGGCTATGTCGACTTTTTCGATCTGGAAGTCGGCAATCCTGAATCGGTCAACACGCTTATACAAAGCAAGCTGGGAATGAACTTTGCCGATGCTTACCGCAACTCTCGTCTGGCTTTGTGGCTGATGGATGACAGCGGGCCATACAGTTTTGAAGGTATGCTTGATGTCCCCGCAAAACTTTTACCAACAGTTACACAAGGTACCACCAGTCTCGATCTGGAACCTTTCGGCGGTGCATTTTTCAAGCTGAATCAGCTGGTTATGAATTACCCGGTAACAGTGGGCGACAATATCAGGTACGCCGGTATATCTAGCGCAGGTGAGGTTGATCTGGAGCAGCCCTTTGATATGGGTTCCGGGATGCTGTTTGTATACAATGAAAACATGAATTATGCAGGCTATCCCAAGGAACACAGTGGCCCCGATCAACCGGCCCAGAAATCTGCACAAGAGTTTAAAAGCAAAAGCAATGTTTGCATGCAGAAAAAATTTGGTGGATGGGCCGACCCGCCACCTTTCAATCCGAACAACAGAAAAATGATGGATAGCTGGAGAGCACAGACTTTAAAGAGGCTTGGCAAGTAAGATATTATGACTGACTGATGTTAATGTAGACGGCCTTTTTCATTTAGAAAAAGGCCGATTTTTGCTATTTGATGTTATAGTAAAGTAGGTCGGGTGATTTCACCCGACACTGTATTGAATTGTCGGGTCAGATGACCCGACCTACTAACTCATGGTCACACGTTCACTAACCCACTGGCTGAAGATACTTGGCTATAATCTGTTTCAAAGGTATGGAGGGGAACATTACTTTCACCTTGGCCGATTCGCCGTTGCCGATTACTGCTACTACTTTGCCCACGCCCCATGATGGATGATAAACCTTTACTCCCGGCTGAATGGCTGAGGTTGGTTCGCCCGTATCGGCATCGAAACTTGGTTCGTAATCCATTTCGCCGATGCTCATGTCAGGAGCCTCGAAGCCGTCTTCGGAAAGCTGGGAAAATTCATTGTCGTTTTCGTTATTGCGACCAAAATGAAGGCTGTCTGTTGCTTTCTGTTTGGACAGTACAAAGGAGCGATCCTCGATGTATTCCACCGAGATATCATTCATGAATCGGCTGGGAGTGGTGGCACGGGTCTGACCGAAGACCATGCGAGTTCTGGCCAGGGTTAAAAAGAGTTTCTTGCGGGCTCTGGTGATTCCCACATAGGCCAGTCTACGTTCTTCTTCAATGGCAAACTCGGAATCCATCGAACGTGAATGGGGGAAAAGCTGTTCTTCCATGCCAGTCAAAAAGACGATGGGAAACTCCAGCCCTTTGGCGGAGTGAACCGTCATCAATGCCACTTTTTCGTTGTCATTATCAAAGCTGTCAATGTCCGCCACCAGTGCGGTGCGCTCTAAAAATGCCTCAAGGCTGGCTTCTTCTCCCGCCATGGTGACATATTCGCTGACCTCGTTGACAAGCTCGTTTAAGTTGGCAATGCGGTCTTTCGACTCGTCCGTATCCTCACGGTTTAACATGTCCCAGTAGCCAACTTTTTCGAGAAGCTCGGGAATGAATTCGTCAAGCGGAACGGTTTTAACCAGTGATTGCAGCTCGTTCATCAGTTTGACAAAGCCGGTAATCTTTTTCAGTGGGCCTGCCGAAAGAAGGTTTTTCTCACAGGCAAGCTGCATGGCATTGAATACCGTGGTGCCTTCTGTTGCTGCAATATTTCTCAGCTTGCCGACGGTAACCGCACCAATTCCGCGGGCTGGAACATTGATAATACGCAAGAGGTTTATTTCGTCGCGGATATTTGAAAGTACTCGCAAATAGGCCAGAGTATCCTTGATTTCCTTGCGTTCATAGAATCGCAAACCGCCAACAATAGTGTAGGGGATGCGATTCATTACCAGTTGCTGTTCGATGGCTCTGGACTGTGCATTGGTGCGATAAAATACTGCAAACTTGCCGTGACTATAACCTTCCGATCTGGAAAGTCTGGATATCTGGTCAGCAATATACTGACCCTCTCTGGATTCGGTTTCGGCAGCATAGACAATGGCTCTTTCGCCTTCGCCAAGAGCCGTCCAGAGTTTCTTTTCCTTGCGTTCTTCGTTTTTGCAAATCACATCGTAGGCAATATTTAAAATGTTGCCGGTGGAACGATAGTTCTGTTCCAGCTTGACCACGCGTGAATTCTGATAGTCCTTTTCAAAGGATAAGATATTCTGGATATCTGCACCGCGCCAACGGTAAATGGACTGATCGTCATCACCCACCACGCAGATGTTTTGATGGCTCTCTGTCAAAAGACGCAGCATGGAATACTGGGCCCGGTTGGTATCCTGATACTCATCAACCAGAATGAATTTCCATTGGTCGCTTAAAATGGAGCGAACTTCCTCATCCTTTTGCAAAAGCTTGACTGCCATGTTTAAAAGGTCATCAAAATCAAGGGCATTGGAAGCTTTCAATTTGGCCTGGTATGCCTCGTAGACCCTAAGGGCGACTTCCTGAAAAAGATGCTGCTGATCCAGACTTACTTCGTCAGGCCCAAGCATTTCCTGCTTGAACTGACCGATAGCACCTAAAATTGCATTGGGTTTGAAGCGATCCTTGCTGATATTAAGATCTTTTAGAATCTGTCTTACAAGACGCAACTGATCATCTGAATCGTAGATTGAAAACGAGGTCTCGTAACCGAGCCTGTCGATGTATCTCCTTAATATTCTTACACAAATAGAGTGGAAAGTCCCAAGGCTGATGCTTTTGGCACTGTGTCCCACCAGTCTTTCCACCCGCTCGCGCATCTCTTGTGCGGCTTTATTGGTGAAGGTTACAGCGAGGATTTGCCAGGGAGAAACACCGCAATTGTCTATCAGGTTGGCAATGCGGTTAGTGATAACTCTGGTCTTGCCACTGCCTGCTCCTGCCAGTATCAGTAAAGGGCCATCAAGGTGTTCTACAGCTTCTCTTTGTGGTGAATTAAGTTCGTCAAGTTCGGGATTCAATGTAAAGCCTCCGGCATGGGTTTCCGAGAAGTCTGGTTTTACCGGATTGCAAAGAAAAAAACAAGTGTCAAACGTGTTAAATCCAGGGATTTATAACCCGCCAATTATTTCATAGATATTTTACTATGAAATTACAAGGCCGTTCATCCCGAGTGCCGACCAAAGGGAGGTGTATCGAGGGACTATTACTAGTTTTAAGTAACCCTTCGATGCAATTTTGTTACACAACAATGTTGTGTAACAAAATCACTCAGGCTGAGCGGGTAAACACCTATTTTTTTGTTGCCTGTTTAATAATTGTCTCTGGGAGCAAAAAACTAAACCACAAAGGGTATCAGCGCCTTGCGGTCTTTGGGGTAGTCTTTAAATTTTCCCTTGTACCATTTGTGGTGTGACATGGCACGGGGCGCGAGATTGGCAAAAGTCCAGAGTGCAAATAAAAGACCCGGCAGAGACCAGGTTAAGATTGCCCAGCCTGTCCACTCGATTATTTCGCCAAAGTAGTTTGGGCTGGAGATGAAGCGGTACATGCCACCATGGGGTATTTTATATCCTGTGTCACTTTTATCCTTGCGTAAACCTCTTAAGATGCTATCGCTCTGATGGTTGATGTACATTCCCGCCACAAAAAGCAGTGTACCAGAAATGAAGCGGGGATCGTAGAGCCATTCCAGAGAGTATTCGGGGGCAAAGTAGAATAACCAGCGACCCTGCATGTAGGTGTTGATGAAATTAAAGAATGCACCCATAAACATGATTGCAAAGGGCATGGCCTTTTGAGGATTGGAGAGCCTGAAAGGATAGACAAACGAGCGGTTGACATAGTGTATCTGCCACAAGACGAGAAAGATGATGGCTAAGATATTGCTTTGCCTGTTGCCGATAATGAAATAGATGAACATCATCAAACAGGAGGGGGCTTCCATCAGGATCCAGCCTTTTAGACTGCTGACACTTGGCCCCCAGCTTTTTGATTCGTGTCTGCCGTAAGGTGCGGTTATCTTGAACAGGGCCAGAAATGAAATTGCTGCCACAATGGCCCAGCCAATCAGTATCGAATCGAAAATACTACGCTCGTCAATCATGATATCCTCTTTTACTTACTCTGCCAGCAGATTGTTTTGAGAATACCACTCGAAGGTGTCCTTGATAGTTTCCTCGATTGGTCTTGGATTGTATCCCAGCTCTTTGGTGGCTTTTTCGTGCAGAATGTTTCGGTTGCATTTCAAGGCACTTAGTGCATCATTGGTGAAGAGCGGTTCCTTTCCGGTAATCCAGGCTACAAGCAGAGAAAATGGAACTGCCAGATAGGCCATCCACATGGGTACGACCATCCCGGGAGACTTGACTCCGGTGATTTTCTCGACCACCAGGGATAATTCTTTCATTGAAAGCCATTCGCCGGTTAGCAGATAGCTCTCGCCAGCTTTGCCGTTTTTTTCTGCTGCAATGGCTCCCTTGACCACATCTCGGACATCTACCCAGTTATAGCCACCCTTAACCAGACCCGGAACCTGCCTTTTTGAGAGCCTTTGCAGTACTTCGCCCATGCGAGAAGGCTTGAAATCATTGGGGCCAAGTATGGCTGACGGATTACATATAACAGCATCTAAACCACGCTCTACGCCCTTCAAAATTTCCAGTTCACCATTGGCCTTGGAGGTGTCATAAGGTGCCGAGTTCTCTGCTGTAACTCTGGTGCTCTCTTCGGTGACCGGTTGGCTATAGGGATGCTGCATCAGGGCGTGAGTTGAACTAAAATGTACCAGTTTTTTTACCCCGCATTGTATGCAGGCTTCAACGACATTTCTGGCACCTACAACATTGGTGTTATGAACCGAACCATCTTTGTCACCCACAATGGAGATTTTGGCAGCCAGATTATAAACCACATCTGCACCTTCAAAGGCTTTAATCAGTGAGTCGAGATCGGTGAGGTCGCCATGTACAAGCTCTGCTCCGGTATTTTCTACGGCAGCCTTATCTTTGCGTACAAGAGCCCTCACAACTCGTCCTTCCTCAATCAAGGTGCGAATAAGATTACCGCCAACATGCCCTGCTGCACCGGTTACTACCGTAGTCATTTGTTCCTCCATAGTAAAACATGGAACCGAAATCAATTATCTGACTTGAATATTACCATTCACCATCCCATGGCAGATAATATGGTTGTTAGATTCCATTTTATGTTACTCATATTCCAGTAAAACGTGGAATGACGCGTCATTCTGTACTGACGTGTCATTCTATTTCATGTTTTTGCTTTGTCAATCTTTAAATTGTATTTGAAGAATTAAGTGTTTACTCTCATGTTGGAGTAAGGTTAGCTTTTCATCAAAATGAGCATGTCGCCGACCCGCTCCAACTTAAATGCCGTCAGGGAAGGATTATTTAGGACTTTGCCAGAAGCATGCTCCAACCCAGAAGCATGCGCTAACCCAGAGAGATTTAAGAAAGGGACAGATAATACACATTAATAGATTGCCCAATTTAGTCTCTGCGGTTACAATCGCTGCCTTGATTTTATGCGTTGAGGTAGTACGTTGATAGATTTAGGAAGTCAGAAACAATTTAATCAAGCCTATAAAGGGCTTGAGGCCGTTTTACAGGAAATGAGGCTTGCGACCCCAAGAACATCGGCCAAGAATATTCCATTGGCAGATCTGGATCTTAGTCGTTTCGAGGTGGTTAACGGGATCAAATATCATCGTGCCGTAATAACTCTGCGTTCGGTTGGCTGCGAGTGGACCAAGACTAACGGCGGTTGCACCATGTGCGGTCACTGGGCCGGTGCCAGCATCGAACAGACTCCCAATGGAGACGTTCTATACAATCAGTTTCGTTCCATGTTTGACAAAGTGGACTGGAACAAATACCCGGTTGTTTGCCTGTACAATGGTGGCTCGATAATAAACCCTGCTGAAATACCGCAAGAGGTTTTTTGGCAGATAATGGATTGCATTGCCAAAACTGATGCCATCAAAACCGTTGTTCTGGAATCCCGCGCTGAATATATCAACCGTGACCATCTTACACGTCTGCGTAATGTGCTTGGTACCAGACATATCCGTATTGCCATGGGACTTGAAAGTGCCGATGCGGGTGTGCGTCGTCTGCTGGTTCATAAAGGCTCTTCGCTGGAAAGATTTAAAAGGGCCTGCGAGCTAATTAACGAGATGGCCAGCCTCAGACTTTACGGCTTGATCAAGCCACCCTGGCTGACAGAAAAAGAAGCCATTGATGATGCTGTGGCCACTATTAAACTTGGCGAAGAGCTTGGTGCCGAGGATATTCATTTCGAGCCTGTGACAGTTCAAAATCACACCCTGGTGAAAATTCTCTGGGAAAAGGGTTTGTTCAAACTGCCCTCGCTCTGGAGTGTTATCGAGATTTTAAAACAGGTTGCTCCGAGTCAGGTTTACGTTTCACCCTTCGCCCATGTCCCACGCCCTATTGCTATTCCTCAAACCTGCCCAAAATGTGATGAGCAAGTCAAGCAGGCAATTTTGCAGGACTACAATAAGAGCCACAATGTTTCCGTGTTTGATAAGCTTGATTGCGAGTGCAAAGCTGATTGGCTAAAAGAGCTCGAAGTGATGGACGAGAGACCGCTTTCGGAGCGGGTGATGGCGGATCTTGATTGCTTGAGGAATGTGGTGAAGGCCAGATAGAGTGCATTTTTAACAATTCATAATGCCAAGTGTAAAATTATAGTCATGGTGGGATTTTTAACGTGAAAAGTTGGTTTGAATTAATTTGTCGGAAAGTACTAAATTTCCGCTCAGCCTGAGTGAATTTTTAAGCAATGAAATCGTTTGAAAATTAGTATCGAAGGGTTAATGGTCGATACAATCGACTTATAGTCGATCACTCGCCATGAGCGACATGTTATCGGCTGTAAATAGGTTCCAAAAAAAATAACATCAACCAAGCACTGTTGGACTAAAATATTTTTATAGTGCAGCCAATAAAACAAAAGTACAATATTAAATAGAACCACAAAAAAAGCCACCCCGATCGGGGTGGCTTTGGTGTTTATAGAAGTAAAACCTATTCCATGTTGTCTGCTACCAACTCCAGAACATCCTTGATTTGAACATCGTCTTCCTTGTTGGCGTTTTTGCTGCCGTCCAAAATCATGGTCAGGCAATAGGGACAACTGACACCGATTGTTTTTGGTTCGTCGCAGGTCTTGTATATTTCGCCAAAACGCTTGTCGTTGACTCTGGGTTGTTCTTCTTCCATCCACATGCGACCACCGCCGGCACCGCAGCAGAAGGACTGTTTGTGATGCAGGCTGGGGTTCTTAACATTGGCACCGGTCAGGGTTAACAACTCGCGGGGTTGTTCGTAGATGTCGTTATAACGACCGAGCATACAAGAGTCGTGGTAAGCCACATCGCCAAGGTCGGCAGCCTTGATCTTGATCTTGCCATCGGCGACCAGCTTTTTAACAAAGTCGGCAGCGTGCCAGACTTCTTCGAATTCCATATCGAAATCTTTATATTCGTTTTTAAGGGTGTTGAAGCAGTGCGGACAGAAGGAGATAACTTTTTTCACGCCGTAGCCCTTCATGACTTCAACATTCATGCCGACCATAATCTGACCCAGATATTCGTTTCCGAGTCTTCTGGCTGTTTCACCGCAGCACTGTTCTTCGGTACCAAGTACGCCGAAGCTTACACCGGCCTTGTTCAAAATCTTCACCAGCGCTTTGGTTACGCGGGTGGAACGGTCATCAAAGGAACCCATGCAGCCGACATAGAGCAGGTATTCCACATCGGAATCATCGGACATCAGTTTTACGTCTACATCCTCGGTGATCCAGTCACCACGTTTATCATAGCCCATACCCCAGGGGTTGGAGTTTCTTTCCCAGCCACGGAAGGTATTGTTTAACTCTTCGGGAACATTTCCTTCCATCATTGAAAGATGGCGACGCATGTCGACGATACGCGGAATCTGTTCGATCATTACCGGACAGCGTTCCTCGCAGTCACCACAAAGTGTACAAGCCCAGATGGTATCAGTGCTGATGGCCTCGCCGGTAAATGCAGGGCCCTCGAATTCGGCTTCTTTACCTTCGGAGTTAACTTTTTTGCCCAGCAGAAAAGGGGCTTTTTCGTATAGATAATGTTTGGAATCCTTGTTGACACCTTTGAGTGATAGCGGTTTGTCGGTGGACCATGCAGGACAAAATTCCAGACAGCGACCACATTCGGTGCAGGTGTAAAGATCGACAATTTCTTTCCAGGTGTAGTTTTCAACCTGTGAATAACCAATGACAATGGAAGGATCCTCTTCCATCTGTTCGAATTTTTCTTCCAGATTTTCGATGGGGCGCAGATGGCCTTTGGATTCCAGGCGACCTAAAAAGACGTTTGGAATGGCGGTAATGATGTGGAAGTGTTTTCCGAAGGGAAGGTAGTTTAAAAATGCCAGAATCATTACGCTGTGTACCCAGACCATTACTTCCCAGATAACTTTGCCGGAATTGGCATCGAACAGGGGAGCGAAGATATGACCCAGAGATGGCACGCTGAACAAACCTGTTTCATGGAAACCGGCAGCATATTGTCCGGCTTCGGCGAACATGTCGGCAAACATCAGACCACTGATCCAGCAGAGAATAAGTACCGGTTCTAAAACCGGAATGTTTTGCATACGGACAGGTTTGGAAATTACTCTGCGCCAGGCAAAACCAATACAACCGATAATTACGCCAACTACTACAATTTCTTTGGCAAGGGCGTAAATCGGGCCCAGATAATAACCGAGGCCGGGAATGGAATAAATTGAAAATTCAACTCCGGCAAAACCCTGACCGAAAAGGATGATGGTTCTTAAACCCAGAGTTAAAAAACCGAAGAAGATCATGATGTGTAAAATGCCGGGAATCAATTCCTGTGGCATTCTGTATTGCAAAAACGCAATCTTGATGGTTTGTGCAATGCGTTTGCCAATCTGATCCAGTCTGTTTTCAGACTGCCCGAGACTCATTATCTGAATGCGATAGTATGCAACGTAAGAAAAAATACCAAGACCCACAATGAGAGTGGCTAAAAACAACCATGTACTGATAGTGCCCATTTCCATAACAAAATCCTCCAAAGAAAACAGAACCGAATTATTCGGTTAAAAGAACTGCTTTACCAAACAAGTATTGTTTACTGCAAATTGTGTGATTCTCGTGTTGATTTCCTAGTTTGCCTATTGGGAAACCTGACGGTATTTCCTAGTTTCCTCAGGCGGTCGTATGTTATCAAGCTATTATGTTTTGGGCAACGACTTTTTCGCTCACTGCGTCATTTTTTTATATTTGTGTAATTTTGCCGACAGATATATTTGTAATTACCTGAACTATATGGATAATGGGAGGTCGATTATTAATTGTGTCTGGTTTATCATGAAAAATCATCTGTTCGATAACATATTCCTGCTGGCAATTGTCTTGTGCTGGTTTAGTCCTTCTTTTGCGCAGGAGGATAGTCAGCCGGAGGGCTCTTCTGTTACTTCATCTGAGACTCGGAGTGAAGAAGCCCTTCTTGAAAATGAAGCCGGGCAACTACATGCAGCAAAAGACATCGCAGAGATTTCTGACAAGGAAAAAAACACCGACGAAGACGATAAAGAACTGGATTATGCCGAGAAGATAAAACTGGTATCGAATCGGGATATTCATATTCCATGGTTTACCATGTCGCCTACTGTTGGCTATGGGTTTTTCATGCACAGCAATTTAAAACCCGGTGTGAATATTGATAACCGTCATGCGTTGATTGTCAAATACAGCTTTAATCTTGGTGGCAGAGGATTTTCTTCGGAGATTGCTCCTGTGTACCAGTATGAAGAATCCAGTAACGGCTTTGGAACTTTTCATGCAGTTGGCTTGTATATCGGTATTAACTGGCGCTGGCGATGGTGGAACTTCGTTCCTTCTGCCGGTTTTGGTATCAAAACCAATTACCTGATGGGCGAGAACATTGAATATGGGGTTGAGATATACGGGCGTTTTCCTGTCAGTCTGACCTGGTATCTTGCCGGAAACTTCAATCTTATTCTGGAATTTGCCCCTTCATACGGTGTGGTTGGAATAAAGTCTGAGAAGTTTAACCTGGACGAACTCCATCTGGGTCATGGCTTTGCCATTGATTTCAATATCGGAACCAGATTTCCCTGAGTGCTTTACTGACAGGTAAACCATCTGACAGGATTTATCGCCTTACCTTTATAACGCAATTCAAAATAGAGATATGAGCCTTTAATGGAACCGCTGTCGCCCACATGGCCGATGATCTGCCCCTTTGAAACTTTTTGTCCTTTGGGCAGAAGCAGTTCTTTGAGGTGGGCGTACAGTGTATAAAATTTCTGACCGTGATCTATAACCAGTAAATTACCAAAACCCCTGAAGCGACCGGAAAAGATTACCATCCCGTCTGCGGGCAATTTTACCGGGGTGCCGTTTTTGGCTCTGAAGTCCAGGCCACCGTGAAATATTTTGGCCTCATCATTTTCAACTTCGCCAAAGCCCTGTTCTATTTTTGCCTTAACCGGACATGGCATTTTGCCTTTCATTTTGGAAAAGGCTACATGCTTTTGCTTTTTTGGGGCTGGCTTTGTAGCAATGCTGGCCACTCTTTTGTTCAGCTTTTCACCGGCTTTGGCAAACTCCTTGCGTGCCTGCTTTTTCAGTTTAGGTTCGGTTCGTACTTTATCAATGAATGTTTTACGTTCTTTCATTCTTTTGGAAAGCTCGCGCTTTTCTTTTTTTAACCGGCCAATCAGCGATGTCAATTTTTTCTGTTTTTTGACAATTTCCTGCTGATTTTTGCTGATTGTTCGGATACCTCCGGAATAAGCTTCTATCAGCTTGCGGTCACTGTCCCAGAGTTTTTTCAAGTAGTGACTTCGTAGAATGAAATCGCTGAAGTCGCGCGAGGAAAGCATGTACTCCCAGCCACTTACATCGCTTAATTTGTGACTTTCGCGGATGCGCTTGACGAGAAGCCTCTGCTGCTTTACTTGCTGTTTTTTGGTGCTGTCTATTTGTTTCTGGCTGTCTTTAAGCTGATTATCCAGTTGCTGTTTTTGCTTTTTAAGATTGCCGATCTTTATTTTAACCTGAATATATCGCTCTTCAAGCTCGTTAAGTTTATCAAGGATACTTGTTTTAGAAGCTGGTTTGTCATCTGCAAGTGCAGGTGAAAAACATAACAGCAATATCAGTGACAGCAGAAGCAGACAGCCACGCATCAGGCTGTCCTCCAGAATCTTCCAAGGGCCAAGAAGCTACCCAGTGTGCCGAGAAAGGCACCGGCAAGGATTTCTTTGGAGATAAACAGAGGGTCGAAAAACTGTAATTCAATTTGACCGAAGGGGCCAGTTAGAACATCTGCCAGTGGCCCAAGTGAGGCACGAAAGAGTAACCAGGTAATCAGAATTGAAAAAGCTGCACCTAAAAAGCCCTGCAATAATCCTTCTATCAAATAGGGCCAGCGGATAAACCAGCGGGTTGCCCCAACCAGTTGCAAGATGCCTATTTCTTCACGGCGCGCATACAGGCTTAGCCGGATTGTATTTGCGGTAAGAAAAAGTGTGGCTACCACCAGCGCAAGACCGATCATCAAGCCCATAAGTCTTAAGATGCTGACAAAGGCGGTCAGTTTGCTGAATAACTCTCTGCCGTATAATGCTTCTTCAACCTCTGGCAGCTTTTCCATGTCGGAGGCAAGTTGTTCCAGGCTGGCTATATCAATGTTTTCGGGGTTTAGTTCCAACTCAAGAGAAGAGGGCAAGGGGTTTTTTGGTAAACCTTCGAGAATGTTTTTTGATCCGGGGAAGTTTCCCAAAAATCTGTCTTCGGCTTCCTGCTGGGTAACATAGAAGGCCCCGGTCACCAAAGGCCGTTTTGTAAATTCTGCTGCTATGCGCTGTGCGTCTTCCGGGGTGGCGGAATTCTCTAGAAAAGCGGTCATGCGAACGGAGCTGATCCACCTTTCGGCCTGTGTCGAGACGTTATGCGAGATAAGTGCGAAGCCGTTGAAAAGCAAAAATATTACCGTCAGCATTCCCACTGTTGCAGCAGTTAAAGCCGGGGTACGCTTGATGGATTTCAAAGCCTTCATTACAAAGTAAATCAGTGGACGCATCATCTACGTCCTCCATCCATTTCACGGCGACCAAGTATGAGGCCGTCGGCGGTGGGGGTTCGCTGATCCAGTTTCAGTTCGGAATCGTAAACCGCGCGACCATTTTCAAGCCTGACAACTCTGCGCCCTGTTTTCATGTAAAGTCTGGGATCATGGGTGGCCAGAAGCACGGTGGTACCACGGGCAGAGGCATCGTTAAAGAGTCCCATAATATCCTTGGTGGTCTCTTCATCGAGGTTTCCGGTGGGTTCGTCTGCCAGAAGAATAATCGGGTCGTTGATCAATGCGCGTGCAATGGCTACTCGTTGTTGTTCTCCGCCTGAAAGCTGTTCGGGATAAGCCTTGGCGCGATGGGTCAGCCCAACCCGTTTCAGCATCACCTGAACAGTTTTGTCGATCCACTTTTGTGGCAAGTAAAGGACTTCCAAAGCCAGGGCCACGTTTTCGGTGACGGTTCTGTTCGGCAAGAGTCGGAAATTCTGAAAAACCACACCGATTTTGCGACGCATGTATGGCACGGTTCTATCGGTAGTGCGGGAGACATTGCGCCCCATAACCAGCACCTGACCGCTTGATGGAGCAATCTCGCAGAAGAGCAATTTCAATAAAGTGGTTTTACCAGCACCGGAGGGACCGGTAAGGTACACGAAATCGCCCTTTTCGATATTCAGATTGACATCCACCAGAATGGGATTGTCTTTTTGATAAGATTTTGAAACATGGAACATCTGTATCATGCCAGATACCTTTTATTCATATATAAAGGTTGCGGACACAATAGCAAAAGAGTCTGAATTAGGCAACCGCTTATTATAGTGAATGTAGAAATATCTCCAGCAGGTCTTGACAGGGGCAGATTGATCTGGCTGATAGTTATTGTTTTGTTGGAAGTTTGTGGAAATATAGGCGGGATTGGTTATTTCAATAAACAGTAAAAATGGTTCAATTCCGGGGAATTGAACCGTAGCGGGGTATGCATATGTGTGTGTGCGTGTGTGTATGCAGGTGTGTGAAGGAAAAAGCAAAAGATTTCCGAATCATGAGCGTGAACAGGAGCGTGAAATTCGTGTGAGAAGATTCGGACAGCGTGAGAAGTAGTGGGAGCGAGGTATAGGGTATGGAAATGTCAATGACACAATTAACATTTTGGCACTATCAGTTTTCAATGGGGTGGCAAACCGGGCGTTATGCATGTACGACTTATCCAGGAAGGAGGCCCGGCTTGCCAAAAAAAAGTGGAGGCAAATTTGAAAACAACAAGGAAAGGAAATTTCGACCGAAGCAGGTGGGCTGCTGCTTGAACGGGTACATGAAAAACTATCGGTCGAACATATAAATTGAAAATGAACGTGAGAATTACTTGTTTCTTACGCAGCGAACGCTCTGGTTTCTTGATTTCAAATCATAACCCGAGAGTCCGCTGTCAAAAAATACCAGCCAGGCTTCAGTGCTGCCTTCGATGGAGGATGTCCAGTAACGGTCGGATGAAGCATTGAAGGAACGTGAGTCAATAGCGGGATTTCGTTTTCCAGGATCAACGATACTGCCAAGTTCTTTAAGAGTAGGTAAACGCCAGTCAGAGTGTTCGCCCAGAGTGATTTGCTTGCAATAATCAGCTGCAGAGTCCCAGTCGTGTCCGAGTGAGAAGCCTTGCTGCCAGAGCAGGCTGGTTGTTGTATCTATAACTATGCCATTGCCATTCTGAAGGTATTTAGTGCCGGAATTACCGATCAGCGGGGTAAACAGAATGGCTGTAAAGATTGTTAAATTTATAATTAAATGTTTAGTATTCATTGTCCAGTCTCCTGAATGTACTGCTGTATCCGACTCATCGTCGGCATGCCTGTGAATAATAGCAAGCCGTGTGCCAGTTTTGAAAAAGTTATATAAGTGTTCGTTATCGCAGAAATAATGTCAGTGTTGTACTGTTGATGACTGTGCCATGTCTCAATACTGGGTGTAAATATTGCGCAAGCAAAACGATGGTGCGTAAAATATGCATTTATGAGTCTCGATGTGCAAAGTATGCCGATAAATATCTGAAAATTCAAATAAAATTTGAGATTGGGCCAGATTTAAGCTAGGATATTTTCATGAGAATACCTGTAATTGAAGTGATAACACATCTGGCGTTGGGAGGGGCACAGCGGGTTGCAATTACGCTGGCCGAAAAGCTGGACAGGGATAAATTCGACTTGCATCTGGTCTCCAGCGAAGAGGGTGGATTCTTGCAACATGCTAAAAATATTGATAATTGCACCTTTCATCCTGCCAGACATCTGCTGCGGGAGTTGAGTTTAAAGCATGATTCAAAAGTGGTTTTTGAGCTTGCCTCCATCTTCAGAAAGATTAAAAAAGCCTCGGGTGCAAATATGGCGATTGTGCATACTCACGCCCCCAAGGCCGGGGTTGCGGGCAGGTATGCAGCAAGGCTTTCCGGATGTACGCCAATTCATACCCTGCATGGTTTGCCCTTTAATCCTCTGCAAAGTACAAAGAAACAGTTTGCTTATAAAACCTTTGAATCCTTGGGGTATCTGGCTGGCGGGCAAGTGGCTTCGGTAACTCAATTCGGTCTTGAGTGGCTTTTACAGAGTGGATTGGTCAAAAAAGAGAATACCAGATTGATCCGGCCATGTGTCGATATGGATAATCTGCATCCTAAAACTGGCCCGCGCGAGATTCTGACAAAGTGGGCTGTATCCGATGACGATACTGTTATAGGCTATGTCGCCAGCTTAAAACCTCCCAAAGATCCATTTACCTTTTTAAAAGCCTGCAAAAAAGTTGTCGAAACAATTGATAATGTAAAGGTTGTGATAGTAGGTGATGGCTTTTTAAAAAACGAGATTGCTTTGCAAGTAGATAAGTTGGGACTGGTTAACAATGTTGTCCTGACGGGCTGGCAAAGCCCCATCGAACCCTTTTACAGTGAATTCGATTTGCTGGTTTTAAGTACTGATTCCGAGGGTTTGCCACTTACATTAATAGAGTCCAGAGCCTCTGGTACACCCGCTATTGCCACAGACGTTGGTGGAATATCTGAATTGATTGAAGATGGCGAAAGCGGTTTGCTGGTAAAGCCTAAAGATGTGGATGGTCTGGCTGATGCAATGCTGAAAATTATCGAAGATAAGGAATTTAGCAAAAAGCTGGAAAGACAAGGACTCGAAAATCTTACAGATTACCACCCGGAGACGATGGTCAAAGCCTATGAGGAAATGTTTCTTGAAATAATCGGGAAATAAATTCTGGCAGGATATTCGGGAAAAAATTAGGGAAGAAATTTTGTGGGGATGGGTTTGGTTAGATGCTCGGCAGGACTTTAGTTAACCAGCAGGTTAAGCATAAAGTCTCCGAGTCTGGTATCCAGTACACCTTCAAGGCCGTCTGCTGTGTCGATGTTTAGTGCAAAAGCTGTGTGGTCGCTGTGAAGTTTCACCAGCATTCCACTGTAGGGATCAAGGGATTTACGAGCGGTGATTTCGATGGGGCTTATGGCTGGTTCTTCATTTTTCTTACTGATGTTGATTGACTCCGGCTCTATCCAGCGGGTTTGAATGTTTCCCTTGACTACACCGGTGATATTCAGGTGATTGCCGGGTTTCAGCATTCTGCCACCCATGGGGGCCAGGATGAAGATTCCACCGTAAGATTGTGCATCTTTTTGCTGCACAAAAATTCCTTCTTCCACTCTGGCTGTTACAACTACATCCGTCAACTTGACTCGGGTGTTGGCGGGTACCCGATTGCTTTCAGGTTTCATCACCTGTGTAATGCTACAACTCTTGATTTCTGTTTCGGTTTGACTTACTTCGTTCTTCATGTTTTAAATTTCCTTTATTCAGTTAATAATGTTTTTGCGAATATCACTATTTATTCACAGCAACAATATAGACTGCCATTGTTAGCTGAATACGAGGAAATTATTAAGAAAGTGTTAATTGTAAAAAATTATGATTTTTTATAAAGATTTTGATGGGTCTGTTTCAGGTTTGCCAGAATTTCATAGCCGATTCGGCGGTTATTCGGTAATTCACCGAGGACTTTGTCGGGTAGAGCCTCGCCGTGATAGTCGGTGCCTCCGGTAATGCAGAGGGAATATTTTTTTGCCAGTGAGATATAAAAGGCGGTTTCCTCGTCTGTGTGATCGGTATAATGGCATTCAATGCCGTCCAGCTTGGCCTTTTTTAGCCTGATAACCAAAGCCTCGACTTCCTCCTTGGTTTTTGCACCACTGTATTTCGGATGCGCCAGCACAGCAACACCACCTGCATTATGAATGGCTTCAATACCTTGTTCCGGGCTGACTCTGGCCTTTGGTACATAGGCTGCCTTGCCCTTGGCCAGATACTTGTCAAAGGCTTCATCAAAGCTGTTTACGATTCCTTTGCCAATCAGCAATTTGGCAAAATGCGGTCTGCCTACTGCTCCGTCTCCGGCCACCTCCCGAAGCTCGTCAATATCTATTTCGATGCCGATCTCTTTGAAACGTTCGATAAACTTGAGGTTGCGCTCGTCCCGTCTTTTAATCATGAAACTAAGATCCTGCTTGAAGATTTCATTTTCAGGATCAAACATATAGCCCAGCATATGGACAGAACCCTGTTTGGTTCCCACCGAAAGCTCCACCGCATTTATAAGTTCGATACCAGCTTCACTGGCTGCTTCTCGTGCCTCCGGCAAACCGTCAATGGTATCGTGGTCGCTTAATGCCAGTGCCACAAGTCCCTTGGCTTTGGCTGCTTTGACCAGCTCAGTGGGAGTCATGGAGCCATCGGAGGCGGTAGAATGTGTATGCAGGTCTATGTATTTCATTTTATGTTTCCTTTATTTTCCTAAAACAGCAAATCAATGGCCTGGCTAATGGTTTTTATGCCTTCCATTTTTATTTTATCGGGCTTGGGGATTTTATTGCCGGATATCCCCGGCATAATGGCAGAAGTAAATCCCATCTTTTCCGCTTCTTTCAGTCTTAGCTCAGGCTGCCCCACAGAACGTAATTCGCCCGCCAGACCGATCTCCCCGAAGACCAGCGTTTCCTTGGGTATTGGTCTGTCCACCAGCGAAGAGGCCAGGGCGCAGGCGATACCAAGATCCACCGCCGGTTCGCTCAATCTTACACCACCGGCCACATTAACGAAAATATCGCAGCCAACTAAATCAAGTCCGGCCTTCTTTTCCAGTACAGCGGCCAAAAGTGCAACCCGGTTTGGGTCTACCCCGATGCAGGTTCTTCTTGGTGTGCCGAAACCACTGGGTGAAACCAGAGCCTGTACTTCCACCAGCAGCGGACGTGTGCCTTCAATGGATACAGTTACGACTGAGCCGGGCTCGTCTGTTGGTCTTTCTGCCAGAAATAGCTGGGAAGGATTATCGACTTCTATCAGGCCATCTCTGGTCATCTCGAAAACGCCTACTTCATTGGTAGAGCCGAAACGGTTTTTAGTGGCACGCAAAACCCTGAAGGGATAGCCTTGTTCGCCCTCGAAAGTTATCACGCAATCTACCATATGTTCCAAAACTCTTGGGCCTGCAAGAGATCCGTCTTTGGTAACATGGCCGATTAGAAGACTGGTCATGTTGAGGCGTTTGGAGAGGCTGGCTATACGCATGGCGGACTCGCGAACCTGCGATACACTACCGGGAGCAGAGCTAAGATCCGGTGTGTACATGGTCTGAATGGAATCCACTACCAATACCGCAGGCTTGACTTGCTTGACCAGTGCCTTGATTTTTGCTGTGTCGTTTTGTGCAGCTACTATAAGCTTTTTGTTTAGGGTTTGCAAGCGTTCTGCCCGAAGTCTGACCTGTCTGATGGATTCTTCTCCGGTTACATAGAGAACATCCACTTCGTTTTCTGCGAGGCGGTTCAAGACCTGTAAAACCATGGTGGATTTTCCCACACCGGGATCACCACCGATTAATAGTACCGAACCAGATACCAGACCACCGCCACAAACACGGTCGAATTCGGAGAGTCCGGTTTGTAAACGAGCCTCTTCTGCGATGTCCACATCTGCAATGGATACTGCATCTTCACTGCTGGCGATATTTCTGACCTGAAGATTTTCTGGCGTTATTACTTTGTTTTCGTAGGTTTCTTCAACAAAGCTGTTCCATGATTTGCATTCGCTACAGCGACCCAGCCATTTGGGGGATTGGGTACCGCAATTCTGGCAGGTGAAAACGGTTCTTGCTTTTGCCATCAGTTTTTTTGTTCCTTTATAACTATTTCCAAAACAGGCTGTTTGATGCCTGTTGGAGCAAAGTATTGGATGTTCTTCAGGATTTCTTTTTCATCAAGTTGAAACTCTGCTGTTGCCTCATTGTAAAGCAGACGCAAAGCATTTAGCTGGATTTTTCTCTCTGTTGTTTCAAGTGTAATCGCGGTCTGTTGATTGTCATTAGTTTGTGTTGCTTCCATAGCCTTAGCAACAGGCACAGTTATCACGGCCTCAATTTTCTGGTTTTGCCATAAGCTATGTCCGAGATACAGGTTTGCAGGCTTGCCGTTTGATTCTGGCAAAAGCGATAACACCCTGATGAAATCGGGCTTTTTGAAATGCATGTGGAGGATTTCGCTGTTTTCTTTGATAATATCGGGAAGTGGCGCAAACTTGATAGCTGAATTGGCAGTTTCCGCT
>Ga0070728_10002725_pt1 | contig 21075 bp, 17 predicted proteins | sample tdDd471_FD_66723 | JGI IMG/M metagenome (GOLD analysis project Ga0070728, IMG submission 66723) | Marine sediment microbial communities from the Atlantic coast under amendment with organic carbon and nitrate - tdDd47.1 | ecosystem: Environmental > Aquatic > Marine > Coastal > Sediment | place... | reverse complement strand
ACTTCTACACCCTTGTGACGCGTGACACGCTCGATCAGGACTACGCGCAGAATCGCCAGCTGTTCCTGACCGAGCAGGGTTACTCGTACGCCATTGTCGATGAAACGGAGGTGGCGTGAGCAAGCGGACGCCCTTACCCAAGGCTCTCCGGCTGAAGCGTCACCTTGACGCGTCCACCGTGGCGGACATGCGGGAGTTCCTGCGTTTCTGGAGCCCCCATGAGAAGACGACCCAACCGCGCGCCGTCTTGACGGAACGGTTGGGGCGCGTCATGGCCGACGAGAACGTCGTCTACGCGAAAGTGGAGCTGCTCTCGGAGCGGGTCCGCGACGTGCTGATGGCGCTGTTGCGCCGCACGCACTACACCAGCGACCTGCAGGGGCTGTTTCGCGGGATCGAAGGCCTCGAGATGGAGTACTACGAGGGCGAGGCGGCGCTGACCGCGCTGGCACGCCGCGGTTTCGTACGCATCCACAAGTCGCCGGAGTGGGAAAACCACGGACGCAGCCTCTACTCGATTCCGAAGGAGACGGCGCTGGTCATGCGCGGACTCGCCGGCGCCGACAAACGCCCGTTCGAAGAGATCTTCGTTCACGATCGCTTTCAGCCGGGCGCCACCGAGCAGCTCTCCGACGACGAACAAGGCGATCTGCCGAAGAACGTCCACGACGCGGTGGCGAGTCTGGAGCCGGAACCGCTGCGCATCATCGCCGAAGAGGTTCTGGGGCAGTACGGCGGCATCCTGACGCGCCGCGAGTTTCGCGAGATCTTCGACGAACGCCGGATCCACTGGCGCAGCGGGCAGTTCCTGCGTGAGTTCGGCGTACGCGGGCTCGGCACCGTGGGCCATGTCGACCTGCGCGGGCGCGGGCTCGGCGTGGACGACGACGTGCTCGTCTTCTTCCACGAGAGCGTGGAGCGCTACGCGGCGGAGCAACGGGCAGGAGAGCCGGAGTACGACGCGGTTCTCACCGCGCACGGCGACCTGATCTCCGATGTCCGGACCGTGCTCGCGCTGACCCGGGAAATCACCCTGCGGATTGCCAAAGACGGCTCGCTGTACAAGGCGTCGCTGGCCCGCATCGCGGAGCGTCTGCAGTTTCCCAAGCAGTTCCTCGTGGCGCGCGACGACGTGGCACGCCGCGTCGTGTCCATCGTGCGCGGGTTGGGGTTGGCCGACTCGAACGGCGAGCGTCGCCTGGCCCTCACGCCGCTCGGCGAGGAGTGGCTGTCGCGCAACCTGGTCGACAAGCTGCAAGACTGCTTCGAATTCGTCGGGCGGGACGGCACGGGAACGCTCCGGTCCTTGCACCTCTCGCACTTGCGTCGGATCCTCATCGCGTTGCTGACGGACCCCGAAGAGCGCGGAGCGTGGTGGGGTTGCCCGTCCCTTTCGATGTTGGCGCGCAATCGCTATCTGCTCGAGCTGACGCGCAGCGACGATCCGCCGAAGCACGCGCCGCTGGCAGTCAGTCACAACGTCCTGACCGAGTTGGGGCGCGCGGCTCAGGACGTCCTGATGCACGAGCTCTATCCGCTGGGCCTCGTGGATGTCGCCATCCGCGGGGACCAACCGGTCGCCGTGCAGCTCAGCGATCTCGGACGGCGCCTGCTCGCGGCCGAGGACGCGGACGTGGAGTCCGCCAAGCCGCTTGTGGTCAACCCCGATTTCGAGTTGTTGGTGCTGCCCGAAGGCGACGTTGACGAGTTGCTGCACAGTCTCGATCGGTACGCCGTCCGCACGCGCACGGGAGAGGTTGTGAGCTATCGGCTGGACCGCGGGCTCATCGAGCGCGCGGCGGCCGAGGGCGAGACGGCGGACCAGGTGCTGGAACTGCTCGAGAAATACTCGCGCGCTGCGATTCCGCAGAACGTGGTGTACTCCGTCCGGCAATGGGCGGGCAGCGTGCAGTCGGGCTTGATCGAACGGGGGCTGCTCTTCACCGCGGACGATCCCGCCGTGATCGAGACGGTGAGCCGGCACGCAGGGCTTAAGGGCAGTATCTTGCGGACCGTGGGAACGACCGCGTTGTTGTTCGATGAGGAGTTGGGAGAGTCGCGGCTCGCTCAGGAGTTGCGCGCGCTCGGCATCTATCCGCGGTGATTTGGTATCCGCGATGATTGGGTATCCGCGATGATCTGGATCGGCCTCGTGCTGCTCCTGCTACCGGCGCGCCCCGGTGCGGCGGAGATCAAGGCGTTGGTCGACCCGTCCCGCGCCGTACGCGAAGCGGCTGTCGCGCGCCTCGCCGCCATGGACTGTCCCGTCGAGGACCTGCTCCGGCTTCTCGATGAGGCTGATGGGCGCATTCGGAGCGGTGCGTGTGAAGCACTTGCCCTGCGGGGCGAGCCCAGCGCCATCCCCAGCCTCTTGCTGGAAGGCAGCGCCGAAGCGGCGCAAGCGTGCGTCCGAATCGCCGAGAGCGCAAGGCTCGAACTGCCGTCGATCGCACGACTGGCGACTCCGGCGATGGGACAGCAACTGCGCCGCGCGCATGCCGCCGCCGTGCATGATCAGGTGGGGCGCGTCAGTGGGTCCCTGCAACTCGCGCGCCCCCAGATCCACCGCGCGTTCCACTCCGGCGGAGTCTGGAGCGAGCAGCTGCTCCGGGCAATCGCCTCCGATCCGGATCAATCCATCGAGAAGCGCGCGCATGCGTTGCACGCCGCCCAACTGATGGAGGGGCGTGCGCTTCAGGATCTGCTCATCCGCCTCCTGCACGATCCGCAAGCTCGTGTGCGCGGGACAGCATTGACACTCCTGTGGCGGCTGCACACGCCGGAAGGCAATCGGGAACTGGTGAAGCTGCTCGACATTGCGGAGCGCCTTCCGTCTGCGCAGGCTTCGCTCCTCGTGTCTTCCGCCGAGCAGGGCGCCAAGCCAAGTGCGAAGGGCATCGAGTTCCTGGCCACGCGCGTGGCGCGGGGAAGCGCCACGGTCTCGGCCAGCGCCGCGTCGACGCTGATGGAGTACGACAGAGCGCGGGCTCTGGCGTTGCTCACCGCTCGGGTGGCCGATGAAATCCGTCGTTCGGATGGTCCGCAAGTCGCGCTCTTCTTCCTGCGCTGCGGCACGCCGACTCCCGAGTTGCGCGAGCAGGCGCAACGCACGCGGGATCCGCTTGCGCGGCTCACCGCGTTTCCGGACCCCAAGTCCGCCGGCACCACACTCGACGCCCACCTTGACCCCTCGAAGGGGCCGACAGAGTGGATTCGGATCCGTGTCGTGACGGCTCTGCTGGGGCGACGCAAGGCCACCTGGGAACAGCGGGCGCGCTTCGTCCGTGGATTGCTGCGGAGCGACACGGCCAATTGGAGGGCCGGAGGCCTGGCCGTGTTGGAAGGCGCACCGGCAGCGGTGTTCGCGTCGTTCCGCACAGACGCGATGGGCTCGCTGGACGATCCCACAGAAGCTGTGCGTGTGCGAGCGGCCGTCCTGCTGCTGCCCGACCCGCGTGCGGAGCGCGTGCTCTGGTCCGCCCTCTATGACGGGGATCTGCGCACGGCATGGACGGCCGGCCCCGCGCTCGATCCCGAGTTGGGACGCGATACGCCGGTGGCGGAGCGCCGGCGGCTCGCGCGAGATGCACTCGCCCGATTGGATCGTCGATAATGGACAGCGTGTTCGCCGCCTTCGGGGACGAATTGTTCCAGCTGTTCCAGGAGCCGTGGTTCCTCAAGAGCCTTGCCGCCCTCCTGATGTTCGTGCTTGCGTTGATCCTCACGCGCGGCCTCCGTCGCGTCGCCGCGGAACTCGAGCGGCGCAAAGCTCTGGCGGACTACGTGCGCGGGCTCGACGAGTTCTTGCGTGGTGACTTCCACGATGCGATCAAGACGCTGGAGCGTGTGCTGGAGCGCGACCCCGAGAACGTGGAGGCACGCATCGCGCTGGGGGACTGCTATCGCGAAATCGGCGATGCGGCGGAAGCCAAGAAACACCATCATCACGTCCACAAGGTGTTCGGCAACGAGTTGGCGCGCAACTTCCTCTCGTTGGGTCGCGACGAGCTTGCCCTGGGGAGCTACGACCGCGCGGTGGAAGCATTCGACAGGAGCCTCCAACTGAGCGAAGGCGAGGCCGACACCCTGTGGTCGCTCGCCACGGCGTACGCGGAGGGCGGCGTGCCGGTGGCTGCCGCGGAGACGGTGCGGCGCATCCATCCCGACGGACCGGTGGCAGGATTGACATCGCTCGAGCGACGTCGCGCGGCCCACCTGCTCTCCGATGCCGCCGCGGCCCTCTTGGCCGAAGAGCACGTCGAGTCCGCGATCCGCTTCTACACCGAGGCGCTGGCGTTCCGGCCCTCGGACCTGCGCGCCCGAGCCGGCTTGCTGCGCGCGGCCCATGCGTTGGGCGACGAGTCGCGCGCTCACGAGCTGGTACGAGAACACGTGCGCGAGCTCCAGGACCTGACGCTCAACGAGTCGGTGCTGTTCGAGCCGCGCCGCACCGCGCCGCCGTCGGAGCGAAGCGAAGAGACGCCGCCGAACGATTCCTATCTTCCGGCGCGAGTGGAGGAGTTGGGCGGCCTCGTCGCGGCGATCGAGACCAAGACCGCTCGCTACCGCTGCTCGGCCTGCGGCGCGGTGCGTCGGGAGCACGCGACTGTTTGCCCGGAGTGCGATGCGGTCGGTACGCTCGACGCCCTGCAGGAATTGACCGACGCGTATTGCATGCCGCTGCAAAGCGGCAAGGAAGCCGCGGACGAAATCGAGGAAAGCACCGCGTTCGTGCAGTCTCTCGCCCGCCGCGCATCGCTGGGTGAAGACGCGGCCATCACGCGCCTGCTCGGAATGGGGACGAACACGCTGTACGACGTATTCGCCGGACTGCCCGCGCTGGAGGCGCGTCGATTCCTCGGTGCGCGCATGTCGGCACTCGGTCTCGAGGCGGGACGCGAGGTGCGCGCCTGCCATTCCGCACGAGCCGGAACCGGCAAGGGAGTTCGCCCGCACGACGAGTTCACGGTCGGGTTCTTTCTCGCGCTGGGCACCGACGGCGAGGTGGGACTCACGGCGTTGGGGCCGGTGCGGGATCAGGCCATCGCGGGAGCCATGGCCGATGCGCGACTCGATTCCGCGGTGCGCGATCACGCCCAGGCTCTGCTCAGCGATCGGGACGTCGAAGTGCTGAGCGCCGTCGTCGACGCGATCGCCGCCGAAGGCGACGAAGATGCGTTGCGCCGCGCCGCGGAGATCGCCGCCGACTACGGCGCCAGCGCGGTCGACGCCCTCGATCGACGCTACTTGCGTTCCAAGCTCCTCGGCCGCCTCCTCGGTGCACGGGCCGCTCGGCGCCGCGTCGCCGCGGACATCCTGGCTCGCAGTGGATTGCCCCAGGCCGCCGAGGTTCTCGGTCGTGCCGCCGCCAGTGAAAAAGACCCTGCGCTTCGCACGCACTACGCGGCCGCGAAGTCGCGCGCCGAGCAAGGGGGCAACGCATGAGCGCCAAGCCGAAGCCCCCGATGAAGGACCGCCTGCTGGATAAGGTTCCCGTGATCGGTCGTGCTCGCCGCGTCCGCGGGTGGTTCCGTCGTCACAAGGGCTGGATCTACTTCGGCCTCGCGCTCGTCTGCCTGTTCATCGCCGGTCCCGCACTGCGCATCGTTGCGACGTTCTTCTCGATCCTCGCGCCCATGATCCGCACGCTGCTCGACAACCCCGTCGGCCGCGTCATCTTCTATTCGGGGCTCGCGCTCATCATCGGTTGGATCCTTTGGCGTCGCGTGCGCATGCAGGTCTATCGCGTATTCGGGTTGAACGCGATGCGCGCCTTCCTCGACGGCATGAACCTGATGATCCTGGGCCGTTGGAGCCGCGCGATTCCCCGCTTCGAGAAAGTCGTGCGGACGCCGCGCTGGATCCGGCTGGAGGACGGCGTTCCCGAGCACCGCGACATCCGCAGCGATGCGATGCTCAAGATCGCCCTGTGCCACCTGAAAACCGGGCGCCCCAACGAGGCGAAGGCGTGGCTGCTCCGCGTTCACGAGTCCGACATCCTGTCGCCGCACGTGCGCAGTAATCTCGTCGAATTGCGCGCGCTCAGCTACGACCAGAACGACGAGATCGAGGCCGAGACGATTCTCAAGGAGCTGGAAAAGGCGGGGGAGCGCGAGGGCCAGAACCGCCGCGTTTTGACCGCGATTCGGGACCGGCTCGAGGCGGTGGGCGAACTCGATCGGGCGGCACAGGCGACGCGACGCTTGGTCAAGGCCTCCCAGGGCGTGCAGCGCGACGTGGCCGAGGACGAGTTGGTCTTGCTGGAGTACCGGATCGCTCACAAGGCCGTCGTGGACGGATCGGGCGGGGTTGGGCACGGGAAGGGGGGCAAACCCCTGAAGGCCCTCAAGGCGCGCACCTCCGATCCGCGTTCGGCGGTGCTCCTCGGCGACGTCGCACTGGAGCAAGGCGACCTGCGCGGCGCGTTCAAGGCGTGGAGCAGGGCCGTGAGTCTGCCGGTGTTCGATCGCATCGAAAAACTGCTCCAGGAAGGCCGTGTCGACGGCGAGAAGGAGCGACGCATGCTCCTGGAATATTTCCCGTATAGCGGAACGATGATCGTCCTCGCGCGGCACTACGCGCGCCGCGGCGACTACCGCAAGGCGAAGTCCGCGGTTGAGCGTGCGATCGAAGCGGCAGGTCCGAACCTGGAGGCGCTGCGCGTGTACGCGCAGGCGCTTGAGCAAGAGGGCGACACAACCGGCGCCGCCGCGTTGTATCGCCAGGCCCTCGCGTCTTCGTTCGACTAGCGAGTCCCTCCCCGCGACCCCTCCCCATGGATTAGAGTACGGGGGCATGCGACTCGTACTCGTCCTTCTCGCCCTGCTCACCGTTCCTGTTCTTGCTCAGGAAGCGTCTCCCGAGCCGCCCTACGCCATTGTGCAGGGCGTGTCCGGACGCGGGATCGCGCAGTTCGGGATTCAGGTCAAGCGCGGCGAGTCGCTGAAGTGTCTCGTGCGACCCGGTGGGGCTGGTACGCCGCTCCTCCCGGTGATTGAGGAGCGGATCACCTATGACGCCTCGGATTGGGAGCAGATTCGGCTGACGTTCGACGGGTTGGAGGCCGATGTCGATCACGAGCTCATGGTCACGAAGGACGCGAAGCTGATCGACAAGCGCGTGTTTCGCGTGCCGGACTGGACGGCGGCCAAGGGACGGATCATGGTGGCGTCCTGCCTCGACGACTCGTTCGCCGAGCAGAAGCCGATGTGGGCGGACGCCTTCCGGCAGAAGCCCGACGCGATTTTTCTGATCGGGGATAGCGCCTACTGTGATGTGGCGAACGGGAAGCTCGTTCGCCAGACCACGCCCCTGTTGATCTGGCAGCGGCACGCGGAAACGCGCTCGAAGTTGGCGCTGTATCGTTCGTCGCGGTTGATTCCCGTGTTCTCGGTCTGGGACGACCACGACTACGGCCTCAACGACGCGGGCCGCGAGTTCGAACACAAGCGGGCGTCGGCACGCGTGTATCGTGCTTTCTTTCCCGCGGAACCGATCGACGGCTTCTACGAGCGGGGGCCCGGGGTGAGCGGTGGGTTCACGATGTTCGGGCAGCGCTGGCTGCTGCTGGACGGCCGAACGTTCCGCAGTCCGAACCGCACCGAGGTGCCGGATGAAACGATGTTCGGCGCGCGTCAGGAGGCGTGGATCCAGGGAGCGTTGGCGAAGCCGGGGCCGCTCTGGATTGTCAACGGGGCGCAGATGTTCGGGGGCTACCATCGCTTCGAATCCTACGAGGCGTGTCAGCCGCGCAGCTTCCGCTCGTTCGTGAAGATGGTCCGCGAGGGGCAGGCGTCGGTCGCGTTCGTGAGTGGCGACCGGCACCTCGCGGAGGTTTCCACGATCGGCGCCAAGGAGGTCGGATTCGACACGGCCGAATTGACGACCAGCGGCTTTCACGCGCGCACCTTTCCCGATGCGTGGAAGAACGCACCCAACCCGCGGCAGGCGGAGGGCGTGTCCGGCAAACTGAACTACGCGATCCTCGATGTGGAAGCGGGGGACACGCTGCGCGCCAAGTGCACGGTCTGGGGTTTTGGCATGACGAAGTTCTTCGAGCATGCACTCGATGTGAAGCGGGGAGATGGCTGAGGCGATGCCGCGCAAGGCGGGTGAGCCCGCGTGGGCCAAAGCGGCGGATGATGCGCTGCTGGGTCTGCGGATGTGCGATCTGGATCTGACGATCGAGGGCACGCCGGTGGAGCGTCGGGTCGAACGCCTGTACTCGGAACTCGAGCGCCGGGACATTCGGCATCGACCGCACACCTGGCTGTCGAGCGAGTGGTTCAGTCCGGACGGAGTGCCCGGCATTGCGATTCCGTTTTATCTCGCGCATCCGCGCCTGACGCGGCTCGAGAAGCGGATGATGCTCGAGGCGGAAGGCGCGCGCGATCGGGAGTGCATGCGGATTCTGCGTCACGAGGCGGGGCACGCCATCAGCACCGCGTACCGTTTGCACCGGCGCAAGAGTTGGCGCGAGGTCTTCGGGCCGGTGTCGCAGCCGTACCCGACGTCGTATCACGCGCAGCCGTTCTCGCGCGACTTCGTTCTGCATCTGCCGTGGTGGTACGCGCAAGCGCATCCGGCGGAGGACTTCGCCGAGACTTTTGCGGTCTGGTTGATGCCTCGCGCGCGCTGGCGCCGGCTTTACCGCGACTGGCCCGCTCTCCAGAAGTTGGAGTACGTCGACGGACTGATGGCGGAGATCGCGGGGAAGCGGGCGCCCGTTCGCTCGCGCATGAAGGTGGATCCTCTGCGCACCCAGCGAAGCACGCTGAAGAGCCACTACCGGCGCAAGCAGCGGAAGTACGGGGACGCCTCCCCCGACTTCTATGATCGCGATCTCAAACGCCTGTTTCCGCCGATTGAGAACGGCGATCCGAGCGAGGCTGCAGCGCGCTTCCTGCGGCGCTACCAACGTCGTATTCGCGAGGTGATCGCTCGCTGGACCGGGGCGCACGCATACACGATCGACCTCGTGCTGCGTGAGATGACGGAGCGCGTGCGCGACTTGAAACTGCGCCACCAGCGCGGTGATGAGGAGACGCTCGACGACCTGCAGGTGCTCGTGACTGTCCAGACCATGAAGTACCTTCAGGACGGCCATCGCCACATCGCTCTATGAAGAAACGGCGGGTTCTCGTCCTCGTCCACGAAGATCTGGTTCCTCCGGACGACCTCGATGGCGTGGACGAAAAGCGACTCACGGACTGCAAGACGGAGTACGACGTCGTCTCGACGTTGCGCAACAACGGCCATGACGCGCGACCGCTCGGAGTGAGCAGCGACCTGGCCGTGATTCGACGTGCGATCGAGGAGTTCCGTCCGCACGTCTGCTTCAACCTGCTGGAAGAGTTTCACGGCGTGGCACTCTACGACCAGCACGTCGTGAGTTACCTGGAGCTTCTGCGACAGCCGTACACAGGGTGCAATCCCCGCGGATTGACGCTCGCGCACGACAAGGCGTTGTCGAAGAAGATTCTCACGTACCACCGCATTCCGGCGCCGCGCTTCAAGGTGTTTCCGGTGGGGCGCAAGGTGGTGCGGCCGGCGCGACTCGCCTATCCGCTCATCGTGAAATCGCTGACGGAGGACGCATCGCTCGGAATTTCGCAGGCGAGCATCGTGGCAACCGACGAGAAACTGGTCGAGCGCGTGCAGTTCATCCACCAGAAGATCGGGACGGACGCGATGGCCGACCACTACATCGACGGTCGAGAGCTGTATGTCGGGGTCATCGGGAACCAGCGCCTGCAGACCTTCCCGATCTGGGAGTTGGAGTTCACGAAACTACCGGACGGGGCGGCGCCGATCGCAACCGAGAAGGTCAAGTGGGACGAGAGTTACCAAAAGCAGATCGGCGTCAAGGTCGGACCCGCTCGCAACCTGCCCGACGGTATGGAAGAGAAGATCGTGAAGCTCTGCAAGCGGACCTACCGCGCGTTGGGTCTCACCGGCTATGGGCGCATCGATCTGCGTCTCACGGAGGATGGTCGCGTCTTCGTGATCGAGGCCAATCCCAACCCGCAGCTCGCGTTCGACGAGGATTTCGCCGACAGCGCGGCGCACTTCAAGATCCCGTACGACGAACTGCTCAACAAGATCCTGTCCCTCGGCATCTCGTATCGCGCCCATTGGCGCGAAGTCGAGACCTGATCGCGCGCTATTTCTGCTTCATGATCTTGCAGCCGCTGTGCATGAACTTCGTCGCGGCGGACTGGATCCTGTCGTAGCCCAGAGGCTCCAGGTGGCGTTTCGCAGCGGCTGCCGGGTCGTAGTGCGTGGCCAGGTCGGTGAGGTACGCGCGATAGGCCTTCTTGTACTTGGACCCGCCCGCGTGGAAGAACGCGACGTAGTAGAAGCACACGCGCGGGACTGAATCCTCGTTCCCCGGATTGTAGGTGTCGAGCCTCGGCAGCTGGATGCCGTTGGCCCACTGTGCGACTCCGGCAGGTATCCAGGGCAGTCGCTTTCCGATCTCGTACTCCACGCCGGCGACGTTGAGTTCGCCAACCAGCGCCCAGCGCGGGACGGCACTGCCATACTTGCGGCCGAGCATGAACTGGCCGAATGCCGTTGCCAGATTGTGCGACCCTTGATTGTCGTCGGCCCGAACAGGCGTCGCGAAAAACCGCAGGGTGGTCACTTCGTTGACGAAGGGCCGGATCTCCTTTTCCAGGCCCGGTGCGATGCGGCCCGCCTGTTCCTGGTTGGAGTGAATGAACGTGATGGGCGCGTGAGCGTCGCGCGGAATCTTAGGCAGCTTGCCGTGGAACTTCTCGAAGCTCTTCTGGGCCGCCTGCGTGACCGATTGAAAGTGCTTGAGCGACCCTTTGACCGAGGGATGCACGGCGTAGGTGATGCCGCGCTTGGTCGAGGTCTTGTAGTTCTCGGGAGCCGACGGGAACGGCGGCAAGTCCACTTCCGCGGTGGCGGCGGCTTTCAGGAACGTCTCGTAGACCGTGTCGAACGCTGTCGGGTCGATCGAAAGCGCGATGTGGATCGTGCGGCCGCGATGTTGCTTGAATGCCTGAATCACGACCTCGATGTGTTCCCCTCGGTCCCGGTCGTAAATGATGTGCGGCAAGACCTTGCTGCCGATCCGGAACTCGGTGATCGACTCGTTGTCCCGGACGCCTCGCCGGATGTTGGACGGGAGTCCGCGCGGGTCGTTGGGGAGGTCATAGAGTCCCACGTCGAGCATGGCCGTGATCCGCGCGGCGCCCGGATGGCGAACGGCGCAGCTCCATCCGGTCTTCTGCGCCTGGAAATCAGACACCGGCCACGTGTCGATCAGCGAGACCGAAAGAGGACTATCCTTGCGCGTGATGCGAACCCATTCGCCCTTGCCGGCGGGTCGCGTCGTCTTCTTGGTGGGCTTGGCTTCCGCATTCTCCGGCTCGTCCTCCGTGTCCGGCTCATCCGATTCGACTTCGATGCTCGACTCGTCGTCGTCGTCGTCGTCATCCTGGGAGTAAATGGGCACGGCGAGGAACAGCAGCAACAGAATCCAACGCATCCATGAATTGTACGGATTGACCTATGCTGGCCGCATGAGAATCCTGTTGCTTCTTGCCCTTTGCGCGTTTGCGCAGGCGGCGGAGCCGACCGTCAAGACCGAGATCGTCGCACGCGGACTCACGATCCCGTGGGGGCTGGCTTTCCCGCCGGACGGACGCATTCTTGTGACCGAGCGCCCGGGGACGGTGCGTGTCGTCACCAAGGACGGCAAGTTGCTCAAGGAGCCGCTCCACACGTTCCGCGAAGTGGCGCACACAGGCGAAGCGGGGCTTATGGACATCCAGCTTCACCCGCACTACGAACGCAACAAGTGGATCTACTTCTCCCATACGTATCGTCAAGGGCGCAGCATGTTCGTGCGCGTGGTTCGCTTCAGGGAGAACGACTCGGGACTGGTCCAGCGCAAACTGATCATCGAGGGCATCCCGACGGCGCGCTTCCACGCCGGCTGCCGCATGGGCTTCGGACCCGACGGGAAGCTCTACATCACGACCGGCGATGCCACCCAGCGCAAGCTCGCGCAGGAGCTCGACAGCCTCGCCGGCAAGACGCTGCGGCTCGACGACGATGGCGTGGTGCCGAAGGACAACCCGTTCGCTGGCCGCAAGGGCGCGCGTCCCGAGATCTGGTCGTACGGGCACCGCAACGCGCAGGGCCTCGCCTGGCAGCCGGACACGGGGCGCATGTTCCAGACCGAGCACGGCCCCTCCGTCTTCGACGGTCCGTCGGGAGGCGACGAGGTCAACATCGTGAAGAAGGGCGACAACCTCGGCTGGCCGCTCGTCAGTCACGCGGGGACGCGGGAAGGAACCGTGGTGCCGTTGTTGGTGTTCACGCCTGCGGTCGCGCCTGCCGGTGCGGTCGTCTACGACGGAACGCTGTTGAAGGGGGTTCGGGGGAACCTGTTCTTCGGCTGCTTGCGGGGACAGTGCCTCATGCGGATCGAGCTCAAGGGTGACAAGGTGGTGCGTAAGGAGCGCTGGTTCGAGAAGAAGTTCGGGCGCATCCGCGACGTCGCGGTGGGGCGCGATGGGCTGCTCTACTTCACGACGTCGAATCGCGACGGCCGCGCGCGGCCGAAGGCGGATGACGATCTCATCGTGCGGATCGTTCCTGCTCGGCGATAACGTGCTCGACGGCTTCCCACCAGACCAGCGCGGTCGCCTCGGACTGTGCGTCCGTCGCGGGTTCGCGCACGTGCCCACCGGTGAAGTAGCACCCGGCCTGGCGCGCCAATGACTCGTCCTCCATGTCAGCCGCGACTCGTAACACGCTCTCGGCCGCAGCGTGAGCTTCCATCGAAACCGCGCCGCGGAACAGGGGCGCGAAGATGCGGAAAATCCACGGCAGGTCGCGGATGTAGTTGCGGAGCAGGCCGGTGTCGACCACGCCCGGATGGAGGGCGACCGCCGTGATGTTGCTCTCGGCTTCGCGACGCGCCAACTCGGAGGTCAGCAGGATGTTCGCGAGCTTCGAATTGGCGTACGCGGTCATGCCGCGGAAGTTCGACTCCATCTGCAGGTCGGTCAGGTCGAAGCGAGCGCGCCGGTGCGCCTCGGAGCTGACGGTCACGACGCGGGCCGCCGGGCTCTCCCGGAGGGGGCCGAGGAGCTTGGTCGTCAACAGGAGCGGCGCCACCTGATTCACCGCGAACGTGAGTTCGAGGCCGGCGTCGGTCTGCTGTCGTTGCGGCGTGAAAACGCCGGCGTTGTTGACGAGAATATCGAGGCGCGGCGTCTTCTCGATCACCTCGTCCGCAATCCGGTGGGTCTCCGATACGCTCCCCAGATCGCCCGTGACGAGCTCGATCTGTCCCGGAAACCGCTGATCCAGCTCATCGGTGGTGCGCTTCCCTCGCTCCGGATCCCGACTCACCGCAATGACCCGCGCGCCCCGCTCCAGCAGGCCGCGCGTGACCTCGAGTCCGATGCCTCGGCTGGCGCCTGTGACAAGCGCGATTCGATCGCGCAGATCGGCGGGACTCATGAGGTCACTTTACCGGTGTGGGGTGTTTCTGTTCGAGCTGCTCCAGGCGTTCGCGCAGTTTCCGGTCGGTTTCCCGCGCAGCCTTGAGTGCTTTGCGGAGCTGATCGAGCTGGATGATCGCGGGAGCGCCACTCTCGATGCGCGCGATCGCTGCGGCTGCTTCGTCGCGCGTGCGCGGATCCGGATCGTGGTCGCGGAGAGCTTCGAGTGCCATGAGGGCGGGTGTCCCCTGCGCTCCGAGATCCCGCAGGAGTTGCGCCGCGCTCGTCTTGACGCGCCGATGCTCCAGGCGATGCAGACAAGCGGTGGTCGCCGTGATGATCTTCCCGAGTTGTTCCGGCTGAAGCTCGCCCGTCTTTGCGACGTCGCGCAGGCCGGAGAGCGCGGCGGTGCGGCAACCGCGCGGCTTGCCCCGCCGGGTCCACTGGACGAGCAGGTCGATCGTGGTGGGGTCGCGCTGCATTCCGATCGCGGCGAGGACCGCCTCGCGAATCGTGTCGCGATGGCTTTCGCGCGCGAGCAAGGGAGTGAGGAGCTTGACGGCATCGGGCGGTCGCGAGTTCGACCACGCGCGGATGGCTGCCGCTTCGACCTGATAGCTCGCATCTCCGCTCGCAACGATGGCGCCGAGTGCTGCGCGCACCTTGGCGTTGCTCTTGAACTTGCCGAGGGCCTCGACGACCGCCTTTCTCGACTTCGGATGCGTGTCATCCTCCAACGCCTTGCGTAGCGCGGTGGCCGATGCATCTCCGCCACTCACGCCGAGCGCTGCCGCAATCTCGGCGCGCACGCCCCAGAACGGCTCGGTGCTCAGTGAGGCGGCGAGAATCGCGCGCTCGCCGCCGCGGCGAATCGTGCCGAGGTGCTTGGCGGCCCGGCCGCGGGCGGTGGGATTCGGATCGCGCGTCAGCTGCGCCTGCCACCAGTCTTTGGCCTTCTTCTCGATCAGCTCCATGAGGACGGCGTCCTGCGGGTCGACGCGCACGAGGCTCGGCCGCGCCGCGAGGGGCATCACGAACCGCGAGTCCTTCGTGGTGACATCGTGGGTGATTCCCATCTCCGTTTGGCCGACGGCATACTCCATGCGCAGCGGGAAGTGGAACGCCGCGGCTTTCTGCGTCTGCCGGATGCGGACTTCCATCACGCCGCGCTTGGCGTCCCAGTTGTGGGTTACTTCGACGGCGGGGCTGCCGGGGCGCGCGGTCCAGTCGTAGAAGAAGCGTTCGAAGCTGCGTCCGGTCGCTTCCTCGATGGCGACGCGCAGATCGGTGGTCTCGACGCACTGATTGCGGTGCTTGGTGACGTAGTGGTTCACGGCGCGCCACCAGTCCTCGTCGCCAAGACGGCGCCGGATCATGTGCAGGATCCACGCTCCCTTGGGATAGGCGCGCGCGTCGAACTGCTCCCACGGACCCTTGTAGCGGTTCCAGACGACCGGCTTGTCCTTGCCTCCGCGGATGGCGGAGCGCGCCTTGCCCTGCATGTTGTTGCGGAACTCGGCATCCCCCTGATTGTGCTCCGCCCAGAGTGCTTCGAAGTAGGTCGCGAAGCCCTCATTGAGCCACGTGTGTGCCCACTCCTTGCAGGTCAGCAGATCGCCGAACCACTGGTGCGCGAGTTCGTGTGCCACGAGACCGTCGCTGGAGAAGTCCACGGAAGCGCGTTCGTCGTGCAGCGTGCGTTCATTGAGCGTCGTTGCGCTGGTGTTCTCCATGCCGCCCCAGCCGAACTGTTCGACGACCACCTGCGCGTACTTGTCCCACGGATAGTCGACGCCGATGCGGTCGCTGAAGAAGTCCATCATCCGCTTCGTGTTGCCGAACGAACGCATCGCGTCGCCCTTGCGATGGGGCGGGACCCAGTAGGAGAGTTCCTTGCCGCGCCACGTCTCCTTCAGGACCGCGAACTCGCCGACGACGAGCGTGATCAGGTAGGGGACGTGTTCTTGTTCCTGTTTCCAGTGGACCACGCGCGCTTCGTCCGACTTCGTGTCGGACACGAGCTTGCCGTTGGAGAGCACCTGGTACTGCGGGGCGCAGGAGATCGCCAGTTCGCTGGTCAGCCGTTCGTTCGGCTGGTCCGTGATCGGGATCCAGTGACGCGCCTCCAGGGTCTCGCCCTGCGTCCACACCTGCTTGGGCACCTTGGGCTCCGCCTCGGTGGGCTTGAAGAAGTACAAGCCCTTCTCCGGTTTGTGAACGGAGTAGGCGATGACCAGGGAGAATGCTGTGCCGCGTTCGAGTTCCTCGGGAAGTTCGATCTGCAGCTCCGAACCCGTGTTCGCGAACTGGAGCGGCGCGGGCTCCCCGGCCTTGGCGCCGATCAACGCGACGGATTGGACCTTCAGGTCGATCGCATCGAGGCGCACCGTACGCAGTGCGCGCAGCGTCCTGCAATCGAGCCTCGCGATTCCCTGAAAAGTCTGCGCATCGAGGTCGATCGATCCGTCAAGTCGCAGATGCAGGACGTCGATCGGGCGATCTTTGACGACGTGGAGGTCCTGCGCGCCAACCGGCAGCGCAAGGAGGAGGATGGCGAGGACGGCGCGTTTCATGAGCGGGGGATCGTACCCCTTCCCCGCTCCTCAACCGTCAGGTTCTGTTTCGAAAGTCCGTCGTCGGACCGAGGCCGAGCGAGGACAAGTCTGGGAGCGTTGCGGCGATACCGCTGTGTTCCTGAGACACCGCCAGTCGCCGCAACGCTTTCAGGCGCGGCCACAGCCGGCCGAATCCCGGCGGCTTTCGAACCAGGACCTACTTCTTCTTTCCGAAGTGCTGCTCGAATTCGTCCATGTCGTCTACCCCGAGATAGTTGCCGAGATCGAGGAGGAACCGCTCGATGGTTCGGCGGCCGAACCAGGCGTTCATGATCTGCATGACCGAACGGCCGTTGAGGTGCTTGTGCGGCGTGTTCGCGAAGCGCTCAGCGGAGTCATCGTCGCGGGTGACGGCGACGAGCATCTCGCGAATGTGCTGCGGTAGCGATGCGTAGTCGGGATAGCGCGGCATGGGCCTACTCTGCGGCGAGCGGTACGCGCACGGACACGATGCCACGGAGGTCTCCGGGGACGAAGCCGGTGGCGCGGTCGTCGGGGTAACGCTCCTTGAGAGCCTCGATCACCTGCGGGCTGAGTCCGTCCTTGGGGCCGTGGCACTCCGTGCAGAGTTGCTGGAGAGTCAGCGGGCGGATGTAGCGCAGTTCGCGTGTGCCGTCGGCTTTGCGAATGACTTCCGAGTCGCCGGCGGGGTTGAGGTCGTCCGGTGCTTTGAGGGCTGCTTCCATCCATGCGCGCTCGTAGGCGTCGGGTTTGTTTTTCGGGTTGCGGTAGCGGAGCGCGGTGCGGTGGACGTCGATGCCGTACTTGTTGCGAACGTCCTGCGTGATGCCCTGCGCTTCGGCCGAGCAGATGTCGAGCGCCTCGTGCGGTTCCTTGACGCGGAGTTCGTCGGTCAGTCGTTTGATGAGCGTGGCGAGCAGCGTCCCGGTCGCCTTCATCGCGAGCTTCTTGGCTTCTTCCGGTGACTTGGCCACGGTGGCGGGCGTAACCGTTTCTTCGGGAGTGGGAGCGGGTCCATCGCCACACGCGACGGCGAGGGCGAGCAGGAGGAACGTCGGGATTCGGAGCATGGCTGCGCCCCAGTATCCGTGGCTATGCCTCAGAGGGGAGTTTCTCGAAGAGTGCCACGAGGCAGAAGGTGGCGATCGGCCCGAGCAGGAGCGAAAGCAGGAACCACGCGAGGCCGCTGCGGTTCTTGCCCTGCGCGATGCCGGCGTTGACGAGCGCCAAAGTGCCCCAGCCGGCTACGAATTCCGGGTTTTGTGCGTGCTGCAGAGTCATCCTGAGGGCTTATACCGCGGTGACGCTCCCGTCATTCGATGCGCTGAATTCCGTACGATTTCGGAATGGAAATTAGGGAAGAGCGCATCGGAGAGGTGTCGGTACTTACCGTCGTGGGGGAGTTCGATGCCCGAACGGCACCGCAAGCTCACGCGAAACTCGACGGGCTCATGGAGCATCTCCGGACACGCTTGGTGTTCAACGTGTCCGGATTGGAGATCGTGACATCGACGGCGATCTCGTTTTTGCTCGACGCCGCGCAACGCACGCGCAAGTTCGGTGGGGACGCAGTTCTCAGCGAGGCACCCAACCTTCTGATGAAGAGTCTGCGCTCGCTCGATGTCGGCGACTACTTTCAGACGTTCGACTCGGATGACGAAGCGCTGGCGCACTTCAAGCGTTTGGCGGAGGAAGCCGAATCGTCCGCGCGCGCTGCCGACAGCGGGGAGGAGAAGCAGCGGCCCTGGTGGCGCTTGGGCCGCTAGCTTTCCTCAATCTGGTACCGGAGGAGGGACTCGAACCCACACTCCCTTGCGGGAAACGGATTTTGAATCCGTCGCGTCTGCCAATTCCGCCACTCCGGCTTCGGAGTCGGGATTCTACCGCCCACACCAACCGCTGGCGACCCGCCTTCGCCCGCTCCGTGGGCTACGGCGTGGCAAGCCCGCCCGCCCGCTTACTTATGCTGATTCGTGGCGACGTCGCCGTCCGCCTCGATTCGTCATGCCGACTCATCGCGGCATTGCCGTCAGGCGATGCGCCACAAACACGACTGACTCATAGCGCCGACGGCGTAAGCCGCGACCCGTCTTATTGACTCATCGCGCCAACGGCGTAAGCCGTTGGGCAAAAAAAAGGGGCCCGGACCTGGGGATAATAACGGCAAAGTGGCTGTCCCAGTGTCCCGGAAGGGACTGAGTTGGTGGTTTGGGAGGCCTGCAGCAAAAGGGTCCGAGCCCGCAAAACAGTGTTTGTGGGAATGTGTGGATGTCGAAAGAGCAAACGGGGACGGTGCCGCAGTCCCCACACCCAACATCGACAAAATTGAGTCGACAGCAAGGACTGCCACGAAATCGCGGCCGGCCAGACGTTCGCCGTAAGTTGTTGTATACACTGTACTTGTGATGGCGCGCGGCGGCGCCCGTAGGCTTTACACAATCTTTCCACGGCGCCCGTGTTCAGATGCGACCAATCCGTCTCAGTTTGAGACTCAATGCGACTAAAAATGCGACTAATCGACTTGGCCTTCTTGGCCGCGCTTGGGGCGTGTGCGGTGCCGCCCGGGGCCAACGCGCCCGGGCTTCTTGGCGGCGTGATCGGCGACGAGGCCGGCATCGCGGCCGACGTGATGACCTACGGCTTCCCGGACACCGAGATGCTGCGCTATCGGAAAGGCTATGTGCTGTCGTATGACGCAGCGCGCCGAGTCCCGCGCTGGGTTGCCGAACGTCTCGACCAGTCGGTCATCGACGGCGACCTCTCCGACGAGGAACGGATCTTTCGCGTGGACGACTCGCTCGCCCCGGTTCTGCGCGTCACGAGCGCGGACTTCGAGGATTCGGGCTACGTGCGCGGTCGCCTCGCGGCGGCGGCCAACCATCGTGGCGATCCCGCCGAGTTCCGGGAAACCTACCGGCTGAGCAACGTCGCCCCGCAGCTCGGCCCCGAGTTTCGCGCCCGTGTGTGGACCGGCCTGGAGCAGCGCGTCCGCGACTGGGCCCGCGCCGCGCAGGACCTTTACGTTGTCACCGGAACGCTCTACTTGCCCGTCGACGATAGCGGCGAGGTGCGCTACCCGGTGTTCGGCGAGCGCCGGATCGCCGTCCCGACGCACTTCTACAAGGTGCTGTTGCGCGAGAATGGCCGCGATCGATCCATGCTCGCCTTTCTCGTGCCGCATGGTCCCGTCGAAGGCGACGTGGATTACGCCGATTTCCTGGTCTCTGTGGATGAGATCGAACGGCTGTCCGGGCTTGACTTCTTCCCGAAGCTGGCCGAGCCGACCCAATCGAACCTTGAGGCCGCCGAAAACACGGAGCTTTGGCCCCTGCCGGACGGTATGAATGGAGAGCGATGAACCCTTGGCATGACGTCCCCCTCGGCGAGGATCCGATCCGCGTCTTTCAGTGCATCATCGAGATCCCGCGCGGATCGAAGAACAAGTACGAGATCGACAAGGAGACGGGCCTGCTGCGGCTCGACCGCGTCCTCTACTCGTCGGTTCACTATCCCGCCAACTACGGCTTCCTGCCGCGGACCTACTGCGACGATGGCGACCCCCTCGATGTGCTCGTCGTGTGTCAGGCGCCGATTCAACCGATGTGCATCGTGCAGGCCCGTCCCGTCGGCGTCGTGGGCATGCGCGACGACATGGGACAGGACGACAAGATCATCGCGGTGCCGGTCAACGATCCGGAGTACACGCACGTGCACGATGTCAGCGACCTCGGTCCGCATCGGCAGCTTGAGATTCGACAGTTCATGCTCGACTACAAGCGACTGGAGAACAAGGAGGTCGACGTGGACGCGATGGAGGGCGCTGCGGCGGCGCAGAAAGTGATTCGCGCATCGATCAAGCTGTACGAGGACAAGTTCAAGAAGTGAGAACGACGGCTTGCGTTGTGCTCCTGATGGCCGCCATCGTGACGGCGCAGGTCCCGAACGGCGACTTCAAAAATGGGATCGACGGCTGGACGCTGGTCAACAACTCGGGCACCGCGAACCTCACGCACGACCGCAAGCAACGGGCGCTGGAATTCGAAAAGGGGGGTGCGGGGGGCATGGACGTCGCCCGGTTCGACCTGCACGACATCCCCAAGCCCGGAACCGAGTTCACACTCAAGGCTCGCTTCAAGGCGAACGCCGTGGGCAACGGTTGGTTCAAGGTCTTCTTTTACGACAGGAACGGCGTCGACCTGGGCCAAGGCCGCGAGGTGCAGTCGCTGCGTGGCTCCTATGGGTTCAAGGAGATCGCACTGCATCTGAAAGTGCCGGATAAGGCGACTCGCGCCACGATTTTCATCCTCCTTGTGATGCCCGGGACGCTCTGGGTCGACGACATCGACCTTTGGGTTCCCATGGTCGCGAAATCCGCGCGTCCTCCACTGAAGGACAAGAAGCTGAAGAAATGGCTCGATGCCAACGCGACTCCGATGACCACGCTTTCGGTGAAGGCGGGCATGCGGGATCTGGCACCCCTCGCCAAGCAGTTGGCCGGCGTCCGTATCGTGCAACTCGGCGAGAACACGCACGGCGACGCGTTGGCATTCGCCGCCAAGGTGCGGCTCGTTCGCTGGCTTCACGAGCGCATGGGATTCGATGTCGTCGCGTTCGAATCGGGGCTGTTCGAGTGTGAGCGAGCCAATCGGCTGCTGGGTCCGGACGGCAATGCCAAGGCAGCCATGCGTGCGTCAGTCTTTCCGATCTGGCACACGAAGAGCACGCTGCCGTTGTTCGAGTACATGATCGAGCAGTCTTCCACGCGCAAGCCGATGCGGTTGACGGGTTTCGATGTGCGCAAGTCGGGTGGTGATGCGGACCGGTTGGTCCCGGACACGCTTGCGTTTCTAGAGGGCGCTGGCGTGGTCGTGGACGGCGACGCAACGCCGCAGGAGCTGCTCGCCTTGGTGTTTGCGAACCGCGCCGCTCTGGTCAAGGCGCACAGCGAGCGCGACGTTGCGTTCAACGCGCGGGCGCTGATGCTCGCGATCGAAGAGCCGAAGTTCGAGGCG
>Ga0070728_10002724_pt1 | contig 21098 bp, 22 predicted proteins | sample tdDd471_FD_66723 | JGI IMG/M metagenome (GOLD analysis project Ga0070728, IMG submission 66723) | Marine sediment microbial communities from the Atlantic coast under amendment with organic carbon and nitrate - tdDd47.1 | ecosystem: Environmental > Aquatic > Marine > Coastal > Sediment | place... | reverse complement strand
ACAAATATGGTTTCGTAAGTTTTATCGTCGCTCATTATATTTCCTTTTGCGCAAGACTCATTAGTAACTATTCCACAAGTTCGGCGTGGGAGTCAATAAATGTAATAGTATGGTTACGTCAACAGCTTCGAAAACTTATCATATTTTGGGCAGAGCCCGTCCGGAATGATTGCACTAAACCTGCTGGGGGAGGGATAACCCGGTTTAGAAAGTTCGGCAGGGCCACATCAATCTGGAGATTCTTGATTCCCCTTTCATCTTTCGGCTGACTGTATTATGAGAATCCCAACACTTGAACAAGATTCCTTGAGACGAGAAAATACCAGAGCAGAGGTGCAGGATGCATATTGGAAAAGCCATTCGTTTGGAGCGGATATTCAACCGCAACACCCATAGAACCATCATAGTTCCCATGGACCACGGCGTGACTGTCGGGCCCATTGCCGGGCTTGAGAAAATGCGCGACACCGTCACCAACATGGTGGCTGGCGGAGCCAACGCAGGTCTGGTCCACAAGGGGCAGGTCAAGCTTGGTCACCGTATGCAGGGTCGTGATTTCGGTTGCATCGTCCACCTTTCCGCCGGGACGTGTCTGTCCCCGTTTCCCAACGTCAAACGGCTTGTGACGACCGTTGAGGAGGCCATCCGCCTTGGTGCAGACGGTGTCAGCGTTCACGTCAACCTGGGCGACGAGACCGAGGGCCAGATGCTCAGTGACATGGGAAGCGTGGCAGCCTCCGCATCCGAGTGGGGTATGCCCCTTCTGGCAATGGTTTATGCCCGTGGCCCGAAAGTTTCTGACGAGTACGATCCGGAAATAGTGGCCCATTGCGCTCGTGTGGGCGCGGAGCTTGGAGCCGATGTGGTCAAGGTCAACTATCCCGGTGATGCCGAGAGCTTTGCCCATGTAGTTGATTGTGCATGTGTCCCTGTCGTTATTGCGGGTGGTGCCAAGCTGGATTCCACACGCGACTTCCTTGAGATGGTGCGAACTTCCATTGATGCGGGCGGCGCCGGTCTGTCCGTGGGACGCAACGTGTTTCAGCATCGCGACCCGACAAGGTTGGTGGAAGTGCTCAATCGCATAGTTCACGAGGGTATGAGCGTCGACGATGCCGTCGTTGGTTATGACGATATTCTCTAGTTGATGGAGTGACTTTTAATACTAAATGTTTTCCGCCGCCTCCTTTCTCTTCTGAGGGATTGGAGGCGGCACTGTTTCTTCCTTTGTTCCCACAGATAAATTCTGTTCAGTTGTCTTGATTTCCCCACTTCCGGCCATGGCCGATGACACGATGAATCCGGCTGACCGAAGTTCGTCGCTCGTAGGCAGTTTTTCTCCTTCCCTTGGAAGAAAAAGTACAGCTTGTCGCATGTTCTACCTCCTTGGTTCCATATCTGTACCTCCCCCCTATGCAAAGCATGATGAAGTTGTGATTGCGTTTGTCTATAAATATAGAAAAGACGATGCGGCACTATGGTTCGTGCTCTTGAATGTCCAGTTAAAAATGACAATTTTTATACGTAATACCCTATTTTACTTTGATAAATTCTTAAAATATTATTTTAATTTTTAGTAAAATCCATTCGCATGCGTTCTGTTGTCGGTTTTGTGTATGGAAGAAACATAGAACAACATGCTCGCCCTTTTTACTGCATGAAAAGATGCAGTAAAAAAGAGGGCAGTGCATTTGTTTGCAATGTTTAAAATGTTTCGAGGAGAGAACTGAACGCTCCGGGATGCTAAATCCCGGAGCGTTTTATGTAGCGATTTAGGCTGGTGTGTTCTTGAAAACAAAAAGCGGCAGTTCTGCCATGGTTTCCCAGCCATCGTCAGTTTTGATAGCCACAGACACGACGTGTTTGCCTTCGACTTCAACCTTGAGGTTGGGGAGCTGGAAATTCATCTTGTGAAGCATGGTGCTGCCGGGCGTGACCTCCTGCATTCCAAGTGTCACGCTCTCACCCGCTGGAGGGGTGAGGTTCAGGGATACCGTAAAAGGAGTGTCTCCGTCGTCCTCAAGGTCCCACAGGCTAGCGAAAAACACGGGAGGCAGCACTGCTGGCAGTTCAGGCACGACAGCGTGCTCAATGGTGCGGATGAAAGAAGTGCTGCTGGAGTCCTTGTCGATGATCAGGTCAGCGCACATCAGGGCGTAGATAAGCTTTGGCATGTTTTCTCCGTTGGTTATTCTTTTCGTCTGGCTCCGGCCAGGGATTCTCGCAGTTCGTTTGGAAGGATATGGACGATTGCTGGATCGATGTCCGTTAACAATAAGGCGGCAGCGGTCCTTTGGCTAGGGCTCCCAGTTTTTAGGGCCTCAAGCAGGGCGGGCTCAGCTTCCTTGCCGATGTGCGCCAATGTGTACATCGCCGCAAGCCCAACCGGAGTGCCGGGTCTGGAGAGCAGGGCGCTAAGAGTAGGCGCACAGTCTGCTCCGAGTGGTCTTAACGGGAATCCTCCAGGCTTTGCGCCCAAGAGTATCATTTCGTGGTAGAGCAGGGCCTGATCGGCTCCGATCAGATCGATGGCCTCGGCCACAACATGCATGATGCGCATGTCGTCGTCTTTAAGGGCGCGAACCAGGGCGGGTACGGCGGCTCGCGCTTCAGGGCCAATCCTTCCCAAAAGCCAGGCAGCCTTGGCTTTGGCCAGCCCGTTTTCAGTGGTGAGGACTTTTGAGAGAGCCGACACTGCATCTTTATGCATTCTGGTCAGGGCCATTGCCGCTCCAATGCGGACCATGTCGTTCGGGCTGGTGAGCAGTTCGGCGACCTGGCTGGCGGCTGGTGCTCCGATCTTGGCCAGGGCATGGGCCGCGAAGCTCCGAACCACTGCGTTGGAATCTCCCAGGGCGCTGATCAGTCCATCGATGGTCAGCTGTGGAATGGGCATGAAGGCAAGTCCGATGACTGCGCCTCTTCGCTGGGCAGTCGAGCCTGCCTCTCTTATACGGATCAGCCCGGGCATGGCTGCTTGCCCATATTCCTTAAGCTTCCCAAGAGCTGCGCTGCGCATCTCTTGGTTGCTACTCCCCAACATCCCGGCTATGCGCGAAATCTGTTGGTCGGACATATTGTCAGTGGCACCCTGATCCAAGGCGAAGGCTGGCGATGACAAAAGAAGGCCGATGGACACTATAGACAGAATGAATTTGTCGAAGTGCGAAAATAGTCGTAAGTCTAATCTCATATCTATCCCTTTTGGCGAAAAGCTATTTGCGAGTCATGTCGCTCCAGGCCCAGACCACATTGCCGCCGATGGCACGGTTGATGTCGCTGTCGTAGTCTCTGCCGAGGCGATAGGTGGTGGGTGGGAACTCCCGGCTGTTGTCCGAGTAGAAAATGAGTTCCACGTCGTCGTCAAGCCGCTTGGTGTTCACTCGTTTGATCATCGTGCCGCCCTTTTCGCCGGGTTCGCATACGAGCATTATCTTCCCGGCCGGACTGGGGTCGCGGTCGTTTCGATCCACGAGGACTATGTCTCCGGGGTGTAGCGTAGGCACCATGGATAATTCGTTTTTGCCTACCTCGACGGCAACCAGGTTGGTCCTGAAGCGGATTGATTCCTGATGCCTCCAGACAAGTACCCATCCTTCGACCTTGTCCTCTGGGATGAGGCCCGGCCCTGCGGCAACAGGAGATGCGGCCAGGGGGACGGCGAGGTAGTCTTCGGATTGGGGGTCGGGCGTGTCTCCAGCGGCCTGAACCTTTCCGGGCAGGCGGAAGCAGACATCTCTGGCCGCATCAGCGGGTTCGTCCCCGAAGGAGATGGAAGCTCCGACCCGGTCGAGGATGTGCCCGAGCGAGTCGGCATTGAGGCCCCGCTCCTTTTTCAGAAAACGGTTGAGCTGTGACGGGTCGACGTTGAGGTCATCGGCCATGCGTTTATTGTTGGGGTAGCGTTTGCCAGGGCCGATGCGGCTAATGAGGGCCTGGCGTACTTCGTCGGTGAATCCCATGATTTCCCCTTTGAATGGTTCAATTTTGCAACCATTTATACACAAAAAATGGCGAATGTCTAAAGAGAAATGTCAAAATTAGTTGACTTTCAAATAGTCATATGTCTATTTAATGCCTGCCAATGGAAGTGAAGGGCGAACATTCGGAGGGAGAAATGGTAGATAAAGTGGAAATGGTTCGGCTCGAGAAGAGTGATGACGGGACTTTTGGTGTCTTGAGACTCAATGGAATGGTTTTTTGCGTTACCTTGGAATTGCCGGGCCGGGATAATCAAACGAATATATCCTGCATCCCGGCAGGTGAATATATGTGTCGAAGGGTTGAATCACCCGGCTTTGGGTCGACCTTTGAGGTCGGAGAAGTGCCTGGGCGTTCGAACATTCTTTTTCACGCTGGCAATGTGGTTGGCGATACGAAAGGATGTGTGCTGCTCGGTAGGTATTTCGGGTTTCTTGGTGAAGATCGCGGCGTGTTGCAGTCGGGCTCGACCTTCAGGGATTTCCTGGAGAGGTGTTCCGATGTTGAGAATTTTCAATTTGTTATCAAGGAGAAATGTGAAGATATATGCGAGGAGAGTCTGTGGACAACATCTGCTTGAAGGGCGCGCGCGATATATGTTCTGCCGTAGGAGAAAACCCTAAAAATACCAATGAATTGGTGAAAGACTTCGGCTTGCCGGCCTGGAAGCGTGATACAAAGGGAACATGGCGCGCCCTGCCCAGTGATCTTCGTCGCTGGATTCGTGAGCAGAGGGACAGGCATATCAGCAACTATGTTTTCAAGTGATGGAATCCGGAGAAACGATTGGAGTGTGCTGCATCAAGCCGTGTCGGATGGACCAGGAGCCGCTGATGCCCTGTTCGGACTGTTCGGCATCGTTTGGTTGGACGGAAAGGAGCAATCCCTGGCTCGGTTCGTTTGATACGATGCTCTCCGCCTGACGGAAGGTCTGTTCAAGTCTGTCGAGCTTCACAAGCAGGGGGTCGGTCTCCCGTTCCACGTATTCATGTTGCGGAGCAAATGTGGGTGTGCTTGTCACGATGGCAGAAGTCACAGGAGATGACTCTTTTACAGTACGCCGTTGCCGTTGAATCCTTTGAGGTTTGGCGGCAGCGGTTTTCGTTTTTGGAGTGAGTTTTAGAGAGGCTTGCATCACAGAAGAGCTAACTTGTGACTTCCCCGGGATGAGTGTGATACTTGGCGACGCACCCAGTGTCGAGTCTGCCAATTGTACTTCGGGGTCGACGTCGGCCATGGGTGGAGACAGGACGGATTTTTTGAATGCCTTGGCATATCCTGATATCTCAGGGTCTTCCTCCGGGAGGAGCAACCACGAAAACTTATCCTCGATTACTTCGTCCGGCGTTTTGTCGTGCACAGCGTATTCGTAAGTGTATTCGGTAACGGAGTAGATGGTCCCGGCTAATTGGGCTGGCCCGGTTGCCAGATATCCCATGACACCGAGGACGGCGTTGATGGCCAGGCAGCCGGGCAGAACCAGGGCTGCTGCCGTGAGTATGCAGCTTCTGCAAAGTTTCCATTTCATGCCTGGAGCTTTGCATACCTTGTTCCGATTCTCTCTTTTCAAGGAAAATGGATGGATTGCACAGTCGAGTTCCGCGTCTTGTTTGAAAGAGTCGGGAATATGTCAAAAAGCGGTCGTCAGGATCAGCGGGAGAAGAGGTACTCGGTTTCCTGAATGACGATGGCCGTGACCCGCTTGTGAGCCACGATATCCTTGTTGGCTGGAATTTCGCGATATCGTATGACAATGACCAGGTCACGGGCTTCCATGAGGTGCTCGTAGACTTTGGTTTTCACGGCACTGGAAACCTCCGGGCCGACCACGAAGGTGCCGTGTCCGGTGTTCAGTCCCCAGACTTCGCCTCCGTCGAACTGGTCGATGCCGGTGAGCATGGTCTGGAGGGAATGCTCCACACTGGTTGTCGGCGGTGGCGCCTTTGTCTGCGTAGGCTGTTTGGCGCATGCAGCCATGAGCAGGAGAGCTGCAATTGTCAACAATGTGAAATAGTTGTTTCGTATCACGTCATTCCCCTTGTTCGTATCCGGGCAGGGTGCTGATGGCGTATACAGTCTCCAGGATCACGCCTGCCGGACGGGCCAGGTCATCCATTTCGATCCCCGGTTCAAGAGAGGTAATGACCGCCCTGCCTATGACTTTACGTCCATAGCTGCCGCCTACTTTTGTCTTGAGTCCCCAGACCGAGTGGAAGACGAGGGGTTGGCCGTCCTTGCTCCCGATGTAGAGCATGATGTGGCCGGGTTTGCGTACCAGTGTCAGGAATGGCGTTCCGACTTTGGTGAGGAGCTGTTTTTTCGCCTCGCTGCTCATATCCTTGAGCGACACGTTCGTACCGACCTTGATCTGCTGGCTGGAGTTGCGTGGCAGGTAAATACCAAATGCGGCCATCAGGTCCATGGTGGCCGCTGAGCAATCGCGGTCTTCATAGAGGCCGCCCCAACCGTACTGGCGGCCCAGCATGGCGTTGGTCAGTTTTGCGAAGTTTGCGGGAGTGGTTGATATCGGGGCTAAGCTGGCGAACGCTTCCGGCAGGAAAGCGACCTGTGGTACAGCGGTGCCTCTTGTGTTGCGGGTCGGAATGATGAAGGCAAATCCATTTATTCCGGCTCCGCCTTCCATGACTGGCAGGATGGTTCCCACGTGTCCGGTGAAGCGATAGTTGCCGTCAGCGTCGGTGATCGGGACGTCGTCGCGGGTAATTGCAGCATATACGCCGGTCTTGAATATCGAGATGAAGCCGTCGTCTACCCAGCCGATGTCGCCCACCGGAACCCAGCCGTAGGCGAAGCGCGACTCGACCATGATCCAGGCCCGGTCTGCACTGATATGGCTGGCGTAGAGTGGTGTCCCGGCCAGGATCAGCGAGTTTTGCATGTAATCAAAGGGGAAGCCTTCACCTGCCCTGGCAAAATCATAAAAGGCGGGCTGGCTTGTCGGCAGCACGCGCATGCTCGTGTTGGTCACGGCAATGGCTTTGCGGTTCATGGACGGATACTGTTCCACCCGCGAGTATTCCTGCATTCGCTTGAGCCATGCCGGGTCACGGAGCAGAGTGTTTTCGCCGAACAGTTCTTTTTTCGGATATAAGGCAAGTCCCCAGAATACTTCTTCTGCTGTGTGCTTCGGTTCTGTGCGGTTCCACGGACCGAAGTGCTGCGTCATGAAATGTTTGAAAGCCGCTTCCTGTGTTTCGGGAGCGAGGATGGGAGTGTTGGGATCAAGGCCGTGATACACCCCTGCGTCCTGTGTGAGATTCACCAGATCGGCAACCGGTTTGTCGGGTGTTTTGACCGCGCAGGCGGCCAGAAGCATGGTCAGGAAAATGAGGGCGGTGCAGAAACGTCTCACGGCAAACTCCAGGTGGTTATCCAATTGTTATATATGTCCACCCGGTTTTGTTGGAAATGTCAATAATTCTGTGTGCCCACAAAAAAAGCCGGACAGGATTCTCATCCTGCCCGGCTGTTATTCTCGACTTTGGTCAGCTTACTTCATGAACTTCTTGCCCATGTTGAAGGCCTGTCCCACTTTTTCGCCGACGGTGTGGTAGTCACGGGTGCCGGGGGTGAAGATGAGCGGAAGGATTTTTTCGACGTCAGGGTTTTTACCGTCGATGAGCTTATCTTCATCACACTTGATGTCCTTGATCTCGCCGACCAGCATGGTGTGGACGCCAATCTCGTAGGTGTGGATGAGTTTGCATTCGATAACCAGTGGAAATTCTTCGATATATGGAGCCTCTACGACGTCGCTACGCACCTCGGTCAGGCCGGCAATCTTGAGTTTGTCTTCTTTTTTGCCGGAGACCATGCCCAGATAGTCAGCTTCCGCTGCGTGAGATTTGGAACAGACGCTCACGGTGAACGCCTTGTTCTTCATGATGCCCGCATAAGTATGACGGGAAGGGCGCAGGGAAACGGTTACACAGGGAGGTTGTGAGCTGCATATGCCGCCCCAGGCCGCGATCATTGAGTTGGCTTTGCCTTCTTCATCGTATGCACTCACCGCCCATACGGGAGTGGGCTGAGCCAGGGTTTTGGCTCCGAGGGATTTTTTCATGTTGTGTCTCCTTAAATGAAATTCAGTTTTTAATATCTACTCCAAACCATGCGAAATGAAAACCGGTACAGGCCAACAGATTAAAAATTATAATCACAGCGAGCATGTATGTGGTGTAGCGTACTTCTGCGGTTAATCGTTCAGGGAGGTTTTGTGATGCGAGATATCGACAAGATTACTGGCGACACCAGGCGCGCAGAGGAAAAGTGTCGGGAGATGTTCAACAACGCTCCTCTGGCTGTGTTTCGGACATCTTTTGATGGACAATTCCTGGACGTCAATCCCCGTCTGGCCGAGATGCTCGGCTTTGATAGCCCTGGTGAAGTCTTGGGCTATTACAAGAATCTGGGCACTGAGATATACGATGATCCGGCTTTACGTGAGGAGACGCTTAGTGCTCTCAGGGAACATGGTCGTTATTCATTTGAAGGGCGTTTTAGAAATCGACACGGTGAAATCCGTGATGCCGAGCTTCATCTTCGTGTCGTCAAGGGCGATGATGGAAATCCTTTGTATATTGAAGGCTTAGGTACAGACATTACACCCAGAAAAGGCGTGGAGCGCGAATTGGCTCGTAAGCAGAAGGAGCTAGTTGAATCGGACCGGAAGTACAGGACTCTATTCGATTCGGCGGCAGATGCCATATTCGTTTTTGATGAATCCGGGCAGATAGAGGACGTGAATCTGGCCGCAAGTGAGCGGCTTGGATATTCCCATGAAGAGTTGTTGACCATGACTTATGGCGAGATAAATCAGCTCGACTATGCCTTGAGGTTCAAGGAGTGGCTGCCCGGGATTCTGGAATCGGAACAGCCATTTACTGCCAGGACCGAGCATGTGACCAGAGACGGGGACATCATCCCCACCGAAATGAATGCCAGGACCATCAAGTTTGATGGCGGCATAAGCGTGATTTGCATTGCCCGTGACATCACCAATAGGCTAGAGGCGGAGCGGTCGCTCAGGCGCAGCCGGGAAATTATCGAGCAGGAGGTTTTTGAGCGCACAGCCCAACTCAAGCAGACCAATGAGAAACTTCACAAGGAAATAGAACAGCGGGCCGAGAACGAGGAGCGTATTCGGGTGCTTGCCATGTACGACACCCTGACCGGCTTGCCTAATCGCTCTTTGATTATTGATCGCCTGACTCACACCACGGCCTGGGTGCAGCGTACCGGCGGCAAATCTGCCATTCTCTATATTGACCTGAACAATTTCAAGCCCATCAATGACAAGTTCGGACATGAGGCAGGAGATCAGGCACTCAAGCAGGTGGCCGAGAGGCTTCAGCTTTGTCTGCGTGAAGTGGATACTGCCGGACGCATCGGCGGTGACGAGTTCGTCATTCTGCTTCAGGATCTTGCCAAGCGCGAGGATGTCGAACTGGTGGTGACCCGGCTTCTCGAAATCATGGAAGAACCTATCTTGCTGGACGGCATGCCGTACCATGACCTCGGCATCAGCGTAGGTATTTGCTTTTGCCCCCGCCACGGCTCGGATGTGGATACGCTAATTCGTCGTGCGGATCGGGCCATGTATGAGGCCAAGGGGACCGGTGGAAGTACGTTCCGCTACTGCGAAGAGGACGCTACAGACTGATGAGGCCCGGGTCGGTCCGTGATGCGTTTTTTTCCATGAGAGCCGTGCACCAACCGCAGGCTCGGCAATCCTTGGCGCAGTCCGTGACCTTGGAGACAAAGTCCTTCGGTAAATTATGGTTGGGGATATCCACCCGATCGGCGAGGTCACCCATGGCGTCCATGAGATCGAGCAGGTTGCCCCGGTATTCTCCGCCCAAGTAAGCAGTGATGGCCCGTTTCAGGAATTCGACGCCCTTGTTGCGTCCGCAGAGTTTTATTCCATCCACATATGGCTCATACCGCTTCATGTCCTCCGGCCGGATGAACGGCGAGGCGAGCATGGAGCCAGGGTCGGACAGCAGGCGTCGAACGCACCCGAAGTCGCGGTTCATGGCGAAGGTTCGTTCTCCGCACAATCCCTCGTTGACCAGTGAAATATGTGCGTCATGGGCGGGTTTGTAGGGGCATTGAAACAGGCATCCTTCATTGGCGATGAGGTGGAGTTTCATGTTCGGGCAACTGGCGCGCAGTCGGGCAGAGGTCTCTTCTAGTCTTTTCAGGTCGCGGTTCAGGGAGCGGTCCAGCACCACCCGGCTCGGTTGCCGAAAGGCTGTCCCGTTTATCATCTCCAGCATCGCGAACGTTCTGTCTGCCGAGTCGAGGAGCGCGTTGACGCTCGGCACGGCTTCCAGTCTGGCGGCGATGTTAGGGTGAGCATCCGAGAACGCCTGGAGGAAATAAGGGTCGGCAAAGATGATGCCGCTGATGTGTGTGGAGTCGAGCAGCGTTTCCAGACAATGCGCGGTCTTGTCCAGACCTGTGGCGTCGAAGTATTTGTCCGGTGTATGGAGGCGGGCGTTCATGAGCACGTATTTGGCGACGCCGTCCAGTTTGTTGAGTCCAGCGACGATTGTATCCATGTCACGCTGATCCATGAGCTGACGGGCGTCGGCCACGCTCGGATCATGCAGGCTGAAGTGAACCGATGTCAGCGTGTCACTGCGTTCGGCCAGGAAGTCGGGGTAATCCCCGTCAGGTACAAAGGAAACGTCCAAGGGGAACATTACCTGCCGCCCTTGGCCCAGATCGCTGCCGGGTTCACCCATTCCGGGCGGGGCTGGTAGAGGAGGCCATGGCCCTTGTTTGTTTTCATGTGTATTTCCTTGAATGTGAAACCGTTGCCCGATGACTGTTCGAAGGCGGGGCGGCATGATCCGGCCTCGAGGTCACTTCCCGCATAGAGCGAGAGAAGGCGACCCATGAGGCGCGCGCCACGTTTTTTCTTGAGAAATTGTTCGAAATCACGAGCGTTCTTTCCCCTGCCGCATCCGGCCATTACCACATAGGCCACGTCGGGATTGTTCACGCTGGAAGCCACCAGCAGAGTGATATATCCGCCCTTGGAGAACCCGGCCACGCAGATGTTGGCTGCCGGAACACCGGCGGCCATGAGTCTGCGTACCTGCAAGACGATTCTCGAGGCATACTCGGTGGCTTCCACCTGTCCGCGCACTTCCTCGATGACGATCAGTCCCCTGTCTTCGAAATGTTCGACGATGCGATCATAAAGATAGACCCCGTATCGGTCGCTGGTGGCGTTTTTCCCCTCTTTCTCCACGATGTCCCCATGCAGGTAGAAAAAATACTTGCCGCTTCGATCAACCTTCTTGATGGCCTCGTCAAAGGAGATGGCCTGGGCCGAAGGCACTGCCAGCAGCATGCCGAGGAATATGAAAAGGGATATGGCCAGTCGATTCATGAGTACTCCGAGGTCGATGTCTTTTTGTATGATCTTGCATCGTGCGATTTTCGGATTTGGAGGTCAATTCGTTTTTTCCTTTCATCTTCTATTCTGCTTTCGAAAACACCCGTTTTCAAAACCCTGTCAATAGGAAAAGTTGCCCTTTTTTCGGTCTTTCTTATGCCAAAGTTGCCCGATCTTGGCGGAGGCCGAAAACCGGGGGTATAGTGTTTCGCAACTGGCCCGGAGGTCTCAAAGGCGGCCCTCTCATGTTGGCAGCGAAATTGGTTCGCTCTGACACATCGTGGACACCCGCTTAAAAGATCCACCCCGGATACCCGGATCGATATCAACTTGAAAATTCAAAGGAGAAAAACGGAAATGTCCACGACAATCAGTAATTCATTTGTAACCCAGTACACTGAGATGGTGCACCTCGCCTATCAGGGCAAGGGCTCCAAGATGCGCCAGACAGTGCGCCTTCAGTCCGACGTCGAAGGCTCCAAGTGCGTCTTCCAGAAAGTCGGCAAGGGAACCGCTGGCAAGAAGACCCGTCACGGCAACGTGCCGCTCATGAACCTCACCCATTCCAACGTGCAGTGCACTCTGTCCGACTGGTACGCAGCCGAGTACATCGACAAGCTCGATGAGATGAAAGAGAAGAATGGCGAAAAGCAGGTGGCCGCCAATGCAGGCGCCTGGGCACTGGGCCGCAAAATCGACGAGCTGATCATCTCCAAGCTCGATGGCGCAACCAACGTTGTCGCCGAGGCGTCCACCGGTCTGACCAAGGACAAGATCCTTCAGGCATTTGGTTCCCTCAACGCCAGCGATGTGCCTGACGATGGCAACCGCTTCGCCGTGGTCGGTCCCCATCAGTGGAATGAGCTGCTCAATATCCAGGAATTCAAGTCCAGCGATTTCGCGGGAGATCAGTACCCTTGGCTCAGCGGCACCGAGTCCCGCACATGGCTGGGCATCACCTGGATGTTTCACACCGGCCTGCCCCTTGAGTCCGGCGCACGCAAGTGCTTCGTCTACCACCGCAATGCCGCCGGTCTGGCCGAGGGTCAGAAGGTCAAAGCGTTCGTTGACTGGGTACCTGAAAAGGCCGCCCACCTCGTGGACCACATGCTGTCCGCGGGCGCGTGCCTCATCGATCCCGAAGGCGTGATCGAAATCCAGTGCGACGACGACGCTGTCATCGTCTAGCGACAAGAGCTTAACGAAAACCACAACCTGGAGGGGGCAAACCCCTCCGTCCGTATAGGAGAATGAAAAATGGCTGATTACATGAGTGAAGACATGAGACTGATGGGCGGCGTTCCCGGCCAGCAGTTGTTCATCTACCGAACCGACGACGACATCGCTACCCTGGCGGGCGAAGGCTACTTCGACGACGCCGTTGAGGACTACAACCTGGACACCGGCGACATTATTGTGGCCTGTTCCGGCCCCACCCGGGCCGATGCCATCGACCTGCTGGTCGCCACCAATACTGCAGGCGCGGTGAGCGTGGTCAATGGCAGTTAATTAGGTATATGGGATAACAATGCCCCTCTTCCATTGGGCATCGGGGAGCTTTCATTTGTGGAAGTTCCCCATTTTCTTGTATGGTCGGCTAGTTGGAAATATCTCGGGGCATTTTGGCGGCCAGACCCCATTTTTCGTATATCTTGATCAGTTCGCCGGAGCGGTGGAGCTTTTCGAATTCGGAATCGAAGAGATCCCGTAGGCGTCGGCCTTTTTCGTTGTTTTGAAAGACCATATATGCCGGAACGGATCGCACATCGCGAATTACAAAGCGGTCCCAGTCGAAATTATTGATGCTTGAGGGCGGTTTCCAGCCTTCAAAACCGACGACATTTTTTTCGCCAGCCTTGAGTTTGGTCAGGGTTTCGTAGTCGTCCACATAGTATCTCATGCGTTTGTCCAAGACCATGTTGAGGGCCTGATCTCTTGAGGGAACTTCATAGATGTCCACGCCGATCATTTTGCCGATTCCTGGCGAAGAAACGCTGGTGTTGGGATTCAAAATGATAGTCCTCAACCCTTCCCAGGTGGGTAGCATTTTCTTGTGGAACAATGCGCTGTTCCGGCTCACCCAGATGGGGTTTCTGGCGGGAAGGAGGTCTGGTTGGTCATTGGTCGTGGCACCGGCGATATCCGCTTCGTCGATGCTCACATTCAGGAGGGTTCGTCTGAATGGGAAATAGGTCGCTTCTATTTCAAAGCCCTGGCTTTCGAATATCCGTTGCAAAATCTCGTGATAGAGTCCCGTTCCGTCTTTGTTGGTCAGGTCCTTCCATTCCGTTGCATGAAACCGGATGACCTGTGGTTCTTCCGCGGATGACATGGGGGCGTAGACCAAAACGCAAGCTGCGAGCATGATCATTGTGCCGATAACACCAGGCAGGCGTATCGAAAGACAGGGAGACATCCTTTTTACCATGGTACATGGTACTGATTCTGCCAGTATTTGCAAATGGAAGGCCTGTTGTTTCCCCGGCTGGGATTCCATTTGTTTTGATGCCTTTTCAGGGCTGGAAGTGGCCGTAAAAATCCTATATGAAGTTCGAATGTCTTTTAGAAATATCATTTTCGGCTTCAGTCTGCTGGTTGTCTTATTCGCCCTCCCGGCTCTGTCCGGTGCTCAGAATGCCCGGTTTCTGAATCTTATCGATGGCGATTCCATGCTGGTCGAGTATGGCGGATATTCTCAGGAAGTTCGTCTTATCGGTATTGATGCGCCGGAATGGGGCCAGGAATATGGCACTCAGGCCAGGGCGCACGCCATGAATTTCTGTTTTGGACAGGGTTTGCGGTTGGAATTCGATAAGGAAAAAAAGGACCGTTATGGTCGAATCCTGGCCTACGTATATTGTGGCGATCGGATGCTCAATGAAGAAATGGTGCGTGCGGGTATGGCCATAGTCATCAAGATAAAGCCGAACACTAAATATTACGATCGGCTGAAAAATGCCGAGACCAAGGCCCGTGCTGAACGACGCGGTTTCTGGCTGCGGGGCGGCCTGAAAGAGACTCCTGGCGAGTGGCGCAAAAGAAACAAGTAACTAATATTCAATGGAATTAATGAAAGGGGAGGGCCGCAAGGTCCTCCCCTTTTTCTTTACCGTTGTCCCATCTTTGCTCCCATCCAACTGACGGGGGTGACAGATTCGGGGACACCTTCGCGAGCGTCAACTCCTCGCGCTTCGGTCAGTTTCTCCTGATAGATGGTCCAGTAGGACTGGGCCAGGGAAGTGGAGCCGGACAGCGGATAGGTCAGGGTGGCGGCTAGTCGCGCTGAGAGAGCTTCATCAAGCAGTGAGTCGAACTTCTTGGGGTCGTCCTCGCGGCGCACGTAAGAGATGTAGATGGGGGCGGTCTCGTTGCAAAGAATGATGCCGCTTTGAATCTCCCAGTCTGTGACCTCCTGACCATCCTGGCCCACGATCTGGATGATGCGCAGGAAGTCGGTGGGCAGGTTGTATTTGTACTCCCATTTCCACAGCGGTGCAGCGGCCCCGGCAGCCAGTTCGGCCTGGGCCATTGCGCAGTCCCACGGATGGGCGCGCAGCACCGCATCGCCTACTGCGGGCCAGCGATGGTTGCACAATCCGGCGGCCTTGCTCTCGTCGCCAAGGGACATGATCACGTCCTCTCCCAGATCGAGCAGCGCATTGTTGCAGATTTCAATCACACTAGTTGCCATATCAATACCTCTTTCGGTCATATGTTGTTCCTTCGCATCCCGGTAGCTCGGCGGTTGCCCGCGGGCACAAAAAACATAACACGGGTTTTCAGCTCCCGCCGAAAACGGACAACTTTGGCATAAGAAAGACCGAAAAAGGGGCAACTTTTCCTGTTGACAGGGTTTTGAAAGAGGGGGAGCTACCGGGGCCAAGATACTAATGGTAGCATCTTGAAGCCAATGGAAGCCTTACTTTAAATCCCGACTAATTTGATACGAAATGCAACTATCTTGATATGTTGTGACGATTATAATGGCTCAATAGTATCAAAAATGTGCAAAGATTAAAGCATCAGTATGCGGTTGAGTGTAGAAGTGCCTGATCTAGATAGTTTGAATGAAAATCCCTTGTGATTGGTCGGATGTAAACTACACCTGGGGAGGTGTGACATGAGTTGGAAGAATATTAGGCTTAGCGCGAAGTTCGGGATTGGTTTCGGTATTATCCTATTGCTTCTGGTTTCACTGGGGAGTTGGTCTGTTTTGGGTATCGAAGGCATTGTCGGAAATGCGGGAGAAGTCATTGAAGGAAATAAGTTGCGGGGTAATTTTACACAGAAGGTGGTGGATCACCTTAAATGGGTGGAAAAGGTCAACGAGTTGTTGACCGATTCGCATGTGAATACTTTGAACGTTCAGACAGATCCTCGCAAATGTGCGTTTGGCAAGTGGTATTATGGAGACGCCCGCACTCAGGCTGAAGCGTTGGTGCCGGCATCCAAGTCGCTCCTGGCAAGCATTGAGGAGCATCATAATGCCTTGCATGCTTCGGCCGTAGCCATTGGAGAGAAGTATGCGCCAGCCGATGTGGAACTCGGCACATTCCTGCGCGATAAAAAACTCGATCATCTTAGTTGGATGGGCAAGATCAAGGATGCTCTCATCGACCCTGCTGCCCAGTCGACGAATGTGCAGACCGATCCGCACAAGTGCGGCCTTGGCAAGTGGCTTTACTCGGCTGGAACCAAGGAACGGATGAAGGCTGATCCGGAATTTGGATCAAAGGTGCAGGCGATCTATGAGCCTCACGCGGCCCTGCATGGTTCGGCTATTGTTATCAACGAGAAGCTTGCCGCATCAGACCGGTCTGGTGCCCAGAAGATGTTCCGTAGCGAAACAGCACCTCTGGCTGAAAAGACTCTTGGCACCCTCGATGGTGTACTCGCCCTGAATGATGGGCGGCAGTTTGGTTATGATGAGGCTAAAGCCATCTACTCGGCGGTTACCATCCCCGCGCTCAATGAGGTTCAGAATATTCTCAACAACCTGATGGTTGTCATTTCCGATAACATAATGACCGATCAGCAGATGCTGAACGAGGCGTCGAACACATTGATTGGCGTGATTTCTTTCAGCGTTGTTGCCGTCGTGCTCGGTATTCTTCTGGCGTGGATTCTTGCGCGTGGCATCATTGGCCCACTGCAAAAGGGCATGGAGTTCGCCAAAGTCGTCTCTACTGGCGATTTGCGGGCCTCAGTGGATATCAACCAGAATGACGAGGTGGGGCAACTCGCTAATTCCCTTAGTTCCATGGCTGACAGATTGAGTGGTGTGGTTGGTGACGTCAATTCGGCTACTGAAACTGTTGCTTCCGGTAGTGAGGAAATGTCGGCTACGGCAGAGAGTCTTTCTCAGTCGGCAGTGGAACAGTCTGCGTCCATCGAGGAAGTTTCAGCTCAAATGGAAGAGATGAGCGCAGGCGTTCGTAACAATGCCGAGAATGCTCGCCAGACCGAAACCATTGCCAGTCAGGCTGCTGACGGTGCCAAGGCCAGTGGTGAAGCGGTCAATGAAGCCATGGATGCTCTCAAGTCCATTGCCGAGCGCATAACAATCATTCAGGAAATTGCCAGGCAGACAAACCTGTTGGCGTTAAACGCAGCCATCGAAGCTGCTCGGGCCGGTGAACATGGTAAGGGATTCGCCGTTGTTGCCGCAGAGGTGCGCAAGTTGGCTGAGAGAAGTGGTCAGGCAGCCGAAGAAATCGTCGATTTGTCCGATGCCAGTATGGGCGTGGCCGACAAGGCCGGTCAGATGTTGGTTGAACTGGTTCCGCAGATCGGCAAGACGGCCGAACTGGTACAGGAAATCGCGTCCAGTTGTATGGAACAGGATAAGGGCGTGAGTGAAATCAGTACGGCGGTTGGGGAGCTTGACCGGGTTATCCAGGGTAATACGGCGGCTTCGGAGGAGTTGTCCGCCACATCCCAGGAACTGGCAAGCCAGGGGCAGGTCTTGGCTCATGCCATGAGCTTCTTCAAGGTCAATGGAAACGGAAATGGAAGCAAGCAGCAAAGGGCCAGAGTAGTAGCGACATCAGTGGCCCCTCGGTCATTGCCATCCCCGTCGCTTGATACAACGGCTCCTTCATCCGGGGCAGGTTTCGACATGGGCATGGACGAAGAAGAATTCGAAAGGTTCTAGTAAGCAGTAACTATATGTAATTCAAAGGCCGTGGCATTCTGTGTCACGGCCTTTTCTTGGACGTTGTATTGAGAGTGTCTGTTCTGTGCATTGAGGCAAGCCCGTTCTCCATGAGGCCGGGCTTGTTTATGCGTCGTCGAATATATCTCGAATTTCGTCCATGTTGGATGTCAGTCCCAGGGCGCACATGAGTCGGACCCTGGCCTTGGGGCCGCCCAGGCGTCCGCAGAGGATCACGCCTTTGTCCTGAAGGTCTGCGCCTCCTCCGGGGTAGCCATAGACTGGCCAGACTCCACCCTCGATGCAACGTGTGGACAGGACCACCGGGATGTTCTCTTTTATGCAGTCCTCAATGGCCGGTACAGCATCAGGCGGTACGTTTCCGGCACCGAATCCTTCGATTACAATCCCTTTAGTCCCAACGTCTCTGGCATGATCGATAAGTGATCGGTCCATTCCCGTATATGCTGTTATGAGGATCACGTCAGATTCTATGGTGTCAGGCCTGATCTTGCGGCGCGGAGAATGGGCCAGTGGGCACCCTGCGAGGATGACGGACTCACCAGCCACGTAACCGATGATGCCCGCTTCGCGGGATTCGAAGGCATCCACGTTCAGTGAGTTGACTTTGACGGCTTCACGGGCGGAAAAGAGTCGGTCGGTCATGAGAATGCAGGCCCCGGTGCCGGCCGGAATGGGTAACAGACAGGCGCGCACACCGTTTATCAGGTTGCGGATGCCGTCATAGCCGGATTCGGAATAGTAGCGCATGGAGCCGGTCAGGATCACGGGCTTGTCAGAGTCGATGACGAGGTCGCACATGTAGGCTGACTCGGCCAGTACGTCGGTGCCGTGCAGGATGACCGCGCCGAGAACCGAGTCTTCTGACAGGGCAGTTTCCACTTCCTTGGCGAGCTGGAACATGTCCATTGGAGTCATGTGCGGACTTGGCTTGTCCGACCAGGGAATTGGCCGGAGAGAGATACCTTCTTTCTGCGGTGCAAGCTGATTCAGAAGCTTCTCGAAGTTGCCGCCGGGTGCCACACCGTGAACTCCTTCGGAAGGAGACATCCCGATGGTTCCGCCGGTAAAAAATACTGCTATTTCTTTGAGTTCAGCTTTGTCAGTCATGGTGTTGTGTTTCGTTGTAGTTGTTTGTGGTTAAGGTGCGTCTGGTTACTTTGCAACACTATGCAGAGCCTTGCGGAAAGTGTCTTCGTGGACGGCCCCGGTGATGACTGGAAGGTCCTCGATGAAGAAGGAAGGCACGGCCGTGACGCCGAGTTTTTTGGCTTCTTCCGAGCCCTTCGTCACCTGTATGGAATAGCGGCCTTCGTCAAGAGCGGTCTCCAGTTCATTGGCGCTGAGGCCATTATTACTGGCCAGTTTGAGCAGCGTTGCCATGTCGCCGATATCCTCACCATCAGAGAAGTATGCCTTGAATAATGCATTGTGTAATGGCTGATAGCAGCCTTTGACGCGGGCGAATTCAGCGGCCTCAAGCGCCAGACGTGAATTGCTCAGCCAGGGCCGTTCGCCGAATCTGATTCCATACGGATCCCCGCGTTGGCGGCAGACCGTGAGTACATGGTCCACATCCCACTGGGAGAACAATTCGGTGATGGGTCTGCCCTCTGCCGGTGTCTCGGGATGAATCTCATGGGGAACCCAGACATCATCGATGTCGAATTCCTCTTTCATGCGGTCGACAATACCCTTGCCGACATAACAGAAAGGTCAGATGAAGTCCGAGAAAATACGTATGATTATGGGCATAAGGCCTCCTGTATGTCCATTCCGGGCTGGTGCCCGGTAGGGATCCTACATGGGGGTGGCAGCTTTGAGCAAGGACTTACGGACGTCTGCGATACGTTTTTCGTCGGTGAGTTTCTGGCCATTCTCGTCGCGGACATGAAAAATGTCGGCAGCCCTTCCCTTGATGGTCGTGATCTTTGCCAGATGAATGGATACTTTGTGCTCGGCCAGCGTCCGGGCCATGTCGAACAATACGCCGGTGCGGTCGGTGGTTGCCACTTCCATTACAGTATAGAAATCGCTTCCCGTGTTGTCGATGGTTACGATGGGGCGGAGCTTCGGCCCGGTGCGGCTCTTGAAAAGAGGCGAGTTGCGACGCTCCTCAAGACGTGCTTCAAGGTCGAGCTTGTTCACCAGTGCATAATTGATGGAACGGCTGATACGCGCCCAGACCTCATCTGCAAACAGATTCTCGGGTGGTTCGGAGACAGTGAAAACGTCCACGGCGGTCCCGTCTTTCCATGTGAAGATGTCGGCGGCCAGGATGTCCAGGCCATGCAGGGCGATGGCCCCGGCAATGGTTGCGAACAGGCCGGTGCGGTCCACGGCGGCGATGGTCAGCTTGAAGGTGTTCCTGACCGTTCCCGGAGTGGCCTCGATGATATTGACGCCTTTCCCGCCGATGCTGGACGGCTTGCGCATGCGGTCTTCGGCCACGGCCTCCCAGAGCTGTTTGACCTGCTTCATATGCGCGGCGAGTGTGGGTGAATCCAGTGCCAAAAGAGCGCGCGACGGCATGGCCTTAAGGGCCGCTTCCACAAAGGCGGAATCCATGTCCCCGGTGATTTCCAGGACTTTACTGTGGGCATCCACGAGCCGTTTTGTCGCGTCCGGTTCAGACAGCGGGCCGTGTTCGAGCAGGTGTCTGACCTTGAAATATAGTTCCGCGAACAGTGATTGAGTCCATGTGTTCCAGGCGCGCGGTCCGGTTGCCATGGAGTCGGCCACGGACAGTAGATAGAGCATGTCCAGTCGCTCAAGGGTGCCTGCTATACCGGCCACCTCTGCGGCCACGCGTTCGTCGGACAGGTCGCGCCTGGTGGCGGCCTTGGGAATGAGCAGATGGTGCTGCACCATGAAGGCGACGTCTTCGATGGTTTCCTCGTCCTTGCCGTAGCGGGTCAGTACCTCGCGGGCGATGGCGGCTCCGGCTTTGGAATGGCTGTCCTCGCCTTTGCCCAGATCGTGGAAAAATCCGGCCAGGATAAGGCGTTTCTGATGCGGAATCCGGTTGGCGATTTCTCCGGCCCAATCGTTGCCACCGGCTATGAAGCCCGAGAGTTTTGTCACCGTAGACAGGGTGTGCCTCCCCACCGGGTGGACATGGTAATCGTTGAACTGAATCAAGTGCTCCACGTCGCCGAACTCGGGGAAGATGGCAGGGAGCAGTCTGGTTTCGAGTAACCCTTCGCAGGCTGTGCTGGCATGGGGAGCCAGGAATATTTCCACCAGGGTCGACAAGGCCTCTGACCTGTCAATGAGTTTGCTGGCGAACCTTCCCGGATTTTGTCGAATGAGACGGCGCGCTCCCCAGGTGAGCGGTAGCCCGCTTCGGGCGGATTCCAAAAACGCGCCGAGCAGGTTATCCGGCGTAATTGCCGCCTGGCTTTTGAAGAATATGCCTTCGACTCCGGCCCCGAGGTTGCGGATGGACAATTCAGGTATGGGTGCTGAGTTTTTTCTGGCAAATCCCTCCTGGAACAGGGCTTCGCGCATGGC